>Ga0065705_10104270_pt1 | contig 25101 bp, 18 predicted proteins | sample SwibulcommuniRL2_FD_59092 | JGI IMG/M metagenome (GOLD analysis project Ga0065705, IMG submission 59092) | Bulk soil microbial communities from switchgrass field near Rose Lake, East Lansing, Michigan, USA - RL2 Bulk Soil v2 (version 2) | ecosystem: Environmental > Terrestrial > Soil >...
TCATCCCGTTGTTTTCACCCGACCGGCTCTACAACAAAGCGCTGTGCGATTACCGCCAGCTCGCCCGGGGCGCCGACGAGCCGTACCTGCGCGCGCTGGCCCAGCTGAACCTCGGGCTGACCTTCATGCATTTTCAGGCCTACGACAAGGCGCTCTCCGAGTCCTTCAACGTGGTGAACCTTCCCGCCGGAGTCGGGATTTCAAGAGGGACCGTCCGCTACTATCAGGGCCTGTGCTACCTCAAAAAGGATCTGGTTCGCGAAGCACGCACGGCCTTTCAGGAAGCAGCCGCCTCACCGGGGGCAACGCTCGAATCCAACGACGGGCCCCCTGTGGCTGCCCGGGCCGAGAACCTGCTCCGATAACGATGGCATGGGCACGCCGAAAGCCTGAGCAGTCCTGTTGACCCTCTCCCCGCCCATCCCGTAAAATCATTGTCTAATCACCAGTTCGAGGCGCGAGCGCGTCTCGCCGTGAGCGCCCTCTACCAACTTCCAAGGGTCATCTCGGGATGCCCATGCGCCGAGCTTGTCTGCTCGTACTCCTGTTCGCCCTGGCTCCCCTTGGGGAGGCGATGGCCAACACGCTGGAACAGGACTTCCCCACGGTTGGCACGTTTCACTGGGGCCCCTTTCGGGTGCGGCCTTTTTTCCTGCTGCGCGCCACCGGCTACGACAGCAATGTCTTCCTGGAAGACGGAACCGCCACGTCGGATTTCACCTCCAGCCCCGAGCTGGGAATCAGGCTGTTCACCCTGTTTCGCGACCGGGGCGTGGTCCAGGTGGAGGAGATTCTCGATTACGTCTGGTACGCCCACAACGATGAGCTGAGCCATTTCAACAATGCCTTCCAGGCCCGGGCGGCCTACTACATGAAGCGGGGCATCGTCTTCGCGGACCTGAGAACCCTGTCGCTGCGGGAGCGGCCCAGCACCGAAATCGACTATCGGGTCCGCCGGCATGAACGTTACTTCGGGGCCGGCTGGCGCTTCGTTTGGCCACACTCCTCGCTGCAGTTCCGCCTGGGGCGCGATACCTTCGATTACGAATCGGGAGTGGAAGCCGGGCAGGGCATCCCCGTGGCACTGAACCGTCTTGAAAAAGCCATCACCGTCACCGGCAGCAAGCAGATTTCCCCCAAGACCAATTTCCTCATGGAGTGGGAGGGACGGCGAATCGATTTTGACAACGAGCCTGTAGACCCGACTGAAGATTCCGACTCGAGCTCCCGCCGCTTCTCCGTCGGGGTGGTCTTCGATCCCTCGGCCTTCATCAAGGGCTCGGTGAAGGTGGGTGTGATTCGGCTGGAACCGGACAGCCGCGCCGCGGACGGTTACGACGGACCGGTGGGGGATGCCATCCTGGTGTACCGAATGTCCGGCCTGACCAGTCTGCAGGCCCGCGGCCAACGCCAGGTGCTGTTCACCACGGCCCTCAACAATGTCTACCTGCTCGATCAGGGGTACGGGGCCACGCTGACGCAGGCCGTGGCGGAGCGCGTGGCGGCGGAGGTCGGCATCGACCGGGAGAAGGTGAGCTTCCCCAACGAAACCACGGCCTGCGAGTTTGATGATCAGGGGGTGATCCAGTGCGAAACCGGAATCCGCACCGACTGGATCCGCTCTTATTTCGGCGGAATTGTTTTCCGCCTCAGCAACCTCAGCCAGGTTGGATTCAGGGTCGGCGCCTGGGAAAGAGACTCGACCTTCGAGTTCCTCAACCGCCACCGCATGACAGCCCAGGTGATCTATTCGTACAACTTCTGATAAAATAAGGTGTTTCACGAAAGGACTTTAGGAACGCATGCCGCCCGTTACTCCACGACAACCGGGGGACTGGACTCCAGCCAGGACCGTTCTCCTGCTCCTGGCCCTTGTTTCCTTCATGCCTGCCTCGCCCGCCCAGGCCCCGGGAGCCACGCTCCTGGAAGTGCGGCCGGACGGTACCGCCGGGAAGTTCCGGCTCATCTGCGATGGCTACTTTCAGTTCTCGAGAGGCGACGAGTCGGACCCCAAACGCGTGGTGGTCGATCTTCAGAACGTCCGGAACGGCCTGAAGGGGAAGGTCGACTTCCAATCCGATCTGGTGAAGAAGATCTCGGTAACCCCTCTCCCTACGAAAGATCAGAGCGGCACCCGGGTCGTCTTCGACCTGGTGCGCCCCTGCCCGGTTTCCCTGCTTCCGGAGAAAGACTCGCTGGCGGTCGTGCTGGGCCAGAAAGAACCTACGGGGAGCCTCCCTGTCGGGGTGCCAGACCCTCCGGCGAAGCCCGACACGGGGTCCGCGGCCGTCGTGGGCAAGCCCACCGCGACTCCTCCCGTCGGAGTGCAGGGCGTGCCGGTGCCTCCGGACAAAGGTGCTCCTGCCAACGTCGTGGGAACTGCCACTCCTCCTTCGCTGGGTGGACCGCCAGGGCCGCTCAGGTCCGACTACGTCATTGGCAAGGAAGACCTCCTGGAGTTGGGGGTTTTCGAGCAGCCCGACCTGACCCGCACGGTGCGCGTCTCGGGGGACGGCACGATCTCGCTGCCGCTTCTGGGAGTGGTACAGCTGGCGGGGCTCTCGACCAAGCAGGCGGAAGAGAAGCTGAGGGATCTCCTGTCGGACAAATACCTCACCGATCCCCAGGTCTGGGTCTTCGTGAAGGAGGCCAAGAGCCGGAAGGTGAGCGTGGTGGGGGCGGTCGAAAAGCCCGGCAGTATCGAGATGCTGGGCGACCGGACGCTTCTGGAAGCGATTTCGGAGGCGGGCGGGCTCACGCATCAGGCCGGTAATGACCTCTATGTCCTGCGCCCGGATGCCTCCGGCGCCGCTACCCGTATCGACATCGACCTGGATGACCTGATGATCAACGGGAACCCGGTGTTGAACATCGCGCTCGTACCCGGAGACGTCATCAACATTCCCATCGACCGGGTGTTGCACGTCTATGTGGATGGTGCCGTCCGCAAGCCCGGCGAAGTGGAGTACAAGGCGAGCCGTCCCCTCAATCTCTTGCAGGCGATCGCCGCGGCCGGCGGGCTGAGCGAGCGGGCCTCCCAGAAGGGGATTGTGGTCATTCGGACCAAAACGGGCGGCGTGCAGGACATGATCAAGGTGGATCTGAAAGCGGTACGTAAGGGAAAGCAGGACAATTTCGAGCTGCAGAACGGTGACAGCATCTACGTCCCGGAGACCTTTTTCTAATGGAACCCGTTACCCAGAAGGAAATCAATCTCGTCGACTACTGGAATGTCCTGGTACACCGCCGCTGGGTTGTGTTCACCGCGGTGGTGGTCCTGGTCATCACCGTGACGCTCGGGTCGTTCCTGATTTCGCCCACTTATCAGGCCATCTGCACGATTCAGATCGAGCGCGAGCAACCGAACGTGCTGACTTTCCAGCAGGTTCAGCCGATTGGTTACGACTACATGTCGTATACCGATTTCTACCAGACCCAGTACAAGCTACTCTCCAGCCGAAATGTGGCCCACAAGGCGATGCAGAAACTGGACCTGAGAAACGACCCGGTGGTGAACCGGATGGTGGGGCGCGCTTCGGGGAAGGGTTTGTTGGCAAGCGTCGCCTCCTTCGTTCGGAAGTCGCCGCTGGAAGATCTCCCCAAGGACCCAGACAAGCCCTATGTCGAATTCATCCAAAGCGGATTGGACATCAGTCCGCTGAAGAACACTCATTTGGTCGAAATTGCCTTCGTCAGCGTCGACCCGGAGCTATCCTCCCGAGTGGCCAACGCGGTGGCCAACTCCTACATGGAGTTCAATCAGTCGGCGCGCTACGACAGCACCGCACAGGCCAGCGAGTTCATCGCCAGTCAAACCACCGAGCTGAAGAAGCAAATCTCCGAGCTGGAAGCGAAGCTGAACGACTACGGCAAGGAAAACGAGATTATCGGGCTGGATGACAAAGAAGACATCATCAGCCAGAAGTTGTCCCAGCTCAACCAGGATGTGCTGGAAGCGCAGGTGGAAGCCTCCCACAAAGAGGCCCGCTACAAAGGCCTCCTGACCACGCCTCCCGAGTCCATTCGAGAAGCCACCCAGAGCAATCTGATCCAGCAGCTCAGGCAGAAATCGGCGGAGCTGGAGCGCCAGTACACGCAGAAATCGAAGCAGTTCAAGCCCGACTGGCCCGACATGCAGCGCCTGAAGGCGGAATGGGACAACGCCCTGAAGACCATGGGAGAGGAGTCCCGCAAGATTTACGACGATACCCTCAAGACTGCCAAGATGGAGTACGAGGAAGCCGCCTCCCACGAGAGGACGGTCCGCCTCGCCCTGGAAGGTCAGAAAAACGAGGCCATCAAGCAGAAGAAGTACGGGGTGGAGTATTCCAACCTGAAGGCAACGGTGGACTCCAAGCGTGAAATTCTGAACAAGCTCATGCAGCGCGAGACCGAGACCGGCTCCTTGTCCAAGCTCAAGAATGCCGGGACGGGCAACGTCTGGGTCGTGGACTCCGCCGAAATCCCGGACAGAATATTCCGACCCAACAAGAGGATGAATATCTTGCTGAGCCTGTTCGTCGGCCTGGCCCTGGGTATCGGGATGGCGTTTTTCCTTGAGTATCTGGACAATTCCATCAAATCCACCTCGGACATTGAGAAGTTCGTGCGCCTGCCGACCCTCGGGACGATTCCGATGGTGGTCTCCAGCGCGCTGGCAGGTGAGGCCTCGGCCGGAAAGCGGGTGAAGCGCGAGCCGGTATCTCCGGCCGTGGACCTGGTGACGATCCGCGATCCCACCGCACCCGCGTCGGAAGCCTACAAGACGTTGCGCACCTCGCTGCTCCTTTCCACCGCTGATGCTCCGCCGAAGGTGATCGTGGTGACCAGCAGCGAGCCCCAGGAGGGGAAAACCGTCACCACCTTGAACACCGCCATCACCCTCACCCAAAGCGGCAAGAAGGTGCTCCTGGTGGACGGGGACATGCGGCGTCCCCGGCTCCACAAGGCGCTGGGGGCGGGCAACGGCATAGGGCTGTCCAGCTACCTCTCGGGCAACGCGGAGCTGAATCAGATCGTCCAGGAGACCGAGCTGCCGAATCTTTTCCTGGTTTCGAGCGGACCCATTCCACCCAACCCCTCCGAGCTTCTGGCCTCCGAGCACTTCGATTTGCTCCTGGAGACGCTGAGGAAGAGCAACCGATTCGATCACATTCTCATCGACTCGCCGCCGCTACTGTCGGTGGCGGATCCGGTCATCATGGCTTCGAAAGTGGGGGCCACGATTCTCGTCGTGCAATGCGGCCAAACGGCGAGGCAGTCGGTGATGCGCGGGCGCGACAAATTGGCCCAGGCCAAAGCCAACGTGCTGGGCGTGGTCCTCAATGACGTGGACATCAGGCATGGGGAGTACTACGGATACAGCTACCGATACCGGGCCTACCGGTACGAGGCAGCTCCCGAAGGGAACGAAGCGAGGGGGACGACTCCGCCCCCGACGGTCTGAACACGGATTTTTCTTGAGTAGCATCTTTGAGCAGCCTGGAAAGAACCCTCGATCTCCTGATCCGGGGGGGCCTCCTGGGAATCGTAGTCCTGGCCCCGCTGCCGTTCGGATCCGTGGAGCCCTGGGCCTATTCAGCTCTTGAGCTTAGCATCGCCGCCATCGCGCTAATCTTCCTCTATAGGCTGTTCCTGTTCCCAGCCACCACACGAGTAGAATTCTCGCCGCTGCTGATTCCGGCGGCGGGATTCCTGATTCTGATGGGATTCCAGCTCGCGCCCCTTCCACGGGAGCTGATCCGGACCATCTCACCAAAGACCGAGGCGCTCTACCAAGCCACCCTGCCGGGAGACTCAGAGAGCACGACCGAGATCGCCAAGGCGGATGCGGCGGCCCTGGGCGCGGACTACAGACCTGCTCCGGCGTGGCGACCGCTCTCCCAGAACCCCTTCGCCACGCGAACCTATTTGATGAAGGGCGTCGCCTTCACACTTTTCTTGTTTCTGTTCCTAAATGCCTTTCGGGAGGCACGCCAGATTCGTCGTGTGCTCTATCTCTTCGTCTGCGTCGGGACCTTTCAAGCCTTCTACGGAGTGCTGGAGTACCTGAGCGGACACCAGCACATCTTCGCCTACCAGAAGCGCTACTACGTCGATGCCGCGACCGGGACCTTCATCAACCGGAACCACTATGCGGCCTTCCTGGAGATGACGCTGCTCGTGGCCCTGGGTCTGCTCTTCTCGCGCCTGCGGGAGCCTCAATCGGGGGAAACCTGGCGCGGGAGGGTCCTGGCCCTGACCGACCGGCGGGCCAGCCTAAACCTGACGCTGCTGTTGTGCATCGGTATCACCGGCGTGGGGTTGGTGCTGTCGTACTCCAGAGCCGGAATTATCTTGGGGCTTTGCACGGCCGTGGCCTTCTGTCTATGGCAGTTTCGTCAAGGATGGTCGCTCAAGAAAACGCTGTTGGTGGGGCTGCTTGCCGCGGTGGTATTCGTTCCGATGTATGGAGTCGGGTACTGGACGCTCACCGGCCGCTACTCCCTGCTCACCAACGAGGTCACGATGCCGGGCGGCCGTATGGCGGTCTGGAGGAAAACCGCTGACATCATCAAGGACTATCCAATTCTGGGAACGGGGGTGGGAACCTTCCAGTTCGTCTTGCCTCGCTACCGCGAAGCCACCACTACCGCGTTCTACGACTACACCCATAATGACTATTTGCAGGTGCTGGCGGAAACCGGCATCTTCGGTGGGGTGCTCCTAGCCGCGGGCATCCTGCTCGTAATGAAGACGTGGCGAGAGCCTGGAGCGGTCCGCTCCGGTGCTGTGCTACGTGCGGCCTGCGGCTTTGCCCTCCTGAGTGTAGGCCTACACGAGGCAATGGATTTCTCACTCCAGATTCCAGCAAATTTGTTGGCGCTGACGCTGCTGATCGGCTGCCTGGCATCGCTGGCGAGATCGGAGGGACTACCCGTGTCCGCGCTGCAGAAAGATCCCCATGCCTGACCGACGTGTATGGCTGATGGCGCTGGGCATTCCCGGCCTTTTGCTGTATGCGACGTTCGGGGTCGCTCAATGGCGTTCCTCGCTGGCAATGAGTGATTTCAGGCAGCTGCAACGGACTCATCCCCCGAACAGTCTCAAAGCAGTGCCAACCGAGATTCAGCAGCAAAAACTCCAAGTCCTGACGCTGGCGGATCGACTCGCACCGGATAATCCCGAGATCGCCTATCAAACCGCCCTGCTTTATCTAGTCCGCGCCGAGACCCAGAGTCTCCAACCCCGGTCCGACTCTACAGATTCGCAGGACGAGGCAGACCCGCGTCTTCAAGCCGCGTTGAGGGATGGGCTCGCCTGGATCAATCGCGCCATTATCCTGAATCCTGGATATGCCGAGTACCAGTTCATCAAAGCAAGCATCCTCCAAAACCTCTCAGGCGTGCCGGGCACGCCAGACGAGAACAACGCGACTCTCGCAGCCGTTGCGGCGTTGTTGCGTGCAGCGGATCGACTGGATCCCTTCAAGCCGTCCCTGCATTTCAGGATTGGATCATTCTGGATAGCGTTGGATAAGACGGACGAGGCACGGGAAGCCTTCGCCATCACCCTCTCCGACAGCATCCACTACGCCCGTCCTGTTTTCAACCTCCTCTGGTCTTCTGTGGACGACGTGGGTGATTTGCAAAATTTCGTGGGGGAGAGCCCCATGTCGCAGGCTTTGCTGGGAGACTTCCTCTGGATCCATGGCTATCGCGAAGAGGCTCAGGTCCAGTTTGAAAGAGTGGAGGCCGCCAGGCAGCTGGATTACCTGGCTGGAGAATCGCTGATCTCCCACTACATCCGCGAGCATCAGGGTGAACGGGCGAGAAGTGTCGTGGATCGAATGCAGAAGTCCGGGTCGAAATTGTCACTTTTTTATCAGGCCCGGCTCGAATATTTCCGCGGAAAATCCTTTTACCAGGAACAGCGATATCAGGAGGCCATCAGTTGCTTCGAGCGATCGCTTTCCCTCGATCCCTCCGTCATTCAGAGTCACCTGAATCTGGCCTCTGCCTATCTCGAGGAGGGACAGCCTCAGAAGGCGATTGCCCGCTGGAGATTTGTCCTGGCACGCGGCATCCCCGTTCCGCCGGAGGTAGCGGGACCCGGCGAAATCCATTTCGGCCTGGGTCAAGCTTACGAGGCCCTAGGCGATCGGAGCAGCGCACTTTCTGAATACCTGCGCGCCTCCTCCGAGGACCCCGGTAACGCGAGTTTTAGCCGGAAGGCGTCCGAGATTACCCAAGGACTGTGATTCGCATGAATAGCTTGTTCCCGAGTTCCCTCGACAACACCCAGAGTTGGAGAGACGATCTCGTCCGCAACCGAGAAATGAGTATTCTGCTGTTAACTGTCATGCTCGCGGCTTTTTGCGGTGTCCTCCAAGTCGCGATTCTGGGCTCCGTTTCGGTGCTCGTGCCCCTTGGAGTGGTTCTCGGCGCGGCGTACTTGTTTCTCGTGCTCGGTCGGAGCATGGCCGCGCTCGTCAGTTTCGTGCTCGTTTTTGCTGAATTCTTGGGGTTGCTGCCCGAAGCTTCTGAGGTGAACAGCGTGAAGCTCATTGACATCGTGACCGCGATGCTGGTGATTCCCCTGTTCGTACATCTCATGAAGGAGGGGTTCCCCTTTCACGGGACCGTCGGTCGGCACCTGCGCCTGGGGGCTGTGATTCTGCTGGTGCTCATCACCGGCCAGATTTTTCTCACAACCCTCAGTACGGATCAAAGTTTTTGGCTGAGCGTCAAGGCCGCCAAGCCTTATTTGTATTATTTCGGATTCCTTGTGGTACCAGTCTATGCGGGCAGTCCGAAACAGGTTCGACAGCTCGCGAGTTGGATGACGCTGATCGCCTCAGGACTCTCTCTGATGTACCTGTTGATTTCCCTGGTCGGAGAGCTTGGATACCTGCCGGCGCTTATCGTCGGGGAAGCGAACTACGTGGGTCTTGGTACGTTTACACGCGTGCGGAGCAATGGTGCACCCCTAATCGTAGCCATGCTCCTCTATCAGTTCTACCGCTATGTCGATGGAAAATCCTCGGGGCTCGAGAAGCTGTCGCTGATTCTGCTCGCCATGGGAACTACGGTCCACTTTTACAGGTCCCTCTGGGTGGGCATTCTGGTGGGCATCGTCGTCCAGGCAAGCATCGAGGGCAAACGGGGAGCGAGAAGCGTGGCCAAGTTCCTCTTGTTCCTCGTCGTCCTTGCTACTGCGATAAGTGTGATCCATCCCGAATACGGTGAAATGATCGCTTCCAGAGCACTCTCGACCGTCACGGAAGTGGAGCAGCTGAATGGAAGCTATGGTGCCCGACAAGAACAAATCGAAAGGTGGGCGCCCATCCTGCGCGACCATTGGCTCCTGGGCATCGGCTTCCTGCACCACGACAGTGCCGTGGGCCAGCAGATGGAAGCTCTTTATCAATTGGAAGGGACGGGCAATTACGATGTCGGATGGGTCGATCTTCTCGGACGGCTGGGAGTTCTCGGAATTGCCTTTCTCACCGCCGCCCTCTACCTGCTCACTAAGGGCAGCTGGCACTCGCACCTTTATGAGGCCGGAGGCGATTTGGCAGTTCTGAGCCGCACACTGATCGCGTACCTGGTGGCGGGGGTGGTAAGCCTCCCTGGATATCCGATCCTGAGCTGTGGGGCGGGAATCATCCCAATGGTTCTTCTCGTGGGGATGCTTTCGGTTTTGAGACAAGCTGAAGAAGAACCGTTTCAAGAGTCGACAGGCCCGAGGGGTGGCAACGTGTCTCTGGCAAGCTCCGGTGCTGTCGTTAGACAAGCGGGCGGAGGATACTGCTGAGCGAGACCGATGCACGAACGCGACTCCTGATCGTGATCCCCAATCTCGAGATCGGAGGAGCGGAGCGCCAGATGACCCTCCTGGTGAAGGGATTGGATCACGCTCGATATTGTCCGGGTATCGTGTGCTGCAAACTCACCGGACCTCTGGTCGGCGACGTGCCTGCGAACATTTCGCTCTACGACTTGGGTAAGAGGTCGAGATGGGATTTCCCATTCCTGGTTTTTCGGCTGAGGCGAATCCTTGCAGAGTTCCGTCCGGAATTCATCATCGCATCCATGGAATACGCGGCAGTGTTGAGCTGGCTCGCCAATCGACTCTCCCTGCAGCGAGCCCGCATCATCGCTCGAAAAGAGGTCATGCCATCTCAGGCCCGCCTCGGGGAGGCATTCAGGCGCTCCAAGCGAGTCATGGACAAGCTGGTGGATCGGCGAGTGGACATGATGGTTGCCCCCTCTCGTGGCATTCTGGACGAACTAGCTCAGCACCTGGAGGGGACTAGCATTCCGATGGTGCAGATACCCAATGTGGTTGACCTAGGCCGCCTTCCCGCTCCAGAGGAAGCGGGGACACAACGGCCCGCCCGAGGGATCGTGGCGATGGGACGGTTTGTTACATGGAAGCGATTTGACCTGCTCATCAGGGCGATAGCCCACCTGCCGCGTGGCGCTGCCGAGCTGCACCTGATCGGAGACGGTCCCGAGAGGGAATCCTTGCAGCGACTGGCGGGAGATTTGGGAGTGGGCGGCTGCACCCACTTTTACGGATATCAGCCTGATCCATTCCCGATTCTCAAGAACGCATCCATCGGTGTTCTTCCCTCGCAATTCGAGCCGTTCGGGAACGTCATCGTCGAGATGTTCGCAGCCGGACTTCCCGTGGTTGCCTTCGATGTGGATTATGGGCCTCGGGAGATCATCCGGGACGGGGAGAATGGATTGCTGGTTCGAACTCTGACCCCGGAGAGTTTGGCGAGCGCCCTGGAAACTTTACTGAAGGACACGAAGCTCAGAAGCGAAATGGGGGCCAAGGCACGGCTGGACGCTGAGCAGCGCTACGCATTGCCGCAAGCCGTCCAAAGCTATGAAGCTTGCTTCAAACTCCTTCGAAACCATAGGCAAACGGCAACTGCGATTTAGCCTGGCAGAAGATTAGCTCGCCAGGGCATGGAGCAAGAGTTGTCTGATCGTGCTGTGCAAGGATGGTGCCCTGAAGGTGCTCCCACGAGCGTTCTCGTGGTAACGGGGATGTATCCCTCCCAAGAGCATCCGGCGTTTGGGACCTTCGTAAAGCGACAGGTCGACTCCCTGTCCATTGCGGGCTGTCCGCATGAAGTGCTGCTGATTGATGGACGACAGTCGCGCTGGAATTATCTGAAGGGAATCTGGAGGGTGAACCGAGCGTTACGCGGGGGCCGGTTTGGAATGGTGCATGCATACTATGGATTATGCGGCTTCGTCGCCTCCTTGCAGTTTCGAGTTCCCTTGATGGTGAGCTATTGCGGAAGCGATCTGAATCCAGGTTTCGCCGGACGGGAGCGCGCTCCACTTCGGTCTCTTCTCATCTTCATCCTAGGACAAGTAGCTTCATGGCGCGCAGTAGTCTGCGTCGTTCGCTCGCAGGAAATGTTATCCCGCCTGCTTCTTCCATGGGTGCGCAAACGCGCGCACATCGTGACAAGCGGCGTGGACCTGGAGCTTTTCAGCCCCTGCGATCGATCCGCGGCGCGTGCGCGTCTGGGGTGGGAGCCGGACCATCCGGTGGTGCTTTTCGTTTGTGCCGATCCCGAGCTGCCAGCGGTCAAGCAGCCTCAGCTCGCCCGGGCCGCCGTGGAGTTCGCGAAGCAAACCCTTCCAGATGTGGAATTACGTATTGTTGCGGGAAAACCCCAGGCAGAGCTTCCGGACTATTACAACGCTTCGGATCTCCTGCTCCTGACCTCGGCGCATGAGGGCTCTCCAAACGTGGTCAAAGAGGCCATGGCGTGCAATTTGCCCGTCATCAGCACGTCGGTGGGCGACGTTCCAGAGCTTCTGTCCGGTGCGCAGAACTGCCACGTATGCAGCTCTGACCCGGTGGAAATCGGCGCGAGCATCGTTCAGGTATTGAAAAGCGGCGAGAGAAGCAGCTCGAGAGGACGAATGCAGGAATACTCGCTCGACAACACCGCAGCCACCATTCTCGAGATTTACCGCGAAGTTTTCTCATCCGACCGGACGGTTGCGGAGCGCGATGCGCAGGTCGAAAGGCCTACTCCATGAGAACGAGCTTTCTGGGAATCTCGTTGGATATTCTTTCCATGAGGGAAGTTCGGGAGATTGCCGTCCGGGCAGTACAGACACGAAACGGCGTCATGCACTGCTCACTCAACGCTTTGAAGGTGGTGGAGGCCCGAAGTGACCCGGGGATCAGAAAGCTGCTCGAAAGCTTTGATCTGATAACTGCAGATGGCATGTCGGTGATCTGGGGAATGAGGCTGCTCCGACGGGGGAGGACTGAACAAGTGGCGGGGGTCGACTTGATGGCGCAACTACTGCGTGAGGGAGCGACTCGGCACTGGCGCTTCTTCCTGCTGGGCGCACGGCCCGAGGTTGCAGCCATTCTTCCGCAGAGTGTTGAAGGCGCATTTCAGGGAGTCCGGGTGGTGGGGGTGCAGCACGGTTATTTCTCCGCCATGGAAGAGCCCGGAGTTGTGAGCCGAATACGGGAGTGCGGTGCCGATATCCTGTTTGTGGGAATGCCGAGTCCCAGGAAGGAGCGCTTTCTCCTGGATAACCGGGAGAGGCTGGGCGTGCCATTTGCCATGGGAGTCGGGGGAGGGCTCGACATTTTGGCCGGGAGAACTCGCCGAGCCCCCGTGTGGATGCGCCGTGCCGGCTTAGAGTGGTCCTATCGCGTCATTCAGGAGCCTCGGAGGCTGGCTGCAAGATACCTCGTTACGAACGTTCGTTTCGCGGGGATGCTCGCCGGAGCGTTGTTGGGCGGGCGCGGCTCCAGGGGAGCACCCTCGTGCTGAAGGAAAAGGCGAAAGAATTAGCTGCCGTCGTCGCTCTTTGCGACATGCTATTGCTTTGCCTCTCGTTCTTGCTGGCGTTTGTGATTCGGTTCTGGATGCTGCCGCTGCTGGATCCCTCGATGGTCAGCATCGCGCTGCGAAAATTCGTCTGGCTGCTCTTCCTGTCCATACCGACCTTTCACCTGCTCCTGCGTCTCGGTGGAATCTACGGCTCGCTTCGAACACGCAGCTTTCTGGATTTGCCGTTGCTCGTGGCAAAGCCCGTTGCCCTCGGGGGAGTCATCCTGGGCGCCGCCATTTTCGTGTTTCAGGCGAAGTACTTCAGCCGGTCACTGTTCGGGCTCTTTCTTGGCCTGTTCTATCTTTTCCTGCTCGCCGAAAAGGTGGGCATCCGGACATTCCAGCGAATGGCTCGACGCCGGGGGTTCAACTACCGAAACGTGCTTATCGTGGGCATCAACGAAGGCGCACTGCGGGTAGCCGACACCCTCACCGAAGGGAAGGACTTTGGATTCCGGGTTGCTGGATTCATCAACGATTTCGGGCAGGAGTACGTTCAGGCTGATCGATACAAGGTGCTCGGATCGGTCGACGACATTCCGGAGATCGTGGATCGTGAAATCATCGATGAGATCATCTTCGCGCTGCCGATCGATCGCCTGGCCGGGTGCGAAGCCCAACTTCTCAAGTGCGAGGAGGTGGGAACGAAAATCCATATTCGAGCAGATTTCGCGCACTCCATTTTCGCCCGCACCTACCTCAGCTCGGTTTCCGGTATTCCCATCCTGACTCTGGCATCGACGCCGCACGCCGCCGCGGACATTTTTTTCAAGAGGCTCATGGATATCCTGGTCTCCTTCGCGGGTCTCGTTGCTTCTCTGCCCCTGATGTTTATCATCGCCGTGCTGATCAAGCTGGAGTCGAAGGGCCCCGTGCTGTTCCGGCAAATTCGTACGGGGCTGAACGGAAGGCGATTTGTGCTGCTGAAATTCCGTTCCATGGTCCATGATGCGGAGCACCAGCGCGACGCACTGGAGGGGCTCAATGAAATGTCGGGGCCGGTCTTCAAGCTCACCCGAGATCCGCGTGTCACGCGGGCAGGAGCATTCCTGCGGCGTACCAGCCTGGATGAGCTTCCCCAGCTCTGGAATGTCCTGAAGGGGGATATGAGCCTGGTTGGTCCGAGACCGCCGCTCCCCTCGGAGGTCAAACGCTATGCGCGCTGGCAGCGGCGCCGATTGAGCATGAAACCAGGGTTGACCTGCCTCTGGCAGACCAGCGGGCGAAATGAAGTCGATTTCGACGAGTGGATGCGCCTGGACATGGAGTACATCGACACTTGGTCGCTCACGAAAGACGTCAAGATCATCCTCAAGACCATTCCCGCGGTGCTTTTCGCCCGGGGAGCCAAGTAAGAAATGGCCGGACAGGGGAGCCATCGTGTGCGGAATCTGCGGCATTCTGGAAGACGGGGGGCTCGGTCCCAAGGCGGAGGGATGGGTCCAGGAGATGGCTCGCCGTCAGATCCACCGTGGTCCCGATGAGGAGGGCTTCTTTGTCGACCGCTTCGCCGCGCTGGGATCAAGACGACTCAGCATCGTCGACCTTGCCGGCGGGCGGCAGCCTATCGGTTCCGAGAGCGGAGGAGTCCAAGTCGTCTACAATGGCGAGATCTACAACTATCGTCAGCTCAGGGAGGACTTGCAGCGGCGTGGACATCGATTCGCGACGGCCTCGGATACGGAAGTCATCGTCCACAGTTACGAGGAGGCAGGTCCGGAATCGCTCAAGAGTTTCAATGGGATGTTTGCCCTGGCAGTATGGGATGCACCGCGCCGGCTCCTGCTCCTGGCAAGGGATCCGCTGGGCATCAAACCTCTCTATTACGTCGAGCAGGATGGTAAGTTCGCATTTGCCTCCGAGGCAAAAGCTCTGCTGTCGCTACCGTTCGTCACTCCCGAGGTCGATGAAGAATCGCTCGATTTGTATCTGACCTTCAGGTTCGTTCCTTCCCCCCGCACACTCTTCCGAGGCATCCGCAAACTGAGTCCTGGAGAAATGCTCATCCGACCCGAAGGACAGCGTGCACACATTCGAACCTACGTCCCACCGGCTCCTCCACCCGACTTGAAGCCTTCCCGCGAGGAGTGGGCTGAAGGATTGCTCACGGAGCTGCGCGCCGCGGTGCGACGACAGATGATGGGTGATGTGCCGGTGGGAGTGCTGCTGAGCGGGGGCATCGACTCGGCCGCGATCCTGGCGCTTGCCTCGGAGGTGGGGGGGCCGACTCTGCGGTCGTATACCGTGGGATTCGCGGAAGCACCGGTGGAGGACGAGGTGGTCGCTGCGGCGGAAACGGCCCGGCACTTCGGGGTCGAGCATCTTCATGTCACCCTCAACGCCGTGGACTATCGAAAGCGGCTTCTCCCCGCCGCCTACTCGCTGGATGAGCCGGTGGCCACTCCATCTGTGGCTCCTTATGCGGCGCTCTGCGAAATGGCCTCGAAGCAGCACAAAGTGGTGTTGTGCGGCCAGGGGGCTGACGAGTCTCTCGGAGGCTATGCCCGCCATCTGGGCGAGAAGCTTGCCACCGCCCCGTTCATGCGGGGCTTGGGGCCCCCCATCCGTCTGGCAGCCGCGATGCTGCCGGGCACAGAGCGACTGCAGCGTCTCAGTCGTGTTTTCGGTGCCCGCAGGGACGTCGCCAGATTCGTGGAGGCCTTCACGCTCTTCACTCCCGAGGAGGTGCAACGCCTTCGCGGGAGGAGCTTGAATGCAGAGTGGTTGGAGTCCGTGGTGGAATCCGTCTTGTGCGGCAGTCAGCAGAGCGATTCGCTATCGCGGTTTCTGTTCTTGGACTCACGCTTCAGCCTCGCAGACGATTTGTTACTTTACGGGGACAAAATCGCGATGGCCTCGTCGCTCGAGGTTCGCGTCCCCTTCCTGGATCTCGAGTTCCTGCGGTATATAGAGAGGATTCCCTCCTCGATGCGGGTGAACCTGACGCGGCCCAAGCAGGTCCTCAGGAGTGCACTCAAGCGAGTGTTGCCCGGGAAGATTCTGCGGCGCAGGAAGAGGAATTTTTCGCCACCCGACAGTATCTGGATGGATTCTGTGGCCCACGGTCCAGGCGTTCAGTGGCTGCTGGAACCGGAATCTGCCCTCTCATGGTTCTGCAGGCAGGATGAAGTTGCCCGAATGATCATGGAACAGGAGGGTGGCAGGCGTGACCGACGGCGACAGCTCTTCGCACTCCTGGCGTTTGAATTGTGGCACCGATCGTATCTGAAAACCGCGAGCGTTGAGAAGAATAGTCCTCTTAAATCGCAGCCCGCCTTACCCTGATCCGATCAAGCCGTCCCGCGACGGAAAAGAATCCAGACTTCCCCCAGCTTCTCCCGGGCCGTAGGAGTGGCGCAGACCACTGCCAGGGGTAGGAGCAGTGCCATTCGCCATGGCCATTCCACAATTGGCGCGAAGAAAATGGGTAGAAATGCCACAGACCATGGTATCGCGTTGCGATAAGTGAAGCTGAATTCTCGAGCCGCGAATCGGTGCAGTACAAAGTAGGAGGCCATGGCGCCGATCTCAGCACAACCGTAGCCGAGCAAGCCGACGCGAGGAACGAGAAGAATGGCGAGGAGTCCGAATAGGAGCGAATGAGCAGCATTAGCTCCCGTGACCTGGAGATTGTGTCGTTTGACGTATAGGACGGAAGCCAACATTCCAAATACTCCACCTGCCATGAACCCAACCGAGATGAAAGGATAAATCCCCAGGGCAGGGGCCCACTGATTTCCGAACAGTCTGGGCAAGGCCACTGGTGCCACCAGCGCGAAAGCTGCCAGCGGCATTCCCAGGGCGAGGGCCTGCAGCCCGAGCGCCTCTTCCAGCGCGCGCCGTAGACGGTCGGCATCTTGTTGGACCCTGCCAAGCGTCGCCAGCGAGAGTCGGAATGTGGCGGCACGGACAAAACCCAGCACCTCCACCAGTCGAATGGTCAGCGAGACGAATCCTACTTGCTGAGGTCCAAGATAACGCCCGACGATGAGCGGGTTCACCAGCGTTCTAATGTTGTATACCCAGAATGAGGAAGAGTATCCGGCTCCGTAGGTCAGCATCTCCCGGGCCAAAGAAGTCGACCAGTGCCAGCCAGGCTTCGACCGAATGAGTATCCAGCTCGCGATGGTCGTCCATACATTCCAGGCCACGTAACCCGCAACGGGTGCCCAGAGCCCCCAGCCTCTAAACGCGAGCAGAACCGACAAACCCTGATAGAGAATCTGGCCAATCGTCTCGAGGGCGGCAACTCTTCGATAGTCGAGCTCGCGCTCAAGCTGGGCCACGGCAGGGATTGAGAGAACGGTGAACGGGAGAGCCGCCAGTAGGACCTGCAAAGGCGCGAGATATCGGATGTCACCCAGCCATCGGCCGAGCAGTGGGGTGGACAAGAGTCCAAGAGCTGCGAAACCCAGCGAGCCGAGGAGCAGCAGGCTGAAGGCCTGGTTGTAAACGGCGCGTGTGGGTACTTCCTCGCGGCGTATCAAATAGGCATCCAGTCCCCAGCGCGCGACGCCGGCGAAAAACGCCATGATTTCCAAAGCGCCTCGGTAGAGACCGTATTGGGTGGGGCCTATGAGCCGGGTGACCAGCAGGACACCAGCCACTCCAACCGCCAGGCCGACGCCTTCCCGCAAGGAAAGGTAGATTCCTCCACGAAGGACTTGCTCTCTGAGCGGCAACTGTGGATGCTCCCAAGGCACCGAGGGATACGGAGCGACATTGTATACTGAGGGTCTCGAGGGGCAGAACCACCTCGGCGTGGCAGGCGGAGCGATGCGCGGTGTGAGGCCCGCCGAAACGAGGTCTCGGGAAGATTGGCGATTCCGCAGCGGGGTGTGGATGGCGATCTGTTATCGACAAGCCAAAATGTTGTGGGAGGCGCGACTCCGCACATGCCGATAGGCCACGAGCTCGAGGGACGGTTCGACGCGGTGATCGGGAGGCTGCTGCTGTTCCTGCAGCACAGGGTTCTAGGATACCGGGAGTTGGGGGATTTCTCCCTGAGAAACTCGCGATACTACAGAAAACTTCAGGAGTAAGGCCCCTTGCCCTGGTCCTGTCAGCTCCATGCTCATGCTAGTGCCGGTGCCAACCTGGTTTCGCTTCTGAGAGATGCCTTGCCCGATGGCGCCATCCGGCGCATCGTCATCAAGCCCAACTGGGTCATTCATGAGACCGACCCTGACTTTCCGATCCGAGCTCTCGTCACCAGCTCGGCCCTCATCGAGGCGGCCATCGATGCCTGTATTGAGAAATACTCGGGGCTCGAATCGCTGCTGATAGCGGACGTACCGATCCAGAGCTGCGACTGGCAGCTGCTGAGGCAACAGGCCGGGATCGATCGATTGGAGAGAAAATACAAGCCGCTGAGCCGGCCACGGATCGAATTCCGGGACCTTCGGGCGCAACGGATGCGAGTGCTGAACGGCTACCTGACACCAGACAAGTCGTCGGAAGTTGTCGGTGACCCCGCGGGGTACAGCGATGTGACCCTGGATCAGCAGAGCTTCCTGGACCCCATTTGCGAGGCGGCGACGTCGTTCCGAGTCGCCGACTATTCACCCGAGGAGACCCAGAGCAGCCATCGCAAGGGTTACCACCGCTACCGCATTTCCCGAAGCTTGCTGGAGTGCGACCTGTTCATCAACATGCCGAAGATGAAGACGCATCAGAAGGCGGGGATGACGGGCGCCTTGAAGAACCTCGTCGGGATGAACGGGAACAAGGCCTTCCTGGTGCACTTCAAGGCGGGGTCTCCAGGCTCAGGAGGGGACGAATTCCCGCCGGATGTCGAGTGGCCGATCGTTCTGCAGGCGCGAGTGCATCACTGGGCGCGGGGAAAATCGCGGCTGCTCTTCCGAGTGCTGCAGAAGTGCTGGCGCGCCTTCAGACGCCTGTACGGGATCGAGGTCAAGGCAACGAGTGAAAACGCCGGAAAGCGATTCCTGATCTCCGGCGGATCCTGGTATGGCAACGACAGCATCTGGAGGATGATTTACGACCTTAACAAGATTGTGCTGTACGCAAGACCTGACGGAGGAGCTCTGGCGGAGGTCCCGCAGCGCCAGTACCTGACCATCGTGGACGGGCTCGTCGCGGGAGAGGGAAATGGTCCCCTGCAGCCTCTGCCGGTCGAGACAGGGATCGTGGGGATCTCGGATAATCCCTTCGTGCTGGATTTTTGCCTCGCCCGGCTGATGGGGCTCGATTTCGGAAAGATACCCCAGCTGTCGCACCACGCGGAGTTCGGAAAGAACAGCTGGGGCGACTTCGACCCGGAAACCATCAAGGTGCAGTGGAATGGGCAAGAGTTCCGCGGCGTCGGGTCGCTTCCCGTCTTGCATCGATTCCTGCCTCCCGCCGGCTGGAAAGGGCACGTCGAATTGGTGGTCAACGATCGCGCCGACTGAGGCTCGCTGGGCCGCTTGAGTCTCAGCACGAGAGAGCATGAGAGACATCAGCCTGCTCGTGGATTACAAGGGACACTTCGGAACCAAGCACGGGGCGATTCCTTATCGAAGCGGCATGGATCGGGAGAAACTCGCCCGCCACTTCCAGGACCGTGGCTGGCGCGCGCGGTTCCTCAACTTCTGCGACGTGGATTTCCGCAGCGCTGACTTCAAGGATCGGTGTTTCCTCTACACTTCCGCCGAGGATCATGAGCTTCACTACCGGTCGTTCATCGAGGATATCGTCCTGGGGCTGGAGATCAGCGGCGCCCGTATGGTTCCTGCATTCAAATTCCTCCGGGCGCATCACAACAAGGTGTTCATGGAGATCCTTCGGGAGCAGATCCTGCAGGACGAGGCACGAGGCCTCATAAGCCGCTTCTTCGGCACGCGGGAAGAGCTCGCGGCGAGGGCCGGAGACGTCGAATTGCCCAGTGTGGTCAAGCCCGCTTCAGGCTCTATGAGTGTCGGGGTGCGCCTCTGCAAGAGCCCGGAGGATCTCGCTCGGGCTGCCTCCTCGGTCAGCTCCAGCTGGCATTGGCCGACGGATGCCTGGGATCTAGGCCGCATGTGGAAGCGGAAGGGGTATGTGCGGGAATCGCTGCATCGTCGAAAATTCGTCGTCCAGCCCTTCCTCCCCGGCCTGGCAAACGACTGGAAGGTCCTGATTTACGGGAAAAAGTATTATGTGCTGATGCGCCGGACACGCCAGGACGACTTTCGGGCCAGCGGCAGCGGGCGTTTCGAGTTCATCAGGGAGATTCCGGCGGGATTGCTCGATTTCGCCTCGTCCGTCATCAGCCAGCTGGAGGTTCCGCACTTGTCGATGGATGTCGGCGTCACGGGAAACCGCTTCCATTTGTTCGAATTTCAAGCCGTGCATTTCGGGACGACGACCATCGAAGAGTCCCCCTACCACTTCTCCCGATCCGGGCAGGAGTGGACCCGGGTTGACGGTCCTTCAGAGGTTGAAGAAGAATTCGTCCGGAGCGTCGTGGACTATCTCTCCACCAAGGGGCGGGAACCGGAGTCAGGAGGTGGGGCCGCTTGAAAATCATCTGTGTGGTTGGAGCCCGGCCCAACTTCATGAAAATCGCGCCGCTGATGCGCGAAATGTTGCGCTACCCTGAGATTCGCCCCGTATTGGTCCACACGGGACAGCATTACGATCCCGAAATGTCGGATGTGTTTTTCCGCGACCTGGAGATTCCGCCCCCCGACCTGCACCTGGGAGTGGGCTCTGGAACGCAGGCGGAGCAAACCGGCAAGGTCATGGTGGCGTTCGAGGCGGTGCTCGAGAGGGGAGGCGCTGACCTGGTCCTGGTCGTGGGGGATGTGAACTCCACGCTGGCCTGCAGCGTGGTGAGCGCCAAGAAGGGGATTGCCGTAGCCCACGTGGAGGCGGGATTGCGGAGCTTCGACCGATCCATGCCCGAAGAGATCAACCGCATCGTGACCGATGCGCTCTCCACCTACCACTTCACGACGTCCCGCGATGCCGATCAAAACCTCCTGCGCGAGGGAGCCAGACAGGAGGGAATCTTTTTCGTCGGCAATGTGATGATCGATACGCTTCTGCGGTTCAGCGCCAAGGCGGAAGCCTCTCCCATTCGACGAGTCCTGGGACTGAACGGGGATTACGCCCTGCTCACGCTCCATCGCCCCAGCAACGTGGACCAGGCCGAGCCCCTCCGCAGAATTTTCAGGGCTCTGGAGGTGGTGGGTGAGAGCGTGCCGATCCTCTTCCCGGTCCACCCCCGAACCAGAAAAATGCTGGAGGAGTTCGGCGTCTCCACGACGCAGACGGGACTGAGGATGGTCGAACCACTGGGTTATCTTGACTTCATTCATCTGGAGACGCACGCTCGACTCGTTCTCACCGATTCCGGTGGAATTCAGGAGGAGACCACAGTCCTGGGAGTTCCCTGTCTGACCCTGCGAGAGAACACGGAACGCCCGGTCACGCTGATGGAGGGGAGCAACGTCCTGGTGGGGAACAGCACGGAGCGCATTCTGCAGGAGGCCACGCGGGTTCTGCAGGGGAATGACCGAGCCAAGAAAGTGCCCGAGCTGTGGGACGGAAAGGCCTCCGAGAGGATCGTCGCCCGGCTCCGAAAGATTGGCGGCCTCGCGTGACCTCACCGCACTCCCCGGGGTGAGGCGTGCCCAGACGTAAGACGGCTCTATTCACCATCCTGGGAATCCTGCTCTCCACCGGCATTGCCGTAGCGATATTGGAGCTGCTGCTCAGGCTGTTCTATCCGCAGGAAACTCTCTACCCTCGCTGGGCCTTCTCTCCCCAATATTGCTCAACCGTCTACCCCGGTGTCCGGATGGTCCATGAGCGTCCGGGGCGTTGGCGGTTTGTCTATACGATCAATGGGCTACGGTATCGGGGAAGGGTATTCCCACCCTCCAGAAGCAACACCCAGCCGAACATTGTCGTCCTTGGGGATTCCTATACCTTCGGGGCCGGGGTCAACGACGGCGAGGAGTACGCGTCCGTCCTGGAGCGGGAGCTGGCGGGTTCCGATCGGGTGGTTAATCTGGGAATTGGGGGCTGGGGACTGACTCAAGAAATCCGCCGATACTATGACTTCGGCGCCCTCTACAGGCCCCGCGTGGTCATCCTGCAATTCTCGGCGAACGATCCCAGAGACAATCTGAAGTGCGCGATCACGCAGGTGCGCGATGGACAATTCCAGTTCCATGATTCCAGTGAAGGCATCTATCGCATCAAGGATCTGCTGTCGCGCTCCTGGATTCAGAAAAGCCAGATCTACAACCTGTTTCGAGATCGCCTGTACCGATTGATGGAATCAAGAGTCGTAGAAAGTGAGCGAGCTGCCGTGGATCGGGGAAGTAGTTCAGCGGCGGAAACTGCCGAGGAGCGTGTGTATATCGAACTGCTCCGCCCCTTCGCCGAGGACCTCCGTGCGAGCGGCGTCAAACTGGTTTTCCTCTCGGTGAATGGGCAGCTTGCGAGCTTTCCGGAGATTGCCGCGGAAGTGACCCGGCTCCAGGAGGAGGGGCTTCTCCGATACTTTGATGCGGCGGATTGGCTTAAGGGTGAGAACGACTATTCATCGCCCGAAGGACACATCTGGGGTTCCAAGGCTCATCAGATTATCGGGAAGCGGCTGACGGAAGTCGTCCGGAACGAAATCGACGTTGGCTCACCGGGAATCCGGAATCCGTGAGCCAATCCTCGGGCAATCCCTGTCCCACGCCATGATGTCGGGTCGGAAATCATTCTGCTGAAGGGGGCTCGGACATTTCGGGCTTCTCGAGGATCTTTCTCGAGGCAGCCTGGATGGCTCTGGGAATTGCCAAAATGCCGGCGAACAGCTTCTTCTGCACAGCGGCTGCTACGGCATGACACCCAAGCATGATGAACGCTGGATCCGCAGGCATCCTGTATCGGGTTTTCGTAAAAATCAGGGAATAGCAAAGCGCCAGAACGACCGGCCAACCAACCAGGATTCCTGTTCCGGCTATTTCCATCCATCCCGCCAGGGCACCGATTCCGGCAGCAGCCAACAGCAGGCTGAATCCAACGGCATAAAGCATACGAGCCGTTTCGCCAACCAGCGGGTTATTGCTCTCCATGCGCTGGTTCTTGGCGTGAAGGGCTTCGCGGAAGGCGGGATCAGCCGAGTGAAGGCGATCGGGGTAAGGGTTCCAGAAGTGCAGGAACTCAGTCGAGGTGTGCTGGAGGGCCCATCCAGGATTGTTTCGCAGGCCGGAGAGCTTCGCTCTCAGGACATTCATTCCGTTACCTTCCCAGGCTTGATAATGGTCACCGGGGGCAATGGGCAAATGCAGTCCCACCTTCAGGATTAGCGGGCGAAAGTCGCCACTCCGCACCATGACGTAGGTCCAGGGTGCCAGCAGGACCGCAGTGGCGACTAGAAGGCGGGCGAAGTTTTTCAGCTTGTCCACGATCGGCCGACGTTGTAAAGCAAACCAAAGCAAGACAAACAGAGCTAGCGCGAGGCCAGCAGGGAAGATGAGGCATGCAAGCCCTACGCTGGCGCCAATGGCCAGAATCGTCCTTACCTTTGGGGATAGCGACCGCTGATGCACTGAGAGCATCCAGAGGGCCGCCCAAATCGCCAGCATCCCGGGTAGTGTCGGGTATTCGATTCCCGAGAGGATGATGTGGGGAGGGAATACGGCCATGCCAAACAGCGCCAGCAATCCCGTTTGCCTGTCAAACATTCCCCGTGCCATGCGCCAGACCACAGCGCAGGTGAGTGTGCCGAGGATTGCTTGAATGATTCGGAATGGAGCCGGGCCGGTCCCGAAGAGCTTGTAGCTGGCGGCCATCATGAGCGGGTACAGCGGGAATCGGTAATAGCCCGGGTCGAAATGTCCGGTTTCGAGTATAGCCCGCGCCGCGCGGTCGTAATCCAGCGAATCCTCAAAGTAAAACCCCGGGCCTTGCGACAATACGAATCCGATTCGCAGGAGCAAGGCCAGAAATAGGAACGCCATGGCCAGGATCCCTTCACGGCGGTACCAGAGACCAGACACAAGAACTCCCGCAGCAACCCACTCGGGCTCGAAGGCTCAATTCAATCGCACTGAATAGGTGTAGCCATTATGGCCCAAATCCGAAATTCGCAACATTTGCAGCTGATTTTTTGAGTGGCGCCGGTCTGAATCACTCTTAGCCATGGAATCCGGGAAGAAGAATGGTTAGAGGATGAGCGTGAGTTCTTCGAGTCACTTTTCCGATGCGCAACATGGCTCGTCGATGTACATTGACAAAACCTCGAGCGAGTTTTTTTACAAAAGTCTTGACAACGAAATCAGATTCGCGCACAGTACGCGCGCGAATGTTTCGGGGCACCCAACCTTCCCGGAAGATTCGCAGGCTGACCGACCGCTGCAAGGCACCAAACTCTGGGGGAATCTGCTGAGTTTGCCTGGTGCGGTAACACCGATCAGGTTGGGAAGGAAACGAGCCGCTTACAGCCTTCTGGGACCGATCCTCCTGGTAGGCATCATGGCTCCGCTTTTCATCCCAATCGCACTTGCCTACCTGGAGCAACCGTTCTCCGGAACGGCCGCCAATTCAGGCTCCATCCGCCTTCTCTTCCACCTCAATGAGTCATCGGGCACCAGTGCCGCCGACGCTTCGAGCTACGGCAACGCCGGCACCCTGACCAACTTTCCGGCAAGTCCCTGGACCGGCACGGCCCTGAACTTCGACGGCGTAAACGATTTCATCAGTGTTGCTTCCTCGCCGAGCCTCGATCTGGCGGGTGGAATTTCGCTCGAAGCATGGGTCAACATCACCAACAATAACCCGGCGAATCCCCTGACGATCGTTTCGAAGTGGGACGATACAAACGGCCGCCGCGCCTACCTGCTCCAACTGGGAATCAACCGCAAGGTTCAGTTCCTCCTCAGCTCCGACGGGACGGCGAATCCTGGAAGCCTGTTCACCGCCGCCTCGGCCGCCGCGCTGACCATCAACACGTGGTACCACGTCTCCGCCGCCTACGACGGGACCACCATGCGAATCTTGATCAATGGAGTCCAGGACGGGACGCTGGCCGGCCCGGCCTCGGTGTTCGTATCCCCGGCGCTGCTGCGGGTGGGAGCGCGCGGCAATGCCGCCTCGGCCGCGGAGAATTTCTTCGTAGGGGCGATGGATGAGCCGCGTGTGCTGGACTACGCCCGCTCCGATTATGGGCAGATGCACATCTATCACTTCAACGAAAGTGGAACGACGCCTCCGGGAGACGCCAGCGGCTATAACAATGCGGC
>Ga0065705_10104271_pt1 | contig 25074 bp, 43 predicted proteins | sample SwibulcommuniRL2_FD_59092 | JGI IMG/M metagenome (GOLD analysis project Ga0065705, IMG submission 59092) | Bulk soil microbial communities from switchgrass field near Rose Lake, East Lansing, Michigan, USA - RL2 Bulk Soil v2 (version 2) | ecosystem: Environmental > Terrestrial > Soil >...
GGTGAGAGAGGGTCGGCAGGTCGGCCGGTCCTAAGCCGTTGATTCTAGGACGGTTAGAGCGGTTCTGATGGGCTTGTAGAGCGTAGGTATCAAGTAGGGGTTACGTAGTAGTTGCGTAGGTATTGCATAGTAGTTGCGTGGTAGTCTTGATTTAGTAGTTGACATTGTTAGTTAGTTATGCTATCATTGTTTCATGGTTGATTGATTAAGTAGCTTTACCTTTGAATAACTGAGAAGTAGCTAACTCAGAAAAAGGTTAATACTTCGGTATTATCCGTAGCAAAACGTAAAAACACCTTGCTATTGATAATTAGGTAGAGCTACTTAACGAATTAATCAATGGGAGCATAACACATGTAATATGAATACTGTTACATCGTGCAGTCGGTCAAATAGGTAATGACAAAGCATAGTTAAACCGGGCTATGTGAAAACATTACCGCATAAAGAGATAATGACAATTTAAAGACTGTGCTAGTTTTGGTACTACGGAAACTAGCGCAATATTAATACCTGCAACATGTTCTCTTGTTTCATACTTTTGGTGATAGTTGCACAATCATATCAGATAGGTGAAATAACCTATAGGAATGAAAAGCATAGATAATAGGCTAACTCTTAGCAGTCCTTATTATCGATACTATCACCAAAAACATTCATAGAACACGAGAGAATATGTTAGAGGTGCTAATCGCACTTTATGATAATGCCATTAGTTTAAGTGTATCCGGTAAGGATATCAAAACGTGTCCTAGAAAGGATGAGATGCTGGAATTAACCGGCATGGCAGATAATTATCAACAACTAACATGCTAGTCAAAGACTGGTGAAGGATTGAATAGTATCATGCTTACCTTACGACGATTTAATCCTAATGGCATTCAATATTCTCTTAATGAGAATTATGATGGTTCCACTACCATTATCAAGTCTAATACCACTAAAAGTATCAAGGTTAATTTTGGTATTGATGCTATTAGTCAAGCATGGTATAACTGGCATATGAAAGGTCAGTTAATCCAAAAAGCATTTCCATTCTTTAATGCTGATGAAAGAGAATTTCTTATTACCGGCATGACTCCTGAAGAATGGTCAGAAATGCTTGAAAAACAAGTAGAAGAATAATCATGGAAACCACAATAATAACCTGTGACCTATGCACTTCGCCTATCTTTCCTAAGAATGAAGATCCTTCTAAGAGGTTTCCAGTTCGTTATTTACGATACGATAGCCTTTGTCAAACGTGCTATAATAAGGAAAAGGCTACTGTAGAGCAGAATAATTCTCAACCTATTATGCAGCAATCTTTAGATTCTATAGTTACCTCGCGTGAACAGTTCTTTAATGCAGAGCGTACAGATTTAGCTCTAATAGAAGGTACTCCATTTGAAAGAGTAATCAAGATACGCGATAGAATCGACAAGTGGAAGAATCTTCTATTTGAGATTAGGACTAGACAGGAAAGTGCTCAAAGTGCTCTACAAGAATTAGCACAGACTATTACAGCGGAAGAAAGAGCAAAGCTAAAGATTAGTGATATTAGTTATATTCCTAACGAAACTAAGCCTAAGCCTAAAATCGCACGTATAAGCAGTGAAGAAAAGAACCTTAACAATATGGTCAATACCTTGTTTAGACGTGCAATAGACAAGGGAGAAATGACAGAAGAACAGGCAAGAGAGAAAGTAAGAGATATTGTTAGGAATAGTAAGAATATTATGATAACACGTATGGCAAGTGGAGAATTAAAGTGTACTTGCGCGTCTACTCCTGGTATTTGTAAGGTGCATGAGAAATAATTATGTCTAACAATATTCTTGTTGGAAAAACTATTAAAAAGATTTTTCTTGCTGATGATAGAAAAGCAATTAAATTTGTTCTTGATAATAATGATAGTATTATTGCAAGATGTGATGGTGATTGCTGTTCACATACTTGGATTGAAGATTTAATTAATCCTGAGAATGCTATTGATTCTGAAGTACTTTCGGCAGATGATATTGATTTGCCTGAAGAATTTCAGAATAAAACCAAGACTGATAATTACGAAGAAGAAATGCTATACTACGGATTTGCTATTGTAACTAATAAGGGCAAATTTACTATTGCATATCGTAATAGCTCTAATGGTTATTATGGTGGTAATTTGTCATGGCCTGATAACGAATACTATTATGGTGGTGTTCATGGTCAGAATATAAGTAAAGAAAATTGGGTAGAAGTGATAGAATAATATCACGCGAGTATAACGAGCGACTAGTTAATAAGGTACACAATGTTATTTTTGCTAGCTCTATTATCTAGTACCAAAAAAGATTGTCTAATCCGGTAATATTATTGAGATTAGATAGGTGAAAATGATAATAGGGCTAGTTAAGATAATGAAAAAGAAGAAAAAAGAAGATAGTAAACTATTAAAGGTGCTCAAAGAAAGAAGAGCACAGTTCTATCTTTTTAATGTTAAGTTAAAAAACGAAGAAATTATTGAAAAAGCTAAGAAAGGCATAAAGTAGTATTGTTATGACCATTATATTAACTACAACTGATAAACGATATACCTTATGGAATGTAATTAGTTTTCAAGTATTAGATACTAAAGCATTACCAGAATTGCATGATATTGTAGTACATCATTTTGACAGACCTAAGACAATGATTAGTGCTAAAGCTACTAAGATTGAAATTAGGTAATATCATGCTTGATTTATCATTTGAAACAATTAAAGGCACCAAACTAATTGACAAATGTCCCATATGTTCTAAGATTGCAAAAGAAAAAACATCATTCATTGCTCAGGAAAAGAAGTTTATAACTCTTGAGTGTGGGCATTTGTTGGTTCGTTCGCTTCCTAAAACTATTGATTATTCTCTGCTTACTTTCGATGGTAATGATTCTTGCTCACATGATTGGTCTTTACCTCCTGCTAATTCTTACAAAACAATCTGCTCAATTTGTAACGCGAAGCGACCATATCTCTTTCAGATAGATGGTATGAAAGCTTTAGAGCAAGCTAATGGTCGTTTTGGGATATTTGATGAGCAAGGTTTAGGTAAGACTATTCAATCACTTGGCTATATTAAGTACCACCCGGAATCATGGCCCTTCTTATGGTTCTGCAAAAGTGGTCTAAAATTCCAGGCCATGAAAGAGATGATACGTATTCTCGGCCCTAAGTTTATTCCTCAAGTCATTGAGACTTCTAAAGACCATATCTTTCCCGGATTTAACTGTTATATTGCTTCTTATGATATCCTTCGTCGCATGTCCTCTACTAAGTTAGAACAGTTAAACAAACTAGTCAAATGCGTAGTAATAGACGAAGTACAGCATATTAAAAATCCTGATAGTACAAGAACACAGCAAGTAAGGAAAATGTGTCATGGAATTGATAAGATTATTCCACTATCAGGAACACATTGGAAGAATAGAGGCAGCGAATCTTTTGTAGCCTGTAATCTAATAAATCCTGCCAAATTTCACTCATTTGAAAACTTTAAACTAAGATGGGTAGAATATCATTACGATAGTTCTACTGGTAAGACGAAAGAGGCAGGGTTAAAAAAAGGCTTTCGCGAGTATTGTTCTGACGTATTCATTCGACGCGAAAGAACAGAGGTAATGAAAGAGTTACCCCTAATCAATCGTACTAAACTATACGCAGTATTACCTAAAGATGCTCAAAAGTCTTATGATGATGCTGCTGATGATTTCGTAAAGATTTGGAATAACCTAGTTATAGGCGGAGAAGAGAATAGCTTTAAAGCTGCTGGTAATGTATTATCTGCTCTAAATCAGATGCGCCAAATTATAGGCGTAGCAAAGATACCGGCAACATTAGATTTTGCGCAAGAGTTTCTCGAAAATACTGACCGTAAGCTACTTATCTTCGTGCATCATATTTCTGTTGGGCAGGCTATTTATGATGCTATGACAGAGTTTTGTAAAGATAGTGGTATTAATGTTAAGAAACTTACATCTTCTATGTCTCCAGAAGAAAGATTTAAGATGTGTGAAGATTTTAATGCTAATCCTTCTACAAGACTTGCCATATTAAGCACACTAGCAAGTGGTGAAGGTCTAAACTTGCAGACCTGTTCTGATGGTATTATGCACGAAAGACAATGGAATCCATCTAATGAAGAACAGGCAGAAGGTAGAATGATACGTATTGGTCAATTGAGTAACAATGTTAACATGACCTACGTAGAAGCTGAAGGAACTGTTGATGCTGATTTGGATGCAATAGTTGAGAGAAAACGAATGCAATTCCATGATGCTATGAATAAGGGTGAGAAAGTGCAATGGAGTCAAGATAGCATCATTAAGGAATTAGGGGAAGCATTGGCTAAGAGGCATAGACTTAAAGGAAAAAGATAATGGGAATTGATGCACGAATGATTGTAGTTACTACTAATAAGCCATCTAAGGAAGATATTAAACGATGGTCTTATATCTTCGGCTCTGCTTTTGCTCAAGATTTATTTTTAGGTTTTGAGGATACTATTTATAATAAGCCTATTGAATTAATCAAGAATACAGTTGACCAAGATGGTCCCGATTTTGTAATTGACAAGGACAAAACAATATTAGAGATTCCACTACCAGGTAGATATTATGGAGAAGGTTATGAAAGAGGTAATCTTCTTACATATATTTATATCGCAGAATTTTTAGAACAGCTTATTCCAGAATCTATTATTTATTATGGTGAAGATAGTTCTGGAGTATTATTTGAGCAATTTGACCAAAAGCGAAGAAAAGAATTGCTTGAATACTATATTAAGGTAAACGGACGAGATCCTTACGTTAGAGGATTTGATGCTAGAGAAAAGAGTCCTACGCCTATTTGTCCAGTTTGCGATGTAAATATGTTTAAGAATGGATGGGGTAATAAATACGCTCTATTTACATGTTCCGGTTGTGGATGGAAACAAGTAGAACGTGATGGTAAAGTTAGTAAAGGTTTTACTGTTAAAGAGTTATAATCATGTCAAACCCTAACCCAAAATGTCCACAATGTGGAAGTTCTCCATATCAGCACGCTATTTGCCAAAAGAATAATCCTCTCTTTAAATGTTATTATGCGTTTATAAAGAGAGCACATTCTCATCATTTTTGCGGTAATAAAAACTGTAATTGTCATTGGATTACTTTTTAAGATTCTTTTATGACTATTCTTCAAGAAATTGAGTTTCGAGAAAAACAATATTTAAAAGAAATTTATTTCTTACGTGAAGAAAATAAGAGATTACGTACTGAAATAACAGAAAATTTAATTAGTACAATTAAGCATAATGATGCTATGTTTTGCTTAGTACTTGAATCTTGTTTAAAAGAGAAATAATATGGTACTCGGTTTTACCGGCACTCAAAATGGAATGAATAGCTTTCAAGAGTCAGAAGTGTTAAAACTTTTCGATTCTACACAACCAGAAACATTACATCATGGGGATTGCATAGGATCTGATGCACAATGTCATTACCTATTTCTAAGATGGCATGCGTGTAATGATTATATGAAACGCAATATCATCGTGCATCCTCCAATTGATGAGAAAAAGAGGGCTTTTGTTTTGAAAGCTCAGATGGGTCAAAGTTTAATAGACTTAATGACAAACTGTAAAAACTCTATTGATATTATCGAACTTCAACCACTAAGCTATTTCGACCGTAATTACGAAATAGTAAGAGCCTGCAATCTTCTAATAGTTACACCTAAAGAACTAGAACATACTGTAAGGAGTGGTACTTGGAAAACTGTAAGATATGCTTGGCAGTTAAAAAAGGATGTAAGAGTTATTCCGCCACTTTTTGCTGCTCCTGCTGATAATACTTATAATGATACTGATTCAGTACTAAAGTTCAATGAGTAAGTAATATGCCAAAAGACAAAACAATCAAAGAAACATATCTAGGCGATGGTGTCTATATGAAGTGGGATGGTAATAGATTTACTCTTTATACATCCTATAACGGTAATGAAGTAACTAATAACATAGTCCTAGAAATAGAAACATGGTTAGCATTAACACGTTTTGTCAAAAGTCTTGAGAATGAGTCTACTATTGTATGATTTATGAAGTATCAAGAAGTCAAATTTAGTACAGTAGTATATTTCTTGATATGTTTATTTATTCATCCTATTAAATTCTTGAACTGTTTAGAACATTGTAGTGTTAATGATCATAAATTTAATATGGATGTAGTAAATTTCAATTATGATTTATGGTGTCATGATTGTAATGAAGTTTTTCTCGATGAAATAAAATGAACCAAGAAGACCTAATCAAAGGCAGAATGTACTGTTACTGGTCTAAAGGTATTAATGAAAAGAAACCTTCTCTTAAATTCTGTCGATTAGTTGACTTCGCGAAACGTTATGCAATAGTAGACCGTCTAGATTTAAGCATAAACAAGAGACAACAGGTAGAGATTAAGAGGCTTAAGGAAGTTCAGAAAAAGAAACAATATGAACAGAAAGAACTGCCTTTATGAAAAATGCATTAGAATTTTTAGCAGGCATACTATTATGCATATTTTTCGCCTGTTTCTTAATCATGTTGATGCTAGTATTATAGGTTTATTCATTTATAATGTTCGCTTGCGTTATTACTTTTATAAACGTAGGCATATGTCTTTTCATAAGCAGTTGGATAATTTGCTGAAATAATATTTTATGAATACATGCATTTCTGACGATGATGTGATTGTCAATATTCAAGGTATTCGTTATGTTACTTGGGGTGAGAGTACTTCATATCTAAATCCAGGTAAGCATTTTTACGTAACAATAACTTATAAAGGTAATCATCAATCCTTCGCGTATACTACAGAAGAAAAAGCTAAGAACTTGTTTAATAAAATACGCGCAGCGATGGATAAATCGGTAAAAGAACAATGATTTTTGACAAACTTCTCATAACTAAATATCTTAAACTCAATATAATTATCTCTCATAAAGGTATTTATGATCATATGAGAATAGTTTGTACTGAGCAATCAGCAAGAGACTTTGACAAGATAGTTAATGATACGGTAAGTTATATGCAGGGTAGAATTAGAAATTGGGAAGAACAATATAAGGATAAGATTGAGGAAGTGGGAAAATAGTTATGCTTGAAATTATAGTTAATTGTAATGAAGACGCTGTATTTTTCAAAAACTATGTATTTCATGTAACACAACCATTAAATGTAATAGATATGTTACAGAAATTATTTGATGAACTAATTGAATATCAGGATAATACTACATTAAGTATACAGTTAGTAAAAATCGACGAAGATACACGCACAATCGTAGGTGAGTGGTGAAAAGAGTTATTTTAGATGCAACCACGTTAACCAAGCTACAAGTGTGTGATGAATATTATAATCTAACCACTAATCTAAATCTCATACCTATTGGTGGAAAAGGTAGAGGTTTAGAAGGTGGTTCTTTGATGCATGAGATGTTGGCAACGTATTATCGTTTGCATAATACTTTTAACTTACAAGATAGATTACAAGCAGCAGTTTTAACAGGCCAAACATTTATTACTGGTTGTGAAGTATGTATTAGCGGTACAAAATGTCCCATACACACAGACCACCCTTTTACCGGCCTAGAATCATTAACCGTTGAAGAAGCGCACGATGTAATAGCTAATTTTCACCAATACCATGAACGATGGAAAAATGATTCCTGGTCAACAGTATCAGTTGAGCATGTTAAAGGTAAAGTAATTTATGAAGATGATGAGTTATCACTTCTCTGGAAAGCTAAAATTGATTGGGAAGTAGATAATCTTGAAGGTATTTTCTCAGTAGATCATAAAACAGCCTCGCGTCGTGAGAATACTTTAAGCCTACATAACCAATTCATAGGCCAATCTATTCTAACAGAGCAGAATAAAGTATTCATTAATAAGATTGGTACGCAAAAGTCTCTTAAAGCTGAAGAAAAGTTTGAACGTGTTGCGGTTAATTATACGAAGAGTAGACAAGTAGAATGGATTAATGAAGCAGCAGGATGGGCATATGATCTTATATCTCTTGTAGAATCAGGAGTATACAAGCATCGTATGTCATCTTGTCAAAGTAGTAAATATGGTCCTTGCAGGTTTCATGAAGTTTGTGAAGCAGAACCGAATGACCGTGTAAGAATTATTAATGAGAAATTTAAAGTTAATGATAAGCCGTGGGATGTGTTGAATGATGATTAATTTTACGCATGATATTAATGGAGAAGCAGTACCAGATTGTCCAAGATGTAATGGTACTGGAAAACCACATCCTACAGATAATGAAAGAATAAAGAAATGTATGTGTGTTCTACATTGGTATGTTTGTCCTACATTAGTATCAGCAGGTAAAAGAGATTTAAGAGGTAGGAAGAAACTAGAGAAATGTGATTGTGCAATTAAGTATTATCAAGAACTTTATAATAGTTTTTGAGATAACAAAATGCTAACAAAGATGCTCCTATCAATCTGCATAGCTTTAATGGCAGCTTATTTTTTGATGAAGGTTACTGATGAATGATGAAGAACTTATCTCATTACGAGAAAAGTTAAATTTAGTTACTGAACAACTAAATAATAAAATTATTGAATTTGAAGCTTATCTTGCAAATTTAGGATTTGGAATTAGAGTATGGTCAGGTGAGCAGGATAAGATAAAGATTGGGTATGGTAAGTTTGACAACAAATGGCATGTATTAATCAAATATATTACTGATGATGGTAATGAGATAATTAATATTCTTACAAAAGCACCTAGAAATCTAAGATTACACGGTTATAAAAGACGTGATGAATTAGTTATTGCAATATTAGAAAGTGCTAAGAGCTTAACAGATAAGATTGAAAAAGTAATAACAAAAGAATAAAACAATGGTAACTAATAAACACATACACAAATATCAAAAGGAGGTTCTCGGAAAAGATTACCGAATACTCCGGTGTCATATTCCAGGATGTAACCATTATATCCGAGAATCTTTAGGTATAGGTAAATTATCTCTTTGTAATAGGTGTAATGAACCTATAGTTTTGACATCATGGCATTTACAGAGAAAGAAGCCACATTGTCAAGAATGTACGAAAGATAGTGGATTTGCTAAGAAGTATAAAAAGGTTGATGAAGTTAGTACTGATAGGTTGAAAGAATTGCTTACTGCTGATGATTTGTTGAAGAAGGTGTTGAAATGATGTGGAATCTTGATGAGGCATTAGAATTAATACGCGAGTTACAGCCTAAAGTAAGAGAATTAGGATATCATGTTTTGTTAGGTGGTGGAGTTCTTAATGAAGGTAAATCAGATAAGGATTTAGATTTATTTTTTATTCCATTAAACAATTATCAAGGTAATGATGATGAGTTAGTTAAGTATCTATTTGACAGGTTTAGTTGGTTAGATCCTATTAGAGACTCGCCTGATTATATGTCTGGAGATATGTGGCATTATAAGCATATGCTCAAGAATAAAAGTGAACAGAGGATTGACTTTTTCATTCAGTAAAATAATATGACCATCACCACGATAGCTAACGCAGAAATAGCAGTAGATGTTGTTGATGTTCTTTTTGTTGTTAAGGATAGATATGAAAAGTATTCTGTTTTTCTTTCTGGTAATAATGAATATCAGATAACTAAAGAAGAATACGAACGGTTGAAGAAGATTTTTATTAAGTAAATAATCATGCCTACAATGGAAACAGCTTCTCTTGATGCTCTATATTGTTTATTCACTGGCGAGTGGGGCGTAAGGAAAAGTACACAAGCATTAACATTTCCCGGTCCACAGTATTGGTTTAGTTTTGATCAAAAGATGGGTAGTATGCTTCTGCCTATTAAAGCATTCGGTATAGACCCTTCTACTATTCATTATGATGATTATCAAGATTGGGGAAAAGCTGAGAAGAAGTTAGAAGCATTTCAGCTTACCTGTCCATATAAGACTATTGTAATTGATACTATTGGTACTTGTGGTGATGCTATCAACTCTCAAACTCTTAAATTAAAGCGTGGTACTACAACTAAAGATGGTGCAGAAAAGGGAATTACTATTGCTGGTATTCCTGTTAATTCTATTGAAGATTATAAGGCAGAAACAAGTGCTCTACAGAGTCTCATTCGCCTAACTAAAGACATTCACATTTTTCATAAGGTCAATATAATTCTTATCGCGCACGTAATGATTGATGAGAAGAGTAATGAAGAGAAAAGTGCAGCGCAATCACGCATAATCGTCAGTGGCGCGCGTAAAATGGCCTTTAAGATTCCAGGTTATTGTCATGAAGTATACCATTTCTTCATGAAAAGAGAAGCAATCTCACAACGATATGCCGTAAGAACTACGCATAGTATTACAGACTTTGCAAGAACAGCATTACCACTTGAAAAGGAGATAGTGTTGGACGATAGTCCGCTGTATGCTAATTATGTAAAACCGGCAATAGAAAAGCTAAAGAACCTGCCGAAGAAGTAATTCAGTTTTTAGGAGAAAGAACAAATGGGTTTCGTTAAGATTACTGAAAATGATCTGAAAAAGGGTCTTATCGTTGAGCCTGCATGGTATAGGGTCCATATTGAAGGAATGGAAGAGCGTACTAGTTCTAAGGGAACATCACAGAATCATTTCCCTACTGGTAAAATTCTGTTTAATGCTGATACCGGAGATACTAGATTCGCAGGTGTTGAGACTCCCAAAGGATGGTGTTTTAATGAAGGAGCACCAGCTTTTACTATTCCCTTCTTAGTAGCTACTGGTACTAATGAAGCAGAGCTTATGAAGGCTATTAAAGAAGCTGGAGATCAAGGCATTCGTCTTGATATGGATAGTGCAGTTGGTAAGGATTTGGATATCTTTATTGAGAACGGAGTTTATGAGGGACGTACTCAGAATAAGATTAACCATAAATACAGGGCACCAAAGGTTAAAGCCTAGTCAACAACGATAACGAGTTTATTCAACCAGGATGCTGTGAATAAGTTGTATGTTTTCACAACAAATAAACAGAACATTATATTGTCTTGATAATAACTTCAAGAATATAGTGACTAGATATTGTGAGCAACGAAGTTCAGCGTTGTGTCTACCCACATAATATCCAGAAAAGGACATCCTGGTTGAATAATTATTACTATTTACTCAAAGTCGGAAAATGGTGGCACAGCTTCTATCATTTGGGAGAAAATTGTATGGAACATCAGGAATATCGTGATTACTTTATGGATGATGAGAAAGATGAAGAAGAACTTCCTGAAGAAGCAGAAGACGTAGACGAGGAAGAAGAGGAAGAAGTAGATACTGATGATGAGGATAATGAGTAATGGCTGGTTATGATGAAGATAGAGATAGATTAAGTAATGCTAAACAAGCAGGAAAGTACGAAAAATCAACACGCGAACCCCACTTCCTTCAAATAGACAGACGAATGAAGGAAACGCAGAATGAAATTGAATACATGACTAAGATGCTTGAAAGTAAAAAGGTATACTTAAAGCAATTGGAAACAGTACGTAGAATGGTAAAGCCTGCTGACGAGGCTAAGATTCAGGCGCTTATTTCTGTTGGTTTGCTGTAGATAATAGAGAATGCTTCTTGGTGCTATACTGTTCTTCCTTTGGTTGATATGCCTTAAAAGAATCAACTATACAAAAGGTTGGAATATTCTGTAAAATGAACACAAAGCAAAAGAAGCAGAACCTCGCGTAATGATTCTGTTAATTTCATTCTGTTGAATGACTAGACAGATAGTTACGCGAGGTTGTTATTGTTGATAATATTTTCAGGGCCATTAGCTCAAATGGTTAGAGCATCCGGCTCATAATCGGGTGGTTACTAGTTCAAGTCTAGTATGGCCCACCAATTTTTTTATGACTAAAGAAAAAGAAGAACTAGTACGTAATCTTAGAATCAAACTATTTGCTGCTAATTATCCAGAGATTTTTGTAGTTACTGAGAAAGAATTATGTGCTGCTGAAGAATCTATTAGTGAATGGTTAGAATCTCAAGGTAAAAAACCAATTCTTAAATGTGGTAAACATGGTCTATATTTTAAAGGTTCTCAATTAGTTTTAGAGGTAAAATGAGCAGCCAACACTTCACCGATATCCTACAGCAAATGAAAACTATTCATGACAAAAAATCTCACGACTACGCACAAGATACAGACCCATTCTCTAACTTTACACGAGCAGCAACTATTGTCTCTTGGTTCACTTCTCCTACAGACCAAGTATTTGCAGGCATACTCGGTATTAAGTTCGCACGTTTGGCTGAGCTACTTTCTACTTCAAAAGAACCTAACAATGAAAGTATTGACGACACGTTTATTGACGCTGCTAACTATTTTGTCTTGTGGGCAGCGTATTACAGACGTGAGAAAGAGTTGAAGAAACTTGTTGAGGAAGGTCTTAAACATGATATTAGAAGTATCTTTGGACCTAAAGTAGAGGTTAGACCACAAGGTGAATATAAGATGCCTGTAGATTTACCGGAAGTATTAGATAATCATTCAGATTTTTAACAAATTAAAGCCAAGTTGGTGGAATTGGCAGACACAAAGGACTTAAAATCCTTCGACCTAATAAGTCATATCGGTTCGACTCCGATACTTGGCACCAATATCATGATAAAGAATCTTTCTGACATAATTTCACATGAATGGCATAGGGCTACTACTCTAGCAAGCTATGGTATGGAACCATTAACAATAGGATGGTTTGAAGGTAAGGCTTACATTTACATGTGGAATTATAAAACAGGACGATTTTCTTGGAAAGAATTTAATACAAATAGACCTGAAAAACCTAGCCCTAATAAGAGTCTATTTGATAGAGATGATGTATTCTATAAGGCATTAAATAAAAGATAATGCCAACCCTAAAAGAACTCTTCAAGAACGAGAAAATATGGTGGAAGAAAGCTATAGTTCTTGAAACTTATCATCTTATGCATGAAATATCTAATAGCGATTGGCACATGAGAGATACTAGTCGTGAATTAAAGTGTTCTCTCGGCTATGTTTGTGAAGAGTTAATGTTGGCAAAAGAGTTGAAGAGTAATGAAGGGTTGAAGGAATTATCAAGGAATAAGGCTTTGAGGAGTATTAAAAAGTGAATAATGATTTTCGTAAACTTCAAGCAGTAGTTAAAGTATTAAAAGTACGATTTAATAATTTGAATGTAGAAGAAGTTAATGATATTGCAATTAAAGTTATTGAAGCAGTAAGAGATCAAGCTTCTTTACGTTATATTGATAGTGACTATGGTTCATTTGAAGTATTTGGTAGTCAACAAGATATTGAAAATCTTCATAGAACTCTTTCCTCAATGACAAAGAGAATTGATGAATGAATATTTTTGTACCTGGTACAGGCAATCCTTATGCAAAGATTCTCTTCATAGGAGAAGCACCATCGTTTGAAGAAGAGAATGCTTTAAAACCTTTTGTTGGCCCTGCTGGTAGATTATTTGATGAATGCCTTCATAATGCTGGTATTGTTCGATCAGATGTATGGATCACGAACGTTTTCAAACAGATGATAGTTCCTCAGCAGAAGTTTGGTAGAAAGATACCAGCGGTAGTAAGGGCAGAACAAGCAGGATTAAATGTACAGGAATCTATACAAGTACTAAGAACAGAAATAGATGAAATTAAACCTAATGTTATATGTCTCCTTGGCGGCACAGCATTATGGGCACTAAGTGGTAAAGATAAGATAACGCCTTGGAGAGGATCTATTCTATCTCTCTGGTCTTATAAATGCATACCAACATTCCATCCTGCAACACTATTATATGGTGAAGGAGAATATTGGCAGAAATATATTATTGAGTTTGATTTTAGGAGAGTATTGTCTCAAAGTGAATACCCAGAAATAAGACGGCCTTCACGTAATCTTTCTATTTGTCATAATAGTGCTCAGCTTTCTGATTTTATAGAGCGTAACAATGATAAAGATAAGCTCTCAGTGGACATTGAAGCACTTCGTTGTATACCAGTTTGCGTCAGTCTCGCTTTCGATTCTATTGAAGGTCTTTGTGTCCCTCTTTGGAATAGCACCTCTATCACACGAATTTCCGACATTCCTTCTTCTGACTTGGCTAGTATCTGGAATATTCTCTATCTATTACTCAAAGACAAGAATAAAAAGATCATAGGCCAGAACTTTAAATATGACCAAGATAAATTAAGGAGGCTAGGTTTTGTTATTTCCAATCTTTATTCTGATACTTTGCTTAAACACTTTGCTATATCTCCTGAACTTCCTCACAACTTGGCCTTTCAAACAAGCATTTATACTGAAGAACCATACTATAAAGACGAAGGACTTGAATTTGATTACACTAAACATGATATCTCTGATTTGTTACTTTATGGGGCTAAAGATGCTCCTGTAACGTGGGAAATAGAGGATAAGCAGGAACAGGATTTAGTTGAAGTAGGAATGCATGATTTTTATTATAACTTCTTGATGAAACTTCATGATCTTTATTCTGACATTGAAAATGTTGGATTTCCTGTTAATGAAAAAGCACGCGAGAAGTTACTTCGTAAATATATAAGTTGGTCAGAACGTTTAAGCTATGAACTATTTAAATACGCAGACGCGCCTATTAATTGTGATTCATGGCAGCAAGTAGATAAGCTTCTCTATGAAGTAATGAAAATACCACGTAGACAAGGTACTGGAGAAGAAGTACTTACTCAACTACTCGCGAACGTTGTAAAGAAAGATGACCAGAAAAAGTGCATTACTAATATTCTTGAACAAAGACGTGTTAACAAGACTATTGGAACCTATCTAATGGCAATGAATGATTATGATGGTAGAATGCGAACTGCTTGTTATATTCCATTAGATACTGGTAGAACTAGTACAGGATTACAAGATCCACCTATTAGACCTTATGTAGATAATTTTCGTAATCTAAAAGGTAAGATTGAAAAGAAGAAATGTCATGGAGCAGCCTTCCAAACATTAACAAAGCATGGTGATGTTGGTGGTGATATTCGCTTAATGTATTCTTGTGATCCCGGTTGTGTTCTTCTTAATATAGACTCTTCTCAAGCAGAGGCTCGCGTAATTGCACTACTCTCTGATGATGAAGTTACTCTAAAACTATACGATACAAACGATATTCATGCTCTAACAGCTTCATGGTTCTTAGGTGGTGACGAGTTTAAGTACTCAAAGAAAGTACTAGGCTATGAATGCCCTGAAAGATTTCTTGGTAAAACATTACGCCATGCCGGACATTTAGGCGCAAAAGGACAAAGAGCAGCTACAGAAGTTAATACGCAGGCTAGAAAAGCTCATATTGATATTAATATTTCTAAGGCATTTGCTGATAAGGCTTTGCTCATATTCCACAACAAATCTCCCAAGGTGCAGCAAGTATTTCAGAAAGGTATAATAGCTCAACTCGAAATTGACAGAACATTAATAGCACCTGTACCTTATGGGGTAGATAGTACAATAGGAGGCAAGAGAACATTCCATGAAAAATGGTCTGATGAATTGTTTAGGCAGGCATTCTCTTATATTCCACAAAGAGCTATAAGTGATAATACTAAGGCAAGTGCGTTAAGAATACGCGAAAGATTACAAGATATAAGAATAGTAGTAGAATCACATGATAGCTTGACCTTTATGGTAGAGATTAATGATCTTGAGGAGGTGGGTAGAGTGGCTAAAGAGGAGTTAGAAATGCCTATAAGTTTCAAAACATGTAGTTTAAGTAGAAGGGATTTAGTAATACCGGCTGAATTAGAAGTTGGAACTAATTATAAAGAATTGGTGAAGTATAAGGTTTAGTTGATGTTAACTTGGATAGAACAGCTAATGGCTACTACCAAAGAGATGGAAAGTCCTACATCTTTTTGGTACTGGTCAGCATTAGCAAGTATTTCTGCAGTTATGAAAGATAGTGTCTGGTTATCCCGTGGAGGTGCTTATAAGCTTTATCCAAATATATATGTAATGCTTCTTGCCGGTAGTGCTATGAAGAAGGGTCCGCCTATTGGTTTGGCGAAAGAGATTGTAAAACTAGTAGGTAACACTAAGGTTATTGTAGGGCGTTCTTCTATACAAGGCATACTGAAAGAACTAGGCACGATACAATCCTCGCCTAATGGTAAAGTAGATAAAAAATCAGCAGGATTTATTGTTGCTTCGGAGTTCAGTAGTTCTCTTGTAGAAGATCCAGCAGCGTTTAATTGTTTAACTGACCTCTACGATCGTCACTATAACATTGGCGAATGGAAAAGTTTATTAAAATCTGAATCATTCTCCTTACGCGACCCAACAGTAAGTATGTTAGTAGCTACAAATGATCCACATTTAAGAGATTTCGTTAAGGAAAAAGATATCTATGGTGGATTCTTTGGAAGAATGTTCATTATTAAAGAGGAACAAGTATCTCGTCTAAACTCTCTTGTAGACGATTTAGAGAATCCACCTGTTCCTACTTTTCTTGCTGAGTATTTGAAGATATTAGCAAAGTTAAATGGTCCCTTCGCGTCTATTAGTAAGACTGTGCCGGGAATACTTTATGATGAATGGTATAATGATTTCTACTCTACTGTTCGTAAGCAAGCAATAGAGGATAAAACGGGTACTATTGGTCGTTTTGGAGACTCAGTACTAAAGGTAGCTATGCTCTTATCATTAAGTGAAAGACCAGAATTATCAATAACAAAAAGAGCAATGGAAGAAGCTATAGGTATTTGTGAAAAGCTTATATCTGGTGTAAGGAAAGCTACAGACTTTAGAGGAGGAATGGCACAATATGCTGATCAAAAAGCTTTAATCATGCAAGAACTTCTTAACAGACCAGAAAGGAAAATCGCGCGAGCAGCTTTATTAAAGAAGTATTGGATGCATTTCAATAGTGATGAATTAGATATCATTATGAGAAGTTTTGACGAATCAGGAACTATTAAACCTCATAGTGAAGGTAATAACTTTATTTATGAAATGCCAGAGCATGTATGGACTGGTTTGCATAATCATCTTAAAGGTAAGAAATCATGAGGTATTTTAAATATAATGATCAAGACGGTGATAAGTTTGTAAGTGAGCAAGACATATTAGAAACTTATTATTCATACTGGAAAGAACAAATGATTAAAGTAGGTAAAGAAAATCTTATTTCTCCTGAATTATGTATTGAAGATTTTATTGTAGTTCATTGGGCACGGGAAATTAAATGAAGTACAAATTAATTACAGTAAAAGTTATTGATAGAATAAATCTCAATAAAGAAATTGGCAAACTTATTCGTAAAGAAAGAGAACGTAAGAAAATTACGCAAACATTTCTTGCCCAGCAATTAGGAATAACACGAGCAGCAGTTAGCAATTTTGAAGCTGGAAATCATAATATAATGGTATATAACATTTATAATATTTCACTAATACTTAAAGTACCTCTTAAAAAATTGTTACCTTAAAAGCTTCGGTCCCCCATTATAAATACCAAAAACCTGTAAGAGCCAAAGTATAAGGAATAGAACAACAAGTACTCTTATAACAGTCTTAATAGGATCTGACATAGGAATATAGGTTTCAAGAAGATAGAGACATACACCAACGATTACGAGGACGATTAGGACGGTTATCATTGTTTTCTCCTTTTAAGATTTTCGCCAATATTATAATCTAAGTTTTCTGGAAAATAGGTACTCTTTCCAAAACCACCTCTTTCATAAGATTGGGTACCTATTCCGCTTCCTGATAACATCATAATAATAGGAGAAAGTTCGGGATTCTTTCTCATAGTATCCATCATATCATCAAAGAACATAGGAGCAGCTAATTGTATACTTTTGTCAATAGTATGGAATGGATGTTTCTCATCAGCAAATAAAGCATCTACACCAAATTTAGCTGTAGGATGTAGACGATTAACCATAAATCTAGCAACAGTACTACCTCTCGTTTCTGGTTTAAATCCTTGACCAAATTTAGTAGTCTTACCACTTGTACTGCTTGTACTTTGACCACTCTTCATACGATGTGCAAGTACTAAAAACTGTTGTAAACCTCCTGGTAAATCAATTCGTGTATCACCTATCTTTATCTTACCAAAATCAGAATTGTCAGGATCAGTACTAACAGAAGCGCCAGTATATTTAGCTAAACCTGCAAAAGTAGTCCACATAGCTACACGTCTTGCCATACCTTCTAAATAAGCTCGTCTAACTTGTGGACTAGACATAACATAAGTAGAGGGATTAAGCATTCTTGCTTCGCTTGCAATGTTTCGAGGTGAAAAGAAAGTATTACTTAATAGCCTCGCGTGTTTTTCTAACTGCACATTTATAGGACCGGCTTCAGCGCCTAGTGTTCCACGCTTTAAAGACGTATTGACAATTTCACCAAGCTGTTTAAGAAGTACATTATTAGTACGTGGATTCATTAACTCAGGATTATCTGATTTAGTAGTAAAGAATCCACTCTTATCTTTACCAGTACGTTTAGCTTCTTCATAAAGCTTTTCTGCATTAGTAAATAGATCAGTAAATGCACTTTCGCTCAGATGATTAACAAATGCATTATAAGCTCTATTACTTCCTGCTACAAGTTTACCATATAGAGGAATCTTTTCGGCTAATTCTCCACGAATAGCATCATCTCTCTTAGAGTATTTCTTCAAATCTCCCATACGTATACCAGCTTCTTCAGCTATACTAGGTACACGTTTAGTTTTTGGTAATCCTGTAGCTTTATCAATAATAGGCTTGCCAGTTTTAGAAACTACGGGAGCAGTACTTTCCTTAAAAAGAGGATTGCTTAATCTCTGAGCATCCATAGCATCTGATGCTGCTTTTGAACCATATGCTCTAAATGCTTTACCCCATGCTTGAAACCAAGGTTTAGTACCTACATAAAAGTTACCCTGACGAAATGCAGCAGAAGATACAAAAGGAGGATCTACTGACATTAAACCACGAGGAAGGTCATATATTTTTTGTAATGCTGAAGTCTTTATAGGAGGTGTAGTTGTAGGTGAAAGGCCAGCATTCATTTCTGTTATATCGTCTATACCTGGTAATAACTGTTTAGGTTGTGTAGTTTCAAGAGGTTTAATATCTAAAGATTTCCTACGCGAACCAAAAGAAGGTATAGCACTATCAACAGGAGCAGTTAAAGGCTTTTCAACTGTTTCAGCAACTTTACCCTTACCCATTTTCCTAAAAATATCCTTACCAGTATCGCTTAGTTGCATTCCTTCTACTGGTAAATTCTCTACACTCTTCTTAACAATTTGCCCATCATTACCAAGTTCATAACCAGCATTATAAATCTTATCTACATTCTCTTTAGTAATTTCTTTTAAATACTGCTTACCGTCTTTAATTCTTATTGGTAGCTTAGGATTTTCCGGTTTCTCAATACCCATCCCCATACGCTTAAAGATATCATCACCTTTATTAGGATAATTAGGATGAGGATTATCAACTAATTCCTGAGCAGGTGCAATTTCTCTACCTTTAATATCTCGTATAGGTTCTTTCGTTACTGGTATTTCTGATTTGACTTCTAACTTCTTAGGTAACTCCACCTTCTCAGCAGTTTTGGCAGCATCAACTACCTTATCAAGATTACCCCTCTTACCAAACAATTCTCTACCAGCATTAACAGCACCTTCTGCTCCTGATGGTAAGAGTAGATTGCCTATATTGGTTAATGTGTCTATTTTACTTTCATTCTTAAATACTTCACCACCAGGATGAGCTGCTCCACGAAGAGCTTCATTACCTACAGTAGCACCTAATAACTGATCCTTAATAGATTTACCAAAACCACCCCAAAAAGTAGTAGGTTCTAGATAATCTCCTGATGCTTCATCTCGTGCTATGGGTTTTATATTCTTGTCAATAGAACTGGTAAAACTTGGTGGAGCTTTAGCTAATGATTTTTTAGCTTCACCTATAATATCATCAGCATTTTCTTCAATAGGCTCTAAATCTAATGGTTTTAAATCAAGCTTCTTTTTAGGTAGAGAACTACTAGATGATACAATAGGCACAAGATCAAGCTTTTGAGGCATTATTCTTTCCCACCTTTAGGCTTATCTTTAAAGTAGCCCTGCTTGATAGCTTCATCTAATTGACTAGCAGGAAGATGATATGGCTTACCATCTTTATCATAAACAACTACTCTGCCTTCTGGTACTTTTGCTTCGTTTGGAAGAACAGTATCCTTTGCAGGAGGTAACTTTCTTTCAGGATTATTATCACTAGTAGTATCTTTAGGATTGCGGAAAAATTCTCCTTGATAGGTTGCTGGTCTAGTATTTTGTAGTTCTTGCTTAGCGGCATTATTTTTATCTGCTAGTTCTTTTTGACCAGATAATCTTTCGCTAATTTCAGCAAGCCTATTCTGACTACCTCTATCTATAGCTTCGATTCTATGCTCGCCTTTAAGATTAATTTCATCCTCATCACTAAGAGTACCACTATCAATACCTGTATCATGAGTAGTCTGAGTCACAGGATCATAGATATGAATATTACCACCCTTAGTACGAATTATTTGTGCATTAGGATGTTTAGCTTTAAAATCATAGATATCTGCACGATGTTGAGCTATCTCAGTTCTAGCTTTATCATTAGTAGTTTTTTCTTCTAACTTTTTCTCGCCTAATTCTTTGGTATTCTCTAATCCTTTTTCTTTAACATCAAGACCACGTTCTCCTAAAGTACTTTTACCTTCAAATTCTCTTTTCTTTTCTTCAAGGTTAAAATAATCAGAAGCAGACATTCCATTATAAGTAGGTGGTAAGAATGTCTTTTTCGGTTCTTCATGCTGTATAGGCTGCTTAACTTGCTGACCTATCTGTTGTAGCATAGGCGTTTGCTGTTGTTTAGGCTGTAGCATTTCCCTCTTAAAGCTACGATCCTTTTCATTCTCTTGCTGTAAAGCAGCTAATATACCAGGAAGAATAGACTGAATATCCATTCCACCATGAAAATCAGGCGGACCAAATTCAGCTTGTTGAGGACTATCACCATAAATACTATTCATGCGTAATCTATTAACAGGAAACATAACTAATTCCTCCCACTAAGAGCACGCATAAGCTGCATAATCATTTCCATCGCATTTTGATTATTGCCCTGATTAATAGTATTTTGTAAATTAGCTCCTTGCATAGCTTGATTACCGAATAAACTAGCCATTGCAGGAGTAGTACCGTATAGACCTTTCATACCTTCTAATATTTGCTGTATTTGATTATTTTGATCACTACCTAATGCCGAACGCTTAAAAGGTAATTCTAGATTAATTCTTCGGCCTTCGTTAGTATCTTGTACATTTGATTTAATTGCTGAATTAAATAGATCAGTATTTGCTCTACTAATATCTTCACGCGCACCAATATTTCGTAAGTTACCTTGATTCATCAAATCAACGTTTGCTCGACCTATTTCATTATTACCAGCAATATCTCGATTGAATAGATCAGTATTCATTCTGTTCGTATCATTTGCACCGGAAACGTTACGATCATTCACATCATTAGAACGATCGAACATTGTCTTATTGAACGCATCAGTCCTGCCAATGTTGAACAGATTGCCTTGATTAATCAGATCAGTATTAGTTCTGTTAACATCATCAGTACGTCCAAGATTATACAGATTACCCTGGTTTCTCAAGTCAACATTAGCCCTACCAGTTTCATCAGCACGACCGATATTGTATAGATTACCTCTATTAACAGTATCTACATTTGCTTCATTAACTCTATTACGATTACCTACGTTAGCAGCATTTGCAGAGGTAAGAATACTAGCATTCTCTCTACCTATTTGATTCTGCAAGTCACTCTGCTGACCAGTAACAGATGCATAAATAGGCGATGCTTGTAGCTTATTACCTGCTACATTCTGAGCTATTCCAGCATTAACATTTTGCGTAGCTCCTGCTATTTTATCACTTAGCTCTCTTGCCATCTTACTCTTTAAAGCAGCATAGCTAGCAGAAGAGCCCTGAATAGCTCTTGACCTATCAATTTCTCTTTGAGCATTAGCATAAACAGAACGTAGAGGACTAATACCTCTTTCCCTTAAATCTGCTATTCCTTGCGCGTCATAACCACCAGTTTCGCTTAAATTCTTTAACTTACCAATAGCATCCGTTAAATCACTAGACTGCTTATATTGGCTAAGAATAGGCGAAACATCTTCAGGCTTACCATACTGCTGTGGATTAAATTCGCCAGGTTTATCATATGTTCCCGGCCTATATTCTCCAGGCTTATCTAATGTTTTAGGCGTAAATCTTTCAGGAGCAGCCATATTACCAGCACTATATGCCATAGGCGGTTTATATGCCATTGAAGGAATATTCATGCCATACTGTTTAGGCTTATATTCTTCAGGAGCACCATAACCTATTGGCTTAAATGCTTCAGGTTTATAATCACCAATAATAGGCTGCTGTTGATTTGTCTTATTCAACAATAATCTACGATAAGCCTCCATTATACCACTATAATCTTGTTCACCTTGATGAACTGCTTTACCATATAGATTATACTGATTAAGCAGACCATTAGGTGAACCAACATAATCACCACTAGGATTATTGTAGGGATAACTTCTTACTGGTAGTCCACCTAATGCCATGCTATTTCTCCACAAAGAGATTATATTCTTCTTTTCGACGCGTAGTTAATCCATTAGAAGGTACAAGAGCACCATTAACTCTTACCTTATTCCATCTTGTAAATAAATCTTCATTAATAATCATTTTAGCATTAATAGCTGTTAATAAAGAACTATTTAGGAACCCACTTTTACCAATATTATAGATAAAAGAAGCAAGAGCATCTATTTGATTTTGATTCAATGGCACGCGAACGCATTTTTCAATAAAATCAAGAAATTCTTGCATTTTGCCATTAAATAGTGCTTCTGCAACAGGAAGATTAATAATCATACCTTCTGTTACAGGAGCACCATTTATAGTAGTATTACCCCATCCAATGGTCCATATTTTACCAATATCAAGATAAGATTGTAGACGAAGTTCTTCTTTACCTTTAATATAGTTTCTACCCCTATCAGATAATGATAACATATTACAACTCAACACCAATCTCACCTTCTGCTTCAATAGTTAATGATGTAGAAGCACTTGCCCCACCAACTAAGAAGTCAGCAACTTTAAATAAAAATTCACCATAGAAATCAACATAACTATTAGCAGCAACGCTTACATCAGTACCCATAAATTCAGTACCAGCAACGTTACCACCAGTAGCACCTTTGTACAATTTAAAAGTTACTGCGCCTGCTGTTTTATTGAGTATATGAATATGATTAAGAATAATATACAAATTCCTACTACCACCACCATTAGTACCACCAGTAGTAGTACCAGGATTCATAATATTGGTAGTATAAGTATTCGTTAAAGCAAGAGGTCCAAGATTAAATGGCGTTCTCATGAGTTCTTTACTCCAAACATTTCAATTGTTCCAGAAGCTATAGTACCACCAGCAGAGGGAAGAAATTGTACAGCATCAATATCAGCAGCAGATAATCTCCAGGCACTACCTATAAAATTATAAAATTGATTATTATTATTTCTATAACTTAAATGATATTCAAGATGCTTATATACTGCTGAATTTAAGGGATTAAACAATCTTATGGTTCCACATATACTTGCAACTCCTGCAGTATTATCTGAATCTGGCATTAATCGTATAGAAGATGCTCCTGCTGATGCAACATTATCTGTAGATGCTCCAGTATTATTAATCCAACTAGCATATCCATAATCACTTGCACCAGAATCATAAGTAGAACCATTATCCGTAGAAGTTCTCATTAATAAATCTACGTTATCAGTAGTAAGTATTATATTTTCTAGTATAAAATCATAAATATTATATGCAGAAGTTATTAATGATGTAAAAGGTAAAGTTGCACTTGCTGATGCCGTTTGAGATCCGAGTCTTTGATAACTTCCACTTCCTCCACTTGATACAGAACTAAATATCTGTACTGGACTCTTAGTTATCTCAACAAATCTAGAAGGTATAAAAGGACCAATAGGCCCTTGAGCACCAGTAGTACCAGGATTACCTTGATTACCTAGTATTGGTATATATTTTGGATAACTCTCTACATAATGTTTTATTATACCTAATGGTCCAGGTAATGAAGCTCCATTTAATCCAGCATTACCTTGAATACCTTGTGGTCCTGGTATAGGAGGTCTATTAGATCCACCACCTTCTCTACTACCATAAGATATCTGAAAAATCTGATTGATCTCAGTAATATCATTAGAAATACTACCAGACCCTACAGAACCCTGAAGATCAGAAAACCCTTTAATAAGTTGAAAAATTACCTGATAAAGAGCATTATTCTCCTGCTGTAATCTAGTAGAATTAAGCGTAGATAATAAGCGACTAATATCGTAGGGCACTTTTTTACCTAATACTAACGCGGATACTCAGAATAAAGTGGCTTAATAAATACCGTTATTTTACTAATATTAAAAGTTTCATTAATTACAAGAGTACCTAATTCTAAATATATTCGCTGAGAAGTAAAGTTAGCAAGTTGGGTAGGTTGTATTGCTGTAGTACTTGCCATTGCAATATCTGTTAAATCTTCAGAAGAGATATCATCAAGAGAATATAAAATTTGATAAAGATTACCACTACCTGTTACGCGTAATCTTGTAGCGTTTGCATGTAGTATTTCACCACCGAATTGATTATTTGTTTTTGCCATATCTTATCCCCCTATAAAACCTGTTTTAACATGAGGATTCGGAATAGCAAATTCAGCAGTATCGTCATTTGTAGGACTATTTATGTATAATGTATCACTAGTCTTATCAGCTACAATACGATATACACCAGAAGCAGCAGTAGCCAAAATTTTAATTACACCTAATTTAACGCTACCAGAAAACTCTGTACCAGGGCCAGGACCAACAGGAGGATCAGGTATAACTGGAAAACCATCACTATAAGCTGTAACACTTATATCAATATCAGTTGGTAAAGTATTTGGTAAAAAGAATGAAAGAAAAATACTGCTCCA
>Ga0065705_10104272_pt1 | contig 25013 bp, 15 predicted proteins | sample SwibulcommuniRL2_FD_59092 | JGI IMG/M metagenome (GOLD analysis project Ga0065705, IMG submission 59092) | Bulk soil microbial communities from switchgrass field near Rose Lake, East Lansing, Michigan, USA - RL2 Bulk Soil v2 (version 2) | ecosystem: Environmental > Terrestrial > Soil >...
CGCTCCCACCGGAGACCAAGGTCGGCGTCTTCGCCGGCAATCTCGACGACCTGGCTCGCGGCCCAGCCGCTGAAGCGGCCCAGCGCGACGTGGCCCAGCCGGAAGACCCCAATCTCGAACGCGTCAAGGCGGGCAAAGGCGTGGGCGCCAAGGGCCGCAGCCTTGACCAGTACGAAGGGGTCTATGTCACGCCCGCCAAGGCCTACTTCGCTGCCAAAGAGCGGATTTTCTTCGAAATCGAATTTAAGGCCAACTACGACCGGTGGCGGGTCTTGGAGGACCAGGCGCCGAAGGACTTTGATGAACTCAAATCCAAATTCCTCGACCCTCTCGGCCTGACCCCGAAAATGCCGAAGCTGCCCGACGGCCATAAATACGTCTGGGACGCCGCCACCGAACAACTCCTTGTCGAACGGCCACGCAAGGTTCAATAGGCCCATCTCGCGCGACGGTAACGCAAGTTCTTCGGTCGGACGTCAAGGGTCGAGATTTGTCATTGGTACTCTGTACTGAGTACTTAGTACTGACTAACCGCACTCCCGCACGCCAGTCCCCGCTCACCGATCCCCTACTTCTGACCTCCGGCCCTATGCCCGCTGTCGAACGCTATCTCAAGCCCGAGGTCATCAACCAGATCAAGCGGCTCGATCTGCGGGCCCAGTTCGTCGTCAAGGGCTTCCTTCAGGGCTTGCACGCGTCGCCCTTCCACGGCTTCTCGGTTGAGTTCAGCGAGCACCGCCGCTACGCCAGCGGCGACGACCCCAAGGACATCGACTGGCTCGTCTTCGCCAAGACCGATAAGTATTACGTCAAGAAGTTCGAGGCCGAGACCAACATCACCGGCTATTTGGTCATGGACTTGAGCCAGTCGATGGGCTTCACGCACCGCCAGGAGCTCACCAAGTTCGACTACGCCATCTGCCTGGCCGCGTCGCTTTGTTACCTGATGGTCTATCAGCAGGACCCGGTCGGCCTGATCACGTTCGACAAACAGGTCCGCGATATGCTCCCCCCCAAGAGCAAACGGACCCAGCTCGGGAACATCCTCGCCCACCTGGCCAACCTCAAGCCGTCGGGCGAGACCGACGTCGCCAAGTGCATCACGCAGATCGCCGCCATGTTCCGGCACAAGAGCCTGGTGATGATCTTCTCGGATCTCCTGGCCGAGCCCGGGCCGGTCTTTCTGGCCCTTCGCCGCCTGCGGCACCGCGGGCACGACGTAATCCTGTTCCACATCCTCGACGAAGCCGAGGTTAGCTTCCCCTACGACGGAATGATCGAGTTCGAGGACCCCGAAACCGAGGAGAAGGTCGTCGTCGATGCGACCAGCTACCGCACGGACTACAAAACCGAAATCGAAGCCTTCCGCGAACTTTACCGCCGCGAGTGTTTCCAGACCGGCGTCGATTACGTCCCGCTCGACACCAGCATGCAGTTCGACAAGGCCTTGCTCGAATACCTGCTCAGCCGGCGGGCACGGGGGTAATCCATAAGACAGGCGTCGCGCTTGTCCCTTCCCCTTCTAGGATACGCAGCGTTTCACTGCGCTCATGCACTCCCTACGCCTTACATCGGTGGAAACCCGCCGGGCCCACCGAATCCCGGCCCGCCAAACCCGGGCGCACCCGTCGGCGGCGGCGGAGGCGGCGGCTTGATCCCCTCGGTCTGGAGCTTGCGGAAGGCATCGACGTTGAAGCCCGTGTCCTTGGCTGTCGCCCCTTCCTTCACCAGGTCGTTGCGCCCCAGGTGAATCTTCTTATAGACGTCCTCGCTAATGACGTAGTACCAATCGGCGAACCGGCCGTTCAACTCCGCCACGCGGGCCTCGGCCTTCTTTTTTTTGTCGTTGAATTCGTTCCGCTTCCGGTCGTTCTCGCGTTTGATCTTCTCCCGCTCGGCTGCCTTGGGATCGGCCGGCGTCTCGGGCTTTTTACCCTCGGCCTTGGCTGGGTCGGCCTTAGCTGGGTCGGCCTTGGTTGCGTCCGTCGCCGCCGCACCGGCAGGCTTCTCCCCTTCTGGCTTGGCATCCGCCGGTTTGGCCTCGATGGGCCCGGCCGGTTCGGGCTCATAAGTTGGCTCGACAAGCGTGTGCGGCGAAAGCTGGGCCGTCACGAACAGGTAGCGGTTCAGCTTCACCTCGTCCTTCTGGCCGGGCTTGGCGGCAGCAGGCGACGTCTCTGCCCCGGAGACGTTGCCAAATCTCAGGTGATACTGAACGCCGTCCTTCATATCGACGACCACTTCGCCGTTGGCGGCAAAAATCTCGGGCTTCTCCATTCCCTGCATCTTGGCCGGCAAAAAGCCATACGCGGCCAGCGCACCGACGAGCTCGCGGTCCTTGAAGATGTCCCCACCCGCCTTGAGCTTTTCGCTGAGCCCGGCTGGTTTGCGATGGACATCGACGATCTTCAGGTCATCCAGGGCATTCTTCAGGTCGTCGAGCTTCTGTTTGTTCAATTCCTCCTGCTCGCCGAGCGGGGCCGGGACCCATTTGCTATTGGGGACCGAATAGAGTTGCATCTCGTCCAGCGTCCAGGCCGACTGCTCGCTCGACCAGGTCGCCATGGCCTCCATGCGCGGCGAGAGCGACGGGGCGCCTGACTCGGTCGGCAGAATCGAATAGTCCTTGAGGCTCACGCGCGACACGTCGAACGTGCTGAGCTTGAGCAGGTCCTTCTCGATCCACTTGTCGAACTGGGTAGGCAGCTTGTCGAGGCTGAGCTTCGTGACATAGACGACTTCCTGCCCGGGCTTGCGCACGTACCGCAGCTCGGGCCGGTTGCCCACCGCGTCGCCAACGATCAGCCGCAACAGTTCGTTCCCCTTGGCGTCTTGCAATGCGACGAGCGTGCCGACGTTCTTATCGCCGACCTTCAGCTTGGCCTTATCCGGCTCGATGACCTTGCAGTCGTCATGGTCCGCTTGTCGTTCGCTGGCGATGCCGACGATTTTGAGGCCGACCAGGCTAGCCGCCGCGTCCGCGAGCTGCTGCTGGGCATCAGCCGGGTAGTCATCGTGCGAGGGAATTACCCAGAGGCCGTTCTTCTGCGCAACGTCGAAGGTACGCAGTTCCGAGGTGGTGTCGTCGAACTGCACAATCTCCAGAGTCCGGGCCTCCTGGGGGTCCTTGAACAAGGGAAAGAGCGGCTGGCCGATCTCACTCGGGCCAACGCTCGTCACGGTCGCAGGACGAGTCACCCACGCCACCACGCCAACCAGAGCGGCGACACCGACATACACAAGAGTGCGAATGGGCTCAGTCATGGGAAATCAGAAGTCGGGGTTCGGAAATCGGGAGCCGGAAATCGGGAGCCAGGAGTCGGGGGTCAGGAATTGGGAATCGGGACTCGGCGTTTACACGTTGGATATTCGTTCTTTGGTACTCCGTACTCAGTACCTAGTACTCAGTACTAAGACTGCCGGACTCTGACCGCCGAGCTACAACCTCTGACCACGAACCTCCGCCCTCCCACCACTCACCACTCACCTACTCACCACTCACTCTTCACCTTCGCTACTTCATCCGCGACCGCGAGACACCCTCGCGTTCGCGCAAACGGCGGCGAATCCACACGACCAGCCCCACCAACAGAGGCGGAATCGGCGGAATCACGGTCGCCCACAGCTTGAATTCGTTCTGAATCTTCTGGATATCCTGGTCGCGGTTGCGCTCGACCTGGGCCAGGTCCTTGTCGCGGTTGTTGCGAATCCGCTCCAGCTCCACCTGAGTTTGGCGCTTCGCGGCCTCCACCTTGGTGGCCCAGACTTGCACCTGTCCAATGGCTGCGCCTCGATCGAAGTCACCCTTGGCCGAATTCTCCTGGAAATTCTTTTGAATCTCGGCAAATTTATTCTCGGCCTCTTTCTGCTGCGCTTCAGCCTTGGCCTTCAGCTGGTCATAGTTGGCGCTGGCCGCCGCAATCGCTTGACCCTCCGCCTCGCGGGCCTTGGCCGCCCGGGCTTCGACCGTCTTGAGCGTGCTGTGCCGTGGCTTGCGGGTCCGAATCTCCAGGAACCGATCGTCCCCCGCCACCGCGTCGATCACATTCAACACGAACGGGACGTTGTCGAAGCGGAAATTGATCTCGCTGTTGGGCTGGTTGCGAAGCTGCACGAACTCGCTATGCAAGAGGTCGATGTCGCCCACGTAAATCACATTGATCCCCCGCGGCTTGGCGGGATCCGACTTGCCACCGTCCTTCTTCGCGTCCTTATCCGCGCCAGCCTTATCTGGGGCAGCATTTTCTTGGGCAGTCTTGCCGCTGCCGCCACTGGGCTCGTCCGCCCGAATCCAGGCCGCCAGCGTAAACTTCCCCTTGGCCGGCCGGCCGCGCTTCTCCTCCAGCAAGTAAGGATCATTTGCGCTCCCCTGCCAGTCGCTGACCTTGATCGTGCCAGCCATCGTCGAGCTGGTCGCGATCAGCTCCGTAAAGCTCAGCTTGCTCCCCAGCGCCTGCGAAATGCCCGTGGGATACGGCAAGAGCAGCTCCTCGAACTTCGCGCAGACCGGCTCCTTGGGGTTAAATGCGCTAATTGCACCGGGAGCGTCGTTGCGGACGAAGACCAGTTCGGGGCCGATGCCGCGAATCTGGAACTTGGGATACGGGTTGAACTCCTGCCAGACAATCGTGGCGGGAATGTCGCCCGGAATATCACTCGCGCCGTCCCCCGTCACCTGAATTCCCAGCGCCTTCCACAGCGCCCGAATGTCCCCCTTGGGTTGCGGCTGGCCGCCGCCGAACATGCCTCCGCCCATTGGCGGTTTCGGGTCGGCAGTTCCCACGCACTGGCTCATCACATAGGGGAACGGGTCCTCAAAGATCGCCGCGGGCTGACCCTTCGTCACTGCATCGACCACGTTGGTCAGTTGCAGCGGGCCCAGCGACGATGGCTGCACCACCAGCAGCACGTCGTATTTGCCCGGCTCGATTGGGCTGTTGGCATCGACCTCTTCCACCTTGTACTGCTTCTCGAGCTCTTCCAGGATGAGCTGCTTGGGTATCTGCCGCGGCTGCATGCCGACGAAGCTGAAGCCGCCGGAAAGCTGCGCGTCGGTCTGGACGACGCCCAGCTTCTTCCGTTCGCCGTGGCCGACCGTCGCGATCGAGCGAATCAGCTCGTACTCGACCGGCACGCCATTGCCAAAGAACGGCACGACGACGTTTTCGCGGCCACACGAAAACGCCGCCCCCAGAATGAATTCCTCTTCTTTGAACGCCCCGCGCGACTGCGTGCGCACCACCTGCCGGCGAATGCCAAACCGCTCCTCGGCATTTGACGCGTCCTCGCTGAAAGGCTCGAGATTTTCGTGCAAATCGAGGCGCACCCGGCTGCCGGCCTGGCGCTTCAGCTCCTTGAGCATCGAGACCAGGTTATAGCGGGTCTTGACGTATTCATCGGGCATGTTGGCCGAGATATAAGCGTGGATCGTAATCGGCCGCGTATCCTGGGCGTCCAATCCGGCGAGCAGCTTGCGCGTATTCCGGGAGAGCGAACTCACCTGCCCTTGCGTGAGGTCCAGGCGGATCACATCCCATCGCTCCAAGAGCAGATTGACGCCCACCAGCACCACGACCAGCGACGCCACCCGCAGCAAATAGTGCCACCACATCGATTGTCCGTCTCGGCCGCCCGACCAGTGCCGCTTGCCAATCAGCACCATGCTGACATAAATGCCCAGCGCGATGATCAGCACGAAGAACGCCGTGGACGACAGGCTGATCACGCCGCGGCCGAAGTCGTCGAACTGCGAGGCGTAGCTCCACCGGCTGATCCTTTGGGCCAGCGACGACGATGGCACGACCATGTCGGCAAACTGCGTTGCCACAAGGACCGAGTTGAAGAGCATCCCCAGGATGAAGCTGACCGTGAGATTATTCGTCAGGAACGACGCCACCATGCCCACCGACAGCATCGCCAGGCCGATGAGCCAATAGCCCAGGTACGTCGTGAAGAAGAGGCCGGTATCCAGATCGACGACGCTCGTGTCCGGATCGAGCGTCAGCCAGACAAGCATTGTGTAGTTGGCCAATTGCGACAGTAGCAGCGAGACAGTGAAGATCATTGCCGCGGCCAAGTACTTGCCGATGACGATGTCGAAATCGGCAGCAGGCAACGTCAAGAGCAATTCGTCGGTCCCTTGCCGCCTCTCATCGGCCCAGATGCTCATTGTGATCGCCGGCACAAAAACCAGCATGATCAGCGGCAGCCAGTAGTTGAGCTGGTCCAGATTGGCCAGATTGGCGACGAAAAACTCGTGCGGCCAGAAGGCGGCCGTCGAGGTGAGCAGCACAAACAAGCAAAGAAACACGTATCCCGTGGGGTTGCTGAAGTAGCCGATGAAGTTCCGCTTCATCACCGCGTAAGCCGCCTTCTTATAGGCAGCTAACGGCACAAGCAGGACCAGGAGGATCAGCACGAAGAGCAGATCCACGGCCAGCAGTTTCAATAATTCGGCAAAAATCGCGCCCATGGCGGTGAGTCAATTGGGTTCGGTGGGTTGTTAAATCATTCGATTTGCGAGTCACGGAAAGTGAACCGCGGATTACTCGGATACGCGCTGATGATGCACTGTCTATTGGCTGGTTTCACTGTCTCTCAGCTTGAATCCCATTCATCCGTGTAATCCGCGTCATCCGCGGTCAATTCATCCGCGGTCATTATTCCCGCGGTCCACCCTACCGCGGCTAATGCACTTGCGCGCTGGCGGTCAGCGCGTGAAACGCTTTGTCCAGGCTGCCATGCCGACTCGTGAGATCACTGGCGGACCCGTCATAAACGAGCCGCCCTTCGTGGATCATGATCACGCGCTTCGCCATGGCATCGACTTCCTGGAGGATGTGCGTCGAGAGCAGGATCGTCTTGTCCTGGGCGATCCGCAGCAGCGTCTTGCGGACCTCGACGATCTGGTTCGGGTCGAGGCCTGCGGTCGGCTCGTCCATGATCAATACGTCTGGCTCGTGCAGCAGGGCCTGGGCCATGCCCACGCGCTGCCGGAAGCCCTTGGAAAGCTTGCTGATCGGACGGTAAATGACGCTCCCCAAATCACACAGCTTGACGACCGCCTCGATCCGCTCGCTCTTGTAAGCGGGCGACATGCCGCGGGCGTCGGCAAAAAACTCGAGGATCGAATGGGGCGTCATGTCCGGATAGAGCGGGCCGTTCTCGGGCAGATAGCCTAGCCGGGCCGAACCCGCCAGACGATCCGACGCCATGTCATGTCCGGCAATCCTTCCGACCCCCTGCGAGGGGGCCAGGTAGCCGGTCAGCAGCTTCATCGTCGTGCTTTTGCCAGCGCCGTTGGGACCGAGGAACGCAACCAGCTCCCCCCGATTGACCGTAAAGGAGACGTTGCGGCAGGCGGCGAAAACGCCGTAGAATTTCGACAGGCCAACCGCCTCGATCATCGGCTGGCCGTTACTGGCTGCGGCCTTCTCGGCCGCGGGGCGTTCGGCTGTGGCTACAGGCATGGGAGAGCTGCTGGGGCGGGAAGGTCAACCAAGCAAGCGAGCCGGTCTGACCGGCTCACGTAACTGGGGACAGTATAACGACTTCCGTCGCGGCCTCAACGGTAGCAAGGGGGGGCCGACTGTGTTAAGTTACGCAGGGCGGGGGACGATGGTTCACGTGGTCTGCTCGCTCCGCGAGCGGAGGCCTCCAGACAGTTTCCGCGATTTTCGAGCATTCACAGGCCACCAGCCTCCTGCGTTGTTTCCGCTCGCGGAGCGAGCGGACCACTACTTCCCCGCCTCCTCCACGCGACGCTTAAGTGCCTCCATCAGAATCGGCGCGGCCTCCGCACTGCAACTATTGATCTCGCCATACTGCCCCGCTTCCTTGCCGTAGGCATACGGTGCTTCCTTATCCCATTGCCGCTTGGGAATGATGTAGCCCAGCTCGTCATTCGCCAAACCAACGAGCAGCCACTTCTTCCCCGGCATCAGCGAGGCCACCGATGGCTCCAAGGGTGCGTCGCGAAAATCCGCGCCGGGCTCAACGGGATCCTGAAACTTGCCATACACCAGCTCCGGATAGAGCTCGCCTGGAATGCACGCCAAGTGCAGTTCGCCCAATCGCAAATAGGCCACCTCGCTCTCCACAGCCGAGGGCAGGCTCTTCTTCTCAAGCGTCATCGGGTCGCCGAATTGCTGGAAATCGCCGGTCCAAACGGTTGCCGGCCGCTTCAGCACCCCCATCGCACGGGCAACGCGATAGAGCGAGTTCTCCACGGGCACCGCAATCGGCCGGGCCGACACGACAAACGGCGCGAGCGCCAGCGGCTCAGCCGAATCGATCGCCTTGGCCGCCAGGTCCGCCACCATCTCGCCATAGACGCGGGCATATTCAAAGGCCCCCGAGCTGAGCTCGTTTCCCGCGGCATCCTTCACATTCCCCCGCGGCGGCGCGAGTAATCCACCAACCGCCCCGCTCAGATACAGCACCGGGCAACCGTACCGCTTCTTCAGGGCCGCCACCGTCGCGTGCGGGAAATCAGCCGTCATTTCCCGGTTTTTGCTCCCCAGCGCTTCAGGGTGGCTGCTCCAATCGACAATCAGGATCGCCGGTGTCGCGGTCCCCAACTGGTTGAGCCTGACGACCCGCAGCACGCCATCCTTCACGATCGGCAGTCGGCTGTCGTTCACCAGCGACTCGTCCTCCGCCGTGCCAAACGCCGCTGTCACCGGCGCGAGCTTGCCCGCCGCTTCCTTGACGATTGCCACAACCCGCTCGACGACCAGCGACAGATACCCGTCATCGACACCCCGATGAAACGGCCCGCGTCCCCAAATGCCAATCACATCGGGGCCCTCGTGATTGTGTGTGCTCGACACCATCACGAAGCGAAACTCCGGCAGCTTCTCCCGAATTTCTTTGACCTGCGGATACTGTAGGCCAATCAGATCGACGCACGCCAATGCGATCTTCTCGCCGCCGGCCTCCAGGACGACGCACCGCGCCATGATCGGGTCGTGGACGCCCGCAGCCTTGCGATTCATCCCATAGCCGGCCAGATAGACCGGCTTTTTCGCATCCAGCGTTGGCGTGATATCCGCCTCGGCAAATCCCGCCTTGAGCGGCTCCGCAGCACAGGCCGCCGGCGAGAGAGCTGCTGGCGGCGCGAATAAGAAGACAGCCACAACACCGGCAAAGAAGCAGCGCATGGGTCAGCGGGGTTGGAGTACGCGGCTGAACCGGACATTATAGACGAGCCGCCAACGTTTCCGAAGTCGAAAACATCGTGGCTGTCGCTGCCAGCTTCGGATTCCGATTATCTCAGAAAGGCGACATCCTAACGTCATCAGTCGCCTATCTTCGCATGGTAAGCTGAACAGCGTGACCACCATCCTGGATCAGATCGTCGCCACCAAACGCGAGGAGATCGCCCGCGCCAAGGTTGCCGTCCCGATCGAGCGGCTTAAGGACGCCCTGGCCGACGCCCCGCCCGTCCGCGACTTTTGCGCGGCCCTCACCGTCTCCTCACCAACCAAAATCGCCAACGAGGTTTCGGTCCGCCTCATTGCCGAAGTCAAGAAAGCCAGCCCCAGCCAAGGGATCATTCGGGCCGACTTCGATCCGGTCCAAATTGCCCGCACGTACCAGGCCGCCGGGGCCAGTTGCCTTAGCGTTTTGACCGACGAAAAGTACTTTCAAGGGCGCCTCGACTACCTGCGGCAGATTCGCGCGACAGTCAAGATTCCCATTCTCCGCAAGGACTTCATTCTGGATACATACCAGCTCTTCGAGGCTCGCGCCGCGGGTGCCGACGCGGTGCTCCTGATCGCCGAGTGCCTCGACGACTGCCACCTCCGCAAACTCCATAATGAGGCGATCGAGCTGGGTATGGCCCCACTCGTCGAGTTTTACGATCCCATGAACTTGCCCCGTGTGCTCGAGGCGGGCGCACATCTCATCGGCGTCAATAATCGCGACCTGCGGTCGTTCCAGGTCAATCTGGACCACACGATCCGCCTCCGCGACAAGATCCCGCTTGACTGCGTGCTGGTTGCCGAAAGCGGTATCCATACCCGCGCCGACGTGCTCCGCTTGCAGGCCGCCGGTGTCGATGCGATGCTCGTCGGCGAGAGCCTGATGCGCGAGCCCGACATCGCCGCCGCAGTCAAATGTCTCTTAGGACTTCCGACTTGCGATCTCCGACTTCCGACCTCCGACCTCGGTGCCTCCCATGCCCGGCATGATGGAAAACCTTTCGACGATCAATAGCTTCCTCCGCACCCTGATCGCCCTGGCTGCCATCGGGGCCATCAGCGCCGTCAGCTATTTCGGCTACGCGAAGTTCAATTCGAACGCGATCGAGGCCGAAACTCGGGCCCGCGAGCTCAAGGAAGCCCAGGACCGCCTCACCGAGATCAAACGCGACCTCCAGGCGGCCGGCATCGCTCTCCAGCAGAAGGACGCCAAGATTGAGGAACAAGTCGCCGAGATCTCGCAGCTCAACCAAGAGGTCCAAAAGCTCGAAACGTCTCTCGCCCTGCTCAAGGTCGATCACCGCGTCGCCCGCCTCTCCGTCGTCGATCAGGACGCCGATTCGACCAAAGTCCAGTTCGTCGAGCTCAATGACGAAGGGCAGCCGATCGAGACCCCCCGCGAGTTCCGCATTCCCGGCAATACTGTCTATATCGATGGCTGGGTGGTCAAGTTCGACGACAAATACGTGCAGGAGGCCGACCTGGAACGGGGCACGTCGCTGATCCTCTTCAAGCGACTCTTCGGCAACAACCAGAAGCCCGACGAGGGCTTCCCGCTCGACGAACAAGGGGCCGCCCCCAAGGCCTACAGCCGCGGCGGGAAGATGAACGAATTCGAGAAGTCGATCTTCAGCGACTTCTGGGCGATCGCCAACGACAAAACCAAGGCCGAGCAAAAAGGAATCCGCGCCGCCCACGGCGACGCCGTCTCGATGAAGGTCGAAAAGGGGAAGACCTACAAAGTCCAGCTCCGCGCCAGCGACGGCCCATCGATCGTGCCGGAATAAAGCCCCGACCATTGGTCGGGGTGTTGGGCGAATACCACTTCCTGTTGCCAATCACCCTGACCGATGGTCAGGGCTTTGGATGGTCAGGACTTTGTTTGTCCTCTTCTGCCCCCTACAATAGTCAATATGTCTGAAGTTGCCCCTTCCCCCCTTTCCCGCCGCGGCCTGTTGCAAGCGGCGGCCGTTGCGTCGGCCGGCTTGTTGGCCGGTTGCATCGCGGGGGAATCGGGGCCGCAGCAAGGGCGGCTGGAGAAAGTCTGGGGCATCCGTGGCACTTCCCCGGGACGTCTCAATAAGCCGCGGGCCGTGACCATCGACAAGGACGACTTGCTCTACATCGTCGATGTCACTCCCCAGATCCAGGTCTTTACCGGCGACGGCGAATTCATTCGCGGCTGGCAAACGCCCGAATTCAAGCACGGCAAGCCCTCGGGCCTGTCGTTCGATAACGAGGGCAAGCTGCTCGTCGCCGACACGCATTACTACCGCATCCTCACCTACACGCGCGAAGGCAAGCTTTTGGTCGATCGCACGCTCGGCGGCACCTGGGGACCAGGCCCCGGCCAATTCCACTTCGTCACCGATTGCGTGCAGGACCCAGCCGGCAACTTCTACGTCTCCGAGTACGGCGAATACGACCGCATTCAGAAATTCACGCCCGACCGCCGGTTCCTCTTCCAGTGGGGCAGCCACGGCCACGAGTTGGGCCAGTTCCTCCGTCCGCAAAAGATGGCGCTCGACCGCGCGGGGCTCCTCTGGGTGACCGATGCCTGCAATCACCGCGTGCAGGTGTTCGACGCCCGCGGCAGCGAGCCCGTGCTCGTGAAGAGCTGGGGCCAGCACGGCCACGATCCGGGACAGCTCAATTATCCGTATGACATCCTGCTCGACGAAGCGGGCTTTGCCGGCGCGGCAGACGGTCACGTGTATCTCTGCGAGTTCGGCAACCACCGCGTCCAGAAATTCACGCTCGATGGCGGGTTCGTGGGACTATGGGGCGAGAGCGGCCGCCGTGAGGGGCAACTCGACCAACCCTGGGGCATCACCCGCGATTCTCGCGGGCGAATGTACGTCCTCGATTCCTACAATCACCGGGTGCAGCGGTTCCGACTGTAAGCTCCGATTCAACTGCCGGTAGAATTATCGACGACCAGCGAGGTAACTCATGTTCGGCCTCCGCATCGCCTTCGACCATCCGTGGTTTTTGCTCCTGTTGCTGCTGGTGCCGGTCCTCTGGATCTTCAGCTTCCGCAGTCTCTCCGGCCTGGGCCCCTTTCGGCGAATCTTCGCGCTCCTCTTCCGCACGTTCGTCTATACGCTCCTGGTTTTCGCCTTGGCTGGAGTGCAGCTCCAGAAGATCAGCGACAAGGTCACGGTGCTCTACTTGCTCGATCAGTCGGAAAGCATTCCCAAGCTGACCCGCGAGGCGATGATCCAGTACGTCATGAAGGATGTCGCCCTTCACCGCCGCACCGGCGACCTCCAGAGCGCCGCGGAAGACAAGGCGGGCGTGATCGTCTTCGGTCGCGAGGCCACGATCGAGCATCCCCCGTTTGCCGATGAAATCCGCTCGGTCGGACAGCTCGAAAGCCTGTTTCAGTTGCGTACCGACGCGACCAACATCGCCTCGGCCTTGAAACTGGCCCAGGCCACATTCCCTGAAGACACCGCCAAACGGATCGTTATCGTCACCGACGGCAACGAAAACCTCGGCGACGCCCGGACGATTGCCAGCACGATGGCCGAAGCGGGCATTGGCATCGATGTAGTGCCGATCAAGCTCCCTTCGCAGCAGGAAGTTGCCGTCGAGAAGATTGCTCTGCCCCCCGACATTCGCAAGGGGCAGCCGATCGAGGCCCGGGTCGTGATCGAGAACTACACGCAGCCCAGCAAGGAAAATCCAACGGGAGAAGTGAAGGGCAGGCTCCGCGTCATTCGCCGGTTCCGCAACCAGGATGAGCTGCTCGGCGACAAAGAGCACGAAGTCGTGCTGAAACCGGGCAAAAACGTCTTCACATTTGCGCACACGATCGACGAGCCAGCCGCCTATACGTATCGGGCCGATTTCGTCCCCGACGATCCCGCGGCTGACGTGCAGCTTCTGAACAATAGCGCGACGGCGTTCACTCACGTCCGCGGCAAGGGGCGCGTGCTCTTGATCGAAGACTGGGAGAGTCCGCGCGAATTCGAGTCGCTAATCGCGGCGCTCGGCAGACAGAACATCGAAGTCGAAATGATGACCAGCGACCGCCTCTTCACCAGCCTGGCGGAGCTGCAAAGCTTTGACTGCGTCGTGCTGGCCAATGTGCCGCGGGCCAGCGGCGGCGAAACCGACAACAAGGAAGCCACCAACTTCACCGACGAGCAGATCGCCATGCTCGTCCGCAATACCGAGCAATTCGGTTGCGGACTGGTGATGATCGGCGGTGACCGGAGCTTCGGCGCCGGCGGCTGGTCCAATACCGACCTCGAAAAGGCGATGCCGGTCGATTTCCAGATCAAAAACGCCAAGGTCAAAGCGGTCGGGGCCCTGGTGATGGTGATGCACGCCTCCGAAATCGCCCAGGGGAACTACTGGCAAAAAGTGATCGGGGTCGAAGCGCTCAAGTGTCTGGGGCCCAGCGACTATTGCGGCTGCCTGCACTGGGACAATTTCACCGGCGGCGATAGCTGGCTCTGGAAAGACGGGGCCACGGGCAAGGGGCTCGCCAAAGTGGCCGATCGCCAGAAGATCTGGATGGGCAAGCTCGACCGGATGCAACCCGGCGACATGCCGCAGTTCGAGCCGGCCATGCGGGTGGCCCTCAACGAGTTCATCCCCAACCCGGCGTCGATCAAGCACATGATCATGATCAGCGACGGCGATCCTTCTCCTCCCAGCGGCACGATTCTCAGCCAATACAAGAAGAACAACATCAAGATATCGACCGTTGCCGTCGGCGCGCATGGCCCGGCCGAAAGCGCGCTCCTCCAGAGCATTGCCACGGCGACGGGCGGCAAGTATTACCGCGTCACCAACCCCAAAGCCCTGCCCCGAATCTTTCAGATCGAGGCCCGCCGCGTTGCCCGGCCGCTCGTGAAAGAGGACGCAAAGGGCATTCCGCTTGTTGTCACCGATCCATCGCACGAGATGATCCAGAACATCGGCCCGGGGGTGCCGCCGGTCACCGGCTTTGTATTCACGCAGGTGAAAGAGAACCCGCTCGTCGAAGTGCTGGTGCGGGCCCAGAACATCGATCCCCAAAACGGCACGATCCTGGCCGCCTGGCGCTATGGAGCGGGCAAGACAGTCGCCTTCACGACCGATGCCGGCCGCAAATGGGCCAATGGTTGGACCGGCTGGGAGGGCTATGACAAGACGTTCAGCCAGATGATTCGCTGGGCGATGCGGCCCGTGAACGAAGAGGGGAAATTCACGATCTCCACGGATACCAAGGACGGCAAGGTCCGCGTCGTCGTCACTGCCCTCGACAAAAACGATGAATTCCTCAACTTCCTGAACATGACCGCCTCGGGCAGCGGTCCAGAATTGCAAAATATCGAACTCAACTTCCGGCAAGAGGCCCCCGGCCGCTACGTCGGCGAGTTTTTGGCAGACCAGGCAGGCAGCTATCTCCTGGCCGTCAACACGGGCCAGGGAAATAGCATGCTGCTGACCGGCGTAACTGTCCCCTATTCGGCCGAATACCGCGAGCGCGAGGAAAACAAGGCCCTCATGACAACGCTCGCCGGCCTCAAGCCGAGCGGCGGGCAGCCGGGCGTGCTCATCGAAGGAGAAATGAAGGAGGGTGCAATCGACCGCCTGGTCGCGGCGACCGACACCTTCCGCCGCACGCTTCAGAAGGCGGTCAGCAGCCAGGATTTCTGGCCGATCTTTCTGCTCATTGCCGCGGGCGTGTTCCTGGCCGATGTTTTCATCCGCCGCGTGCAGGTCCATTTCTACTGGGTCGCGCCGGCCCTGGCCGGGGCCTTCAATCGAGTTCTCGGCCGGCCGCAGGAGGAGGTGCGCGATGAGCGGCTGGAGCGCCTCCGCAACCGCAAAGCCGCGGTTTCCAGCCAGCTCGACGAGCGCCGTGCCGCCGCCCGCTTTGAGCCGACTCCCGATCCGGCCGCGGGATTCAGCGAGCCCCGCGATATCGACGAGGCCATTGCCGACGCTTCGGCCGGCGCTGGCGGCGAGGCCGACCGAGCCCGTCCGCAGTCGCAGCCGACGTCGCAAACGCCGCAGTCCGAACAGGATACATACACCGAACGGCTGTTGGCGGCGAAGAAAAAGGCCAAACGGGATTAAGCGGCGTTTCGTCCGGAGTCTCTGAGCGAGTACCATGCCCACGCTTGCGTGGGCTTGCCGCGGCAGGGACGATGTTGTCGTCATCCTCAATCTTGACACGCCGCCGCCCATGATCGATTCTCGCATCAGCCGCCGGACTGCGCTCGCGTGTCTTGCTGGCGCCGTAGCCGCCGGTGCCGTACGACTCGCGCCGGCCCGCGAGTTTCCCCCCGGCGACTACGTCGATGTCCACACGCATCTCGGCCAGACCTGGAACACTACCGAGCCGCTGACGGCCGAAGTGCTACTCCGCTGGATGGACGCCCATAGAATCGCTCAGGCCGTCGTCCTGCCGCTGGTCTCGCCCGAATCGTCGAGCTATTTACTGACGACCGATTACGTCCTCCGCGAGACGGCCCCCTTTCGCGACCGGCTCATCCCATTCTGCTGCGTCGATCCACGCACGAGCTATAGCGGCGGGCAGAAAGGGCTCGTCGCGATGCTCCAGAAGTACATCGACGCTGGGGCCAAAGGCTTCGGCGAGCACAAGCCTGGCGTGGCCTTCGACGACCCGCGGAACATGGCGCTCTATGCCGCCTGTGCCGAGCTTGCGCTGCCGATCCTCTTTCACATTGACAACCAGCGAAACCTGGACAAGCCCGGCCTGCCGGGCCTCGCGAAGGCCCTGGCTCAGCATCCCGGTTGTACCTTCATTGGCCATGGACCCGGCTGGTGGGCATCGATCAGCAGCGACGCGACCCAGGCCGACCTGGGCGGCTATCCCAAGACAAAGGTCGCCCCGGGCGGCGCGCTCGACGCGCTCTTCGACAAATTCCCAAACCTGTTCGGCGACCTGTCAGCCAACAGCGGGGCCGGCGCCATCAGCCGCGACCTCACTTTCGGACGCGATTTTCTCATCCGCCGGCAAGACCGCATTGTCTTCGGCACAGACTTCCTCGCCCCGAAACAAGACGTGCCGCAGTTCGAACTCTTCGAGCAGAAACTGATCGATTTGCCCAAGGACGTGCAGGCCAAGATCTTCCGCGAAAACGCCCGAAAGCTCCTCAAATTGGCCTGAACATGGGCGTGGCGGCATACCTCTACGAAATTCTGTACTGGGTGGCCATCGCAAACCTGGTGATGGTGCTCGTATGCACACTGCTGATCGGCTGGAGCGGCTATCTCTCGCGCCGTCTGCGGGAATTGCCCGTGCCGGAACTCGACCGCTGGCCCACCGTCTCGCTAATCGCCCCGGCCCGCAACGAGGAGCGGAACATCGAGCGAGCCGTCCGCTCGCTGGTCAGGCTCGACTATCCGCACCTGGAGATCACGCTTGTCAACGACCGCTCAACCGACCGGACGGGCGAGATCCTCGATCGGCTTGCGGTGGAATTCCCTCAGCTCAACGTCGTGCATCTTACGGACCTGCCGGCCGGTTGGCTGGGCAAGAATCACGCCCTGCAACTCGGGGCGGACCGTTCTCGCGGCGAGTGGCTGCTGTTTACTGACGCCGACATCATCTTCGAGCCGACAATGCTCCGCCGGGCGATCGGCTTTGCCGTGGCGGAAAAGATCGACCATCTTGCCGCCACACCCGACACGCGCATGCCCTCGTGGCTGCTGCAATCATTCGTCGTCACGTTCGCACTCTATTTCTCACTATTCGTGCGACTGTGGGCGATCCGCAACCCACGGAGCACGGCTCACGTCGGCATCGGGGCGTTTAATCTTGTCCGGGCTGACGTCTATCGATCCGTTGGCGGGCACCAGAAGATTCGGATGCGCCCGGACGACGACCTCAAGCTCGGCAAGATCATCAAGCTGGCCGGCCACCGCCAGGATCTGGTAGATGGCGGCGGAATGCTCGCGGTCGATTGGTATCATTCGCTGGGCGAACTGATCCTGGGCTTGGAGAAAAACACGTTCTCGGTCACAGAATACAGCGTACCGTTCGTACTGTTTGCAACGTCCTCGATGTTGATCTTCAATGTCTGGCCATTCATCGCGGTATTGGTGGTCCCCGGGCCGGTGCGGTGGATTTACCTGGCCGTCTGCCTGGGTCTGTGGTTCCTGACCTGGCTGATGGCGGCAGGCATGCGGGTGTCTGCCTTGTATGCGCTCGCCTTCCCGCTGGCCGCGCTGCTTCTCGTCTTTATCCAATTGCGGACGATGCTCCTCAATCTCTACCACAACGGCATCCGCTGGCGCGACACGCACTATTCGCTCGCGGAATTGCGGGCGAACAAAGTCTGAGTGCTCGCCCGCCTTGTCAGCCCGGATCGCTCGCTGCTGCTCGCTCGTTGCTACTCGCTCGATTGTGCCCGCACGACCGGCGGCGCCTGGTAGAGCTGCCTCGGGGCCGTCGCGGGAGCCTGTTGCCGGGACGCGACCGAAGCCGCTCGCTGAGCCGCGCCCTGCCGAGCCGCCGTGACGATGCCCGAAAGCAAGTCCGGCGAGGCCTGATCCACCAGGTAAATCTCGCTTCGCTGGTCGCGGTTGCGCTTCGAGCGGACGATCACCACGAGCTCCGTGTCGGCGTCGGCTGTCGCGGGAATGGGTGCCGCAGACGCCAGCGAATCAGCGCGACCGCCGCTGGGACCGCTATAACCCACCGGTGTCACCGGCAATCCGCCCCCAGTGGCCCGACTTGGCATCTCGCTGGGTAGCTCCGGCAACGACGCCGGCTGACTAATCGAAGCAACATCATTGCGTGGCGCGGAAGCAGCGAGCGGCGCCGCGGCCACCGCGGTGCTTGCCGCTCGCCGCTGATAAACCTCCGACTGGCCGATCTGGTCGAGCTGCCAGTGAATCGACGCCAGGCCGGCATAGAGCCCTTCATTACTCGCATGATCAGCCGCGTTGCACACGCCGATGAGCTGTCCGTCATCCGTAAACAGCCCGCCGCCGCTCCGCCCGTCGATTGGTGCGCCGGCTGCACTATAGTTCGGCTTGCCCAGGAATCTGTTCACGGCGGTGATTTCGCTCTGCCGCACCGTCGCATCGGCCCCCTTGTCACAGCCGACGGTGAACACCCGGTCGGCCTTCCGCACCGTGAACCCGGGCGGAGCGATCGGCACCGCTTGCACGGCAATGCCCGGGCGAATGCTCACGAGGGCGATATCGCGATCGAGGTCGTAGCCAATCAAGTGCCCCTCGACCGGCTGCGATGCACCCGGCGCGAACAGCTCGACCGCAATCTGCCCCTTGCCTTGCGACTCACGGAATAGGTGCCCGCAAGTCACCACGAGGGCCTCGTCGTCATGCGTATCGATGATCGTCCCGGTGCCGAATCCATAGCCCTTGGCGTCCTCCACTCGCAGCCGCACGCTCGCCGCCAGCGCCAACTGCTCCGGCGAGGCGCCGTGAAAATCGGTCGGCGCGAGCGACGTCTGTGCTGGCGCGCCTGTTTGCGCTGGACCAGGCTGCCGAACGGGCTCTTCGAAGACCGCCGGCGCCGATTGTTGCGGCTGAGCTGTCTGAAACATTGTCGTCAGGCGCTCGTAGCTTGCCGGGCCCTCGATCCGGCCCGCCTCACGATTGCCTACGAGCAGCACGAAGGTCGGCACGGCGCGGACATTGAATTGCCGCGCAGTCTCGGGATGTTGCTCGACATCGATCCGCTGCACCGGATAGCCGTCCGAGATCAGCCGCGAAACCGTCGGCTGCATCGCCCGGCACGGGGCACACGAGTGCGAGGCAAATTGCACCAGGACGGCATCGCCAGAATTGCCGGTGCCGGCAAGGGCGGCCAGAGCCAACAGAGTGCTCAGATGGGTCATCGCTTCCCTCCTTGGCAGCGCGAGCAGGGAAGCGAGGCCGATAGGCCGCGGGAAGCTTCCGTGCCGCTAGTGTTCCCGATCCTTCGGGAATGTGCCAAGTGGCCCGGCGTTTTCACACCGGTCGGGTTGCCAAGTTGGCACGGGCCTCAATCTGTTCCGGCTTTGCAATTCTTACAAGAGCAGTTTCGCGGGTCCGCCCCTCGAATGACCGCAAATCGGCCGCGACGCGCGAGTTTTGCTCAAGTTCGTGCGCAGAGCAACCGGCATGCCGCGCTGCATAGCCGCAACCATCGGTCGCGCGAAAACCCTGGCGATTGCTAGCATCGCCTGCGCGACCATTGGTCGCGGTTATATTCATCCTGCTCACATCTCAAACGCCTTCAGCACATCCGCCGGCGCCGGTTCGTATTTCAGCGGCTCCATCGATGAGCTGGCCCGCCCCTGGCTCAGGCTCCGCATCGCGCTCGAATAGCCAAACAGCTCCGCCAGCGGCGCGTGAGCCTCGATCACGGTCATCTTGCCCCGACTCTCGGTCTTGGCGATCACCGCCCGCCGCTGCTGAAGGTCCCCGACGAAATCGCCCAGGTAGTCGTCGGGCGTCACGATATCGAGCTTCATGATCGGCTCGAGCAGCACCTTGCCCCCCTGTTCCAGCCCCTTCTCGAACGCATCGGCCGCGGCGATCTTGACCGCCCGCTCGTCCGTCTGCTCGGCGCTATACTCGGCCCCGAGTACCGTCACCTTCAGCTTCATCAGCGGAAAGCCGGCGATCCGCCCACCCCCTTCGCCGCACGCCTTGAGTTCCTCAAGCGCTGCCGCCAACAGCTCCGGCGGCAAGGCCTCGGGCGGGCACTGATTGAGAATCATCACCGGCGGCGCCGATTTCTGGCCTGCCGCCTGGGTTGCCGCGGCCTGGGTCACGGGCTCCATCCGAATCCGCAGCTTCGCGAAGAGCTGCTTTCCAGCGATGATCCGGTTGCACTCGCCGACCACCTGGGCGCTCTTGGCCACGGTCTCGCGATAGCTCACCTGTGGCTTGTGGAATTTCACGTTCAGGTTGAAGTCGCGCAGCAAGCGATTCTTGATGATCTCCAGGTGCAGCTCCCCCATGCCGCTGATCAGCGTCTGGCCCGTTTCGCTGCTCACCACGTGCAGCGTCGGGTCCTGGCGCTTCAGCATGTCGAGCGTATCCTGGAGCTTCTTCCGCTCGGTCGAGCTCTCCGGCTCGATCGCCATCGAAATGACCGTCTCGGGAAACTTGATCGTTTCGAGCAGGATCGGCTCGCGCGAGTCGCACAGCGTATCCCCAGTGATGCTGGCCCGCATGCCGACGATGCCGACAATGTCGCCGGCCTCCACGCTGTCCGTCTGCTCCTCTTTCTTCGTGGCATGAATATGCCAAAGCTGGGCGACGTTCTCCTTCACGTCCTTGCCCGGGTTGAGCACGCGGCTATTGGACTTGAGCACGCCCGAATAGACGCGCACCCAGTGAATGTCGCCGGTCTTCGCCGGCAGCACCTTGAACACCAGGGCCGCCAGCGGCTCGCTGGGCTTAGGCGCCCGCTTAAGCTTCACCGGGGCCTTCTTCTTGTCGCCGATGCTTTCCCCTTCCACCGGCGGCACGTCGAGCGGGCTGGGCAGGTAGTACTCGACCGCGTCCAGCACCGGCTGCACCCCCACCCCATGTAGGGCCGACCCGCACAGCACCGGCTGCAGCTGCATGTGCAGCGTCGCCTCCCGCAGGGCCTTGCGAATCACCTCGGCCGGAATCGTTTGCTCGGCCAGCGCCAATTCCATCAGCTCGTTCGAGAAGTTGTAGAGTTTCTCGAGCATCAGTTCGCGCCAATGCTGCGCTTCGTCCACGAGGTCCGCGGGGATCGGCTCGGTTTGATACGTGCGGTCCTCTTTGTCGAAAGGGAATGTCAAGAGCTTCATCTCGACCAGGTCGATCACGCCCCGGAACGGATTGGCGACGTGCTGCGGCCCCTGGCCCACCGGAATCTGAATCGCGACCGGATTGGCCGCCAGCCGCGTTTCCATCTCTTTGAAGACGGACTCGAAATCGGCCCCTTCGCGGTCAAGCTTGTTGATGAACGCCAGGCGCGGCACTTTGTAGCGGTCGGCCTGCCGCCACACCGTCTCGCTCTGGGCCTCGACTCCCTCGCGGGCCGAGAACACGACGACCGCGCCGTCGAGCACGCGCAGGCACCGCTCGACCTCGGCCGTGAAATCGACGTGCCCCGGGGTATCTAGGAGGTTGATCGTCACGTTCTTCCAATTGAACGTAACGCAGGCCGCGTAGATCGTGATTCCGCGCTCCTGCTCTTCGGCGTCGCTGTCGGTTTCGGTCGTGCCATCATCGACAAAGCCGACGCGGTGCTTCGCCCCAGAGAGGAACAGCATCCGCTCCGTGACCGTCGTCTTGCCCGCATCGATGTGGGCGATGACGCCGATGTTCCTTAACTTGTCGATTTGCCGGGACATAAACGTTCAATGTTCCATGTTCAAAGTTCAAAGTTGGCAAGCGACGAGTTTTCGTCAACTTTGAACCTTGAACTTTGAACCTTGAACCCATATTGGGCGCATGAAAAGGCCGCGATGCATCCACACCGCGGCCCCTTGTAAGTCAAATCTACCAGGCAAAATGGGCAAACGCCTTGTTGGCGTCCGCCATGCGGTGAACGTTTTCGCGCTTTGTATAGGCCGCCCCTTCGCGGTTGAACGCCGCCAATAGCTCCTCCGAAAGCTTCAGCGCCATCCGGCGGCCCTTCTTCTCGCGGCAGGCCCCCAGAATCCAGCGGATCGCCAGCGACTGCTGCCGGTTCTTGTTCACCTGCATCGGCACCTGGTAAGCGGCGCCGCCGACGCGGCGGCTGCGGACCTCAATGTAGGGCTTGACGTTTTCCACGGCCTGGTGGAAGACCTCGATTGGCTCCTTGTCGCTGACCTTTTCCTTGATCGCGTCGAGGGCGTCGTAAAACACCTGCTGCGCGACGCTCTTCTTGCCGTTGTGCATCAGGCAATTGATGAACTTGCCGGCCAGAAGCGACTTGAACTTCGGGTCGGGCTTGAGGCTGGTCGAACTGGCGGTGATCTTTCCCATACAAACTGTCGCTCTGCCTGTTTATTTCGCCGCGGTGCTTGCACTGCGCTGCTTGTACTGCGCTGCATTCAGCAACGTTTTCGCAGCTACGCCTTCTTCGCCCCATAACGACTGCGGGCTTGTTTGCGGTTCGCAACGCCCAGCGTGTCGCGGGCGCCGCGAACCACGTGGTACCGCACGCCTGGCAAATCGCGGATACGGCCACCCCGGACCAGCACGATCGAGTGCTCCTGTAAGTTGTGCCCCTCGCCGGGGATATACACGGTCGTTTCGCGGCCATTCGACAAGCGAACGCGGGCGATCTTCCGCAGGGCCGAGTTCGGCTTCTTGGGCGTCATCGTGCGGACGATCAGGCACACGCCCTGCTTGAACGGGCATTTTTCGAGCACCGGCGACTTGCTGAACGTTCGCTTTTGCCGCCGGGGCTTGCGAACAAGTTGGTTGATCGTGGGCATCTGCGCTAATGTCGGCGAGAACCGAGAAATATCGAGAATCCACTAGCTTAGCGGAGGGGGGGATCGTGTCAAGGACGGACGAATCCAAAGCCCTGACCAGTGGTCAGGGTGAACTGCCATTCGTCTTTCACTTGGCCAATCAACGTCCTCACGCCCGTCACCCCGACGGTCGGTCGGGGTTTTCGAGCCCGACTACTCCTTCCCTCCCAGCAAGCTCTCCAGCGTACTGGACGAAGTCTTCGTCTTTTCCTTGTCCTTCTCCTTGTCGCCGTTGGCATCGCCGGGCTGCGCCAGGAGCGGGAATGCAGTCTCCAGGGCGGCATCCTTGGCCGCCTGAAGCGCCTGAAGCGCCTCGGGCCGATACCGGACTTCCGATTCCTGGAACAGCCGGAACCCGGTGCCGGCCGGAATCAGGTGGCCGAGGATCACATTCTCCTTGAGGCCCACGAGGTGATCGACCTTGCCGGCAAGCGCTGCCTCGGTGAGCACCTTCGTCGTTTCCTGGAAGCTGGCCGCCGAAATGAAGCTGCTCGACTGCACGGCAGCCTTGGTGATTCCCAAAAGCTGCGTGCTGGCGGTGGCCGTCTTCGGCCTGACCCCCTTGGACGGCGAGCCTCCCAGCGCCTCGATCTGGGTGTTGGCCTGCTCGAGCGCCTCCTTCGGCACGATCGACCCTTCCACGAATTCGCTGTCCCCCTTGTGCGTGATCTTCAGGCACTTGGCGAGGTTCGCGTTGACCTGGCGGAAATCGAACCGGTCCATCACCAGGCCCGGCAGCAGGTTGGTATCGCCGGCTGTTTCGATTCGCACCTTCCGCAGCATGCGGGCGATGATCACCTCGATGTGCTTGTCGTTGATATCGACGCGCTGGCTGCGATACACGCCCTGAACTTCGTGTACCAGGTATTGCTGGAGGGCTTCTTCGCCCGAAATCCGCAGAATGTCGTGCGGCACCAGCGGGCCATCGACCAGGGCCTGACCTGCTTTTACATGGTCGCCCGAGTGGACAAGGAACCGCTTGCCGTGCGGCACCAGATGCTCGCGCTCGATGCCGCTTTCGCTCTTGACGATGATCGTCCGCTTGCCACGGCGCTTCTCCTGGAGAATTTCCACCGCCCCGTCCACTTCTGCCATCACCGATGGGTCCTTTGGCTTGCGCGCCTCAAAAATCTCCGTTACTCGCGGCAGACCGCCCGTGATGTCGGTGATGCCCGCCGCTTCGCGCGGCGTCTTAGCCAGCACCGAACCGGCAGTCACCATCTTCCCTTCCTCGACGACGATATGGGCCCGCTCGGGCAGGTAGTACACGTCGAGCGGCTTCCCTTCGACGTCTTCCAGCACAATCTGCGGATGCAGCTCGCCCTTGTGCTCCATGATCAGCCGCCGCAGGTGGCCGCTGGGGTCCTTCTCCAATCGCAGCGTGTCCCCTTCGACCACGTCCTCGTAACGGACCTTGCCGGCAACTTCCGAGAGAATTGGAATCGAGTGCGGATCCCATTCGCACAGCACCTGGCCGGCCTTGACCGCCTGGTTCTCGTCCACGCGGAGGATGGCCCCGTTGGGCACGTCGTATTTCTCCAACTCGCGGCCCTTGGAGTCGAGGAGCGAGATTTCGCCGTTTCGCGTGAGAACGACGTTTTTCCCTTCCTCGTTCTGCACGAACCGCATGCGGGTGAACTTGACGATTCCTTCCTTCTTGGCCTTCGTCTCGCTCTCTTCGACGCTGGTATTCACCGTGCCGCCGATGTGGAACGTCCGCATCGTGAGCTGCGTGCCCGGCTCGCCGATCGATTGGGCGGCGATAATGCCGACTGCCATCCCCTCCTCGACCAGGTTGCCGGTCGAAAGGTCCATGCCATAGCACAGCCGGCAGACCCCCAGCGGGGCCTCGCACGTCATCGGGCTGCGGACCTGAATCCGCTCGAGGCCCAGGTCCTCGATCCGCCGCGCGATTTCGGGCGTCACCATGTCGTTCTCTTTCACGATCACCTCGTCGGTGATCGGATTCACGATGCTCTGGCGGCTCGTGCGGCCCGTGATCGCGGCCGCGAGCTTGACTTCGACCTTTTCGCCGCGGTAGATGACCCCCTTGGTAATGCCCTGCGTCGTGCCGCAGTCCATCATCGTGACGACGACGTTCTGGGCCACGTCGGCCAGTTTGCGAGTGAGGTAACCCGAGTCGGCCGTCTTGAGGGCCGTGTCGGCCAGACCCTTGCGGGCGCCGTGCGTCGAGCTGAAGTACTCGAGCACGGTTAGCCCTTCGCGGAAGTTCGACTTGATCGGCGTCTCGATGATTTCGCCGGTCGGCTTGGCCATCAGACCGCGCATGCCGGCGAGCTGGCGGATCTGCTCGATGCCGCCGCGGGCGCCGGAATCGGCCATCAGGTACACCGGGTTGACGTAGCCGCTGCCG
>Ga0065705_10104273_pt1 | contig 24982 bp, 25 predicted proteins | sample SwibulcommuniRL2_FD_59092 | JGI IMG/M metagenome (GOLD analysis project Ga0065705, IMG submission 59092) | Bulk soil microbial communities from switchgrass field near Rose Lake, East Lansing, Michigan, USA - RL2 Bulk Soil v2 (version 2) | ecosystem: Environmental > Terrestrial > Soil >...
GGCGCCAAAGGCCGCTCCCGGCATGCGTTTGGACCAGAGGTTTTACCGAGCGCCTTCGACTTTGATCGGCGTGAAGGAGATTCTGTCGCCCTCGCGGAGGACCTGGTCGGAGGGAACTGGTTGCCGGTTGACGCGGATCAAATACGAGTCCGGCTTGCCCGAGCGCACCTCGCGCTGGAACATGTCGCGCACTGTGGTGCCTTCGGGGACGTCGACGTAGTCGGCGAAGCCGCCGCCGTCGTTGTTAATTACAAGAACTTTCATACAAACTCCTTAACAGTAGTGGAAGCGTGCAATTGGTTGGCCAAGAGGAGGCTGCTACGGCGGCGCGCGGGCGAATCGCAGCCTTCGCCGGCCGCGGATTTGACCACCGTGGTATCGCCGGCGTAGTCGCAAGTCAGGCTGGGAGGACTTGGCTCGATAACGCTGCAGGCGGCCCCGGCAGCCTGGTCGGACAGTGGGAACTGGAAAGACGCCGCTCATGCCTAGGCCTGAATCGCCAGGGCGATTCGGTCGAATTGCACCCGATCCCAGTCGATAACCTGGGGAGGCAAGTCGATGCTGTCGTCATCGGTGTCATTCGCGCCTGGGTCGAAGAGTGAGAAGCCCAGCCGCTTGATGGTGCGGACTGACTCCCCGGTAGCGCGGGACAAACTGCGATTGACGTCGTTCTGGTTCATGAAAACTCCAAATGTTGGCAAGAAAGGAAAGCGGCCGCGGCCTTCCTTGGATGAGAAAGCCGCGGCCGTCGTGGATTGGTGATGACGATGGTTGCAAATCAGCCTGGCTCAAGGCTGATTCGGGGGGAGCCCTGGCCGAGCAGTTTCAGCGAGCCTTGGCTCTGGTGAAGAGTCCGCGGACTGAGCTCCTGGGATCGCCGCCAGACCTTCCAGCAGGGCATCTGTCAGCAACTCCTCGGCCGCGCTCGACTCCGGGAGCCGGCGGAGCGCATAGGCCGTGACCAGGAGCGGCAGTAGGGCTGCCAGAATCAGGGTGACGGCGATGATCGCCTGGGCGATCACCGGATCTCGCGCAGCAGCCTGGGCCGCTTCACGGCGCTCCTCGTGGAGTTGCTGACGCTGCTGCTCGATCGCCACTTGCTGCTCGCGAAACTGTTCCTGATTCCGAGCTTGGGCCTCCAGCAACTCGCGGCGCGCGGCCGCGTCCTGCTCCACCAAGTCGTGGGCGGCCGAGGCAATTTGACTGCTTTGCCGGGCAACTTGCTCGGATTGCCTCGCCTGCTGCTGGTTGGCCTGCTCGGCGAAATCTACGAGCCGCTTATCGGGCGGGTCACAACCGGCCAGGGCGATCAGGATCGTCAGCACTACGAGGCGGCATTTGAAAGTCATGGGGCGAGCGAAATCTCCTCCAAGTTGAAAGAATTCGGCGCAGGACCGCTTCGAGAGCCCGCCGTAGGCGAACCTCTCGCAGCAAAGCCAGCGCCAAGACCGCCGAGAGCAACGCGCCGGCGGCAAGCGCGAGATAGATAACCACGCAGATTTTTCCTTTTCAAAATAGGAGTGGGGAAAGGAGAGCCATGCCAATGGGACCGCTGCGATTTCATTCACGGATCGGCTCGGTAGTGGACGCCCCAAGCGTGCACGTTCGGTCATTTGGCTCATCGACGTGTGGCCCGTCACGAATTGCGTTGCGGCGGCCATCGCCGCTCAGCTGTCGTGCCACGCGGCCGGCGAGCCAGTCCAGCAGCGCGAATAGCACCGTGCCGGTTGGTACTGGCCCCATCACTTTTCGTGGATCTGTTCTGGCTTTGGGAGTTTTCTTCATGGAAACCTCACTGCGCAAAAAAAACGCCCCAGTTGTCACCGGGGCGCGGAGAAGACGAGCAAATGCAATCAACGGCTACAGCGGCGGTCGCTCGTAGCCTTCCAACGGCTGGAATAGATACTTGGGGTTCTTGTGTCGCCGGAGCTTGCGATAGTCGTCGGGAGGCGACTCGATCACGAGCAACGGATCGGTCAGCCCTTGGCCTTCCATTTCCTTGGCCAGTGCCAGAGCCCGGCCGACGGCAGTGGCCGTGGCGCGTTCGGTCAGTTGCTGGGCGATTTGCATTTGGGAAAGCCCTGAAGCGGCAAGTCGCACGGCTTCGGGAAGGATCCTCAGTCGCTGCGGCGGTTCGAATAAGTCCAGGGTAAGTTCTCGTGTTAGCAGGCGGCTTACGTCAGGTATCTCCTCGATTCCAGGCAGCGTCGCGCCGAGGTGCAATTGCACCCTTGCTCGCGGTAGAAGGTGCCCGCCGTCAAGTGAGCGGACCAGGAAGACGGAGTATTCGGGTGTCAGCCGGCACAGCCATTCGACTAGCTCGCCGTCATCTTGCGCAGCCTGTTCCAGCTGCTGTTCCAGTAGTGACCGTAGCTCGTACGCACTACCGTGTAGCTTTACGTCGTTGGGCCGGGCGCGTCCCAGCTTCCGGCGGCTGATGGCCAGCGACTTCTCGCGCTCCTCAATCTCGCGGAGCTTGTCGGCCAGCATGGGCAGCGGTCCATATTGGCCAATCGCCTCGACAAAGCGGGCCTTCTCTTGGGCAAGGCTCGCTTCCTTCTGCACTTGCTCTGCCCAAAGCTCTGCAAGACCGCGGGTGTCGTTAAGGCCGGCCAATCGTACCATCTCCTCAAACTGCGCGTCGATGCCATCCAGCCGATACAATTCGTCCTTGATTGCAGCTAATACGCGATGCGTCGCTAGCGCTCCAGAGAACCCAATCGAGTTCCAGCAGCGCCACTCTCGTGAACCGCTGCACATCAGGTTGCCCGACATTCCGTTGGCCCCCCAGACGTATTGCCTGCCGCAGTACCAGCAGCGCGCGTGCTGACCAGGGAATCGCGTGCGCTTTCTGGGTACCCTGTACCTCGGATCGGCGCCATTCGAAGCTGGCCGACGATGCTTGGCATTTTTCTTTAGAAGCACTTGGTCGAGTTCATCGAACTCGTCGGCCGCGAAGAACGCCAGGTGAGGGAACTCCACAAATACCGGGCCTTTGGGGTTGGGCACGGAGATCCTGCGTCCGGTCTCATGATGCTTGATGGTGTGCTTGTGACCGCGGGCTGGCTGTCCTTTGAGGATGGGATTGCGGTACAACCGCCGGACCATCGCCCCGGTCCATGTGGCCCGGCGGCAGTACTTGCCGACGGGCACTTGCTGACCGTTGAACCAATCGGCGACCGCGGAGCAATTGAGAGTTGCAAGCAGCCGTCGCCGCCCTTCTGCGATGGGTGCCTCGGCCGATTCATCCTTGAGCCAATCTTCGTAAGTCTTGGCCCCGGGCGGTTTGACATAGCCAAATGGCTCTCTCGCGGTGGCGCCTCCGTACTTGATAAAGCGGTTCATTAACTTGTGCTTGAGCCGCTTGGACGTATGGGCATTGTGGCCGACGTGGTCCCGGCAGGCTGAAATGACGTCCTCTTCCCAGCTGCCATCCGCCGTGTCGATGCAGTCATTTGGAGCTATCACTCGTGTCCCATGGTCGACCGCGATGCCGCATAGGCGGACCGCCTCGGTGCCTCGGATCAAGCGGCCGAGATCTTCCATGACTAGGAGATCAAGCTCCCGAGTTCGCAGCATTTGTTCGATTTCGTCGAGCTCTGGCCGATCCAGCCGTTCTCCCTTTCCCTTGGTCGCAATGACGCGGTACTCGTCCGGGCCCTGGTAGTGCTCCGCGACTACCTCCTTGCCGTGGTCAATCTGATCTTCCAGGCTGACCTCTTTTTGGCCTGCGCATCCGCTGATGCGAGCTACGATCCCTACAACAAGCGTGTGCCCATTCCTGGGCTGAATTGACGAACCATTACTGCGTGTCATTGCGAGGTCTCCCTGACCGGTCACCCTGGGGCCGGTAGGGAGGGACTGGCTGCAGTCGAATTCAAGGCTTGTCGACTTGCTCAGCCATCGCTAGAAACGTATCTGCCGTGAAATCAATGGTTTGCGACAATACGCTCCAGAACAGGCCAGTGCCTGCAAGATCGTTAGGAAATGTCAATCGCCGGTCACCCCGACTTTGACCTAAGTCTGGTTAGAAACGCGAGTTACATTACCTGTCGACGGTCGGCAGTGCAACCTTTTTTGCCCGGCGTAAAACGGTAAATACCGTTTTACGTTGAGGAGGTTGCCTCATGCCCCGTCTCTCGCGCACCGTTCCTCGCTATCGCAAGCACCGCGCATCTGGCCAAGCGCTCGTCGTTCTCTGCGGTCAGTGTTTCTACCTTGGCCCATTCGGCACGAAGGCCAGCAAGGTCGAGTATGACCGCCTTATCGCGGAGTGGCTCGCGCGTGGCCGACGCCCGCTGCCCGACCCCGTGGAAGAGTCTGGCGGGATCACCGTCGTTGAGCTGATCGCGCGCTACAAGCGGTATGCCGAAGTTTACTACCGCAAGGACGGCTCGGTCACCAGCGAAGTGGCGTCGATTCTGAGCGCTGCGAAAGTTCTCAAGGAGATGTATGGCAAGGAGCCGGTCAACGACTGCGGGCCGCTCCGGCTGCAAGCCATCCAGCAAGCGATGATCCGTGCAAACTGGACACGCAAGAATGTCAACAAGCAGGTGCAGCGGATTGTCCGCATGTTTCGCTGGGGCGTGTCGCAGGAACTCGTCAGGCCGGACGTGGCTCAGGCGCTCCGCGATGTGCAGGGATTGCGCAAAGGCCGCACAGACGCGCGGGAGTCGGCTCCTGTACTCCCCGTGGAGGACAGTATGGTCAACGCGACGCTGGAGCACCTTCCAGAGATCGTGGCGGACATGGTGCGACTCCAGCGGCTGACCGGTTGCCGACCGGAAGAGATCTGTACCATCCGCCCCTGCGACGTGGATACCTCGGGTTCCGTGTGGGCCTACCGCCCGCAGTCCCACAAGACGGAGCACCACGGGCGTGAGCGCGTCATCTTTATCGGTCCGAAGGGCCAAGAGCTGTTGCGGCCGTACCTCTTGCGCGAGAAGACCGCGTTCTGTTTCTGCCCTGCCGAAGGGGAACGCAAGCGACGGGTAAAGCTACACGAGCAGCGCAAGACGCCCGTGGGCTATGGCAACGGCCCAGGGACCAACCGCAAGGCCGATCCTCAGCGAACGGCCGGCGCACACTATTCGACTGACAGTTACCGCCGCGCAATTCACCGGGCGTGCGAACTGGCGTTCGCACTGCCCGACGAGCTACGGAAGTTGCCCAATGACCTCCCTGAAACCGAAAAGAGAGACCGGCGTATCCGAGCAAGCCAATGGCGCGCGCAGCACGCTTGGCATCCAAACCAACTGCGGCATAGCGCCGCGACGGAGATTCGCAAACGGTTTGGCCTCGAGGCCTCACAAGTAGTTCTTGGCCACTCGGCGGCGGACGTGACGCAGGTCTATGCGGAGCGGGACATGGAGAAGGCAGCCGCTGTCATGGCTCAGGTTGGATAAACTGCAATTGGGCGAGTCGCGGGACCGGCGCTGCGGAGGCGTCACACGGTGGTGCCGGCCAGTCGGGTGGCTCACGGAGGTAATGCGCGATGGGCGCTCTGTCTCAATTCCTGGGAACGATCATTCGTCAACGAGACGTTCTGCTGCAAGCCATAAGCGCTGATGCTGAGGCGCTGCGATATGCAGAAGTCGTCTGGAAAAACAGGCGCCAACCCCCAACTGAAGAAGACCGCAAGCGCAGGGAGCGCGAATTTCGCGAGTGCATCGAGCAGGACTTGTTGGAAATTGGCACGCCTCCGGAGGAAGCCAAGATACAAGCAGCGCATCCGTCGTACGTTCTCATCGATCCGGAGTCGTATCTGTGCCCCTACGTGTACCAGCACGGCGACTTTCGGATTGAGCGACCTCCGCAGATCACAGAGGAGGATGTGAAGCGATACGCTTGGCGTCACGGTGAAAGCGATGATGGAAAATCTCGTACTGCACCACTACTCGCGACTTTTCGACCTTCGGTCGGATTCTCCGAAGTGCATCGGCTCTTTCGTGAGACATTGGCAGAGGCCGAAGCCCGAGGACTATCAAGCGTGATTGCCGGGCGCCTGGAACAAGCATATGACGCCCATGAAGCCCTGCTGAACGCCGCGTGGAAGGCAGAGGAGGATGGCGACAGGCAGATTGCAGGCGACGTATTTGCGCGGCACTGTGACGCCATATCGCCGCTCCTAAAATTTCTGCCCCCGGAGGAGCAGGACCAAGCAACGGATCTAGTTGCGAAAAAACCGTGGTGCCCGCGGTCGGACGATGCAAAGGCTGTGGTCAGATGCCTTGAAGGCGGCGTCACCGATGTTGACGCGATTGCCGGTCGGACGGGAGTAAATGCTCCGTACATCCGCAAAATCATCGAGCGATGGCGCAAATCCAAAAAAGGAAATCGTGACACTGCCTAGAAGTGTCACAAAGTGTCACATCGTGAAGCGCCCGGCATTTGCCGGGCATTTTGCGTTTTCCGAGGACGGTTTTGAGATGTCATGGTTCATCTGTAGGTTCGCAAGCAACGGCAACTCCCGTCACTTCTTGCGAGGTTCCGATGATCCCAGACACCGATCACCTGCTAACTCTTTCCGCCGCGGCCCGTGAAGTTCCGAACCGGGATTCTGGACGTGGAGTCAACGTCTCAACTGTCTGGCGCTGGTCGCTCCGCGGCATTCGTGGCGTGAAGCTCCAGACGGAAATGCGTGGTGGAATTCGATTCACGAGCCGCGAATCGCTGCAGCGTTTTTTCGCCGCCACGACGGCCGCCGCTAACGGCGAGTCAGTAGCGCTTGGCTGCACCAGCCGCAGGCACCGGGAGATCGAGGCTGCCGAAAAGGAGTTGGCGGAAGCCGGAATCTGAAATTGTCTCTTCACCATTCGAGCAATGCCGTGAGCCATTCAGCGGATCGCGATCCGCCGCCTGACTCGTCCCTCGCGATCTTTCTCTTTCGCTGGAACTGAGGCCATGCTCAACGAAGTTCAGCAGGCTGTTCGGTTCCTCAATGCCTTATTCGTCGATGGGGACATCATTCTAGGTCGTCCGATCGAGACCTGGCTCGAGCATGGAAGGAAGAAGCAGCGGGTGATCTACAATGCAACGGACTATGCCGTCGCACCAAATCGGCTCGATCAGTTTGTAGAGAAGCAGCTGCAAGTGAGTTCGGACGAGCGGGCCAATGTGTTTTTCGGCGTCTGCCCCCGCTTCGGCGGCAAGGGGCACTTCGACCTGGCTTGGCAGGTCCGTATCGTTCGGGCTATCTGGACCGACATCGATCACCTCACGGTGGAGGTGGCTCGCGAGCGCGTTGCAAAAGCCGGTCTGCCATTACCGTCCATCCTCGTGTCCTCAGGCAGCGGGGTTCACGTCTACTGGCTCTTGGACCGACCTTACCTTATTGACGACGCGGGCGATCCGCCTCCTGTGCTCACCGAATGGACTGCCACCGGCAAAGGAAAGAAGCCATTTCGTTACTTCGTCGATTGTCTCGGTGAGAAAATCGACATCAAGAAGAAGGCTCTCTGTCCGAAGTTAAGCCCGAAAGCGCAGCACTTCCAAGATCTGCTTGGCGGATTGGCGGCCAAGATCGGAGGCGATCACACGACGGACTTATCCCGGCTCTTGCGCATTGCCGGAACGATGAATCGCAAGAATGAGCGGAACGGTGACAAACCCATTCCTTGTACGCTGGTCGAGTTGCATCCTGATCTTCGCTACAACCTAGCCGTATTTCAGCCGCTTGTGGTAGACAGTCCAGGCAGAGCCCGGCGTTTAGCCATCGAGGCGATCCGGCTACCGACGACCCGAGCCACGCTGTCCGCCGCTAAACAGGATCGCCTTAACTTGGCGATTTCCGCATCCGAATCTGCAAACTGTGGACATCGTTCAGAGCCTGACTTTGCCGTTGGTTGCGAGGCAATTCGTTGTGGAGTCGACAAGGAGCAACTCTGGTCACAGGTTCAAGACATCGGCAAGTTCAAGGAGGCTGGGAAAGACTATTTCGACCGCACGTGGGAAGCGGCTTCTGCCGAAGTGCGTCTGCAGACCTATGAACGACAAACGAATAAGTAAGCTGCCAAGCAGCGAAGTTTGGCTCGTCAGAAGCGATTTGAACATGCGGCTCAGTCATTATCCCTGCCTACGATCCAGATCGACGTTGATGAAGCGCGAGTGGCGGACGAAGCTATTGCGGCTCTAGCCCAGCAAGGCAAGATCTACCAGCGCGGCGGCACGCTCGTGCGTATCGTCGAAAATCCACCGCCGCCCGCATGCATCACTCGCCCCGATGGAGGCCTGAGGTTAACGCCACTACCTCAGCCGCGGTTGCGGGAGTTGCTTACGCTGGCAGCAACCCTGGTCCAAGACATGGGCGAGATGGGCCTGTTTCCATGTCACCCGCCAGATTGGCTAGTGCGGGCCGAAGATGCACGAGGGCAATGGAAGGGGATTTCAAGACTCGAAGGAATCGTCGAGACCCCAGTGCTCCTCACGGACGGGACGACTCTTCAAACACCGGGGTACGATCCCCGAAGTGGGCTGTTCTATGCACCCAGCACCAAGTTTCCGATTATTCCCGCACGCCCGTCTCCTGCGGACGTGGAGCAAGCACGTAATCTCGTGCTGGAAGTCGTCGTTGACTTTCCCTTCCAATCCGACGCACACAAATCGAGTTGGTTCGCGGCCATGCTGACGCCATCGGCCAGGCATTCGTTCGATGGCCCTTCGCCACTTTTTGCCATTGACGCCAATGTGCGAGGAAGCGGCAAGACGCTCCTATGCGACGCGGTTGGGATGGTCCATACGGGTCGTCGTTTGCCCCGCACAAGCGCCCCCAAGGATGACGAGGAGGCCCGGAAAAAGATCACCAGCATCGCACTGGCTGCCGAACCTCTGGTGTTGCTTGACAACGTGGCCGGCGTACTTGCCTCGGCAGCCCTCGATGCGGCGTTAACCGGCACGACATGGTCCGACCGAATTCTGGGCAAGAATCTTATGACGGGGCCAATTCCGCTCCTGACCATTTGGTTTGCGACGGGAAACAATCTTGTGTTTGGCGGGGATACTCCGCGGCGCACGCTTCACACCCGGTTGGAGTCGAACCTAGAGAACCCCGAAGAGCGGGGCGGCTTTCGGCACCCGAATCTCCTGGCGTGGGTACAGGAACAGCGAGGTCAGCTGGCCGCCGCTGTGCTTACTATCCTGCGGGGTTACTGCGCAGCCGGTCGGCCCGACATGGGCTTGAAGGAATGGGGGAGCTTCGAGGGTTGGTCAGGTCTAGTACGCAACGCAGTGGTCTGGTGCGGTTTAGACGACCCAGGGGCCACGAGGCAAGAACTCGTTGAGTCGTCCGACCGCCATGCTCAGCTCCTGCGGCTTTTGATGACCGGCTGGGAGCAAGCCGATCCACAGCGTCGCGGGATGACCGTGGGGGAGGCATTGAATCACTCTGGGGAAAGCCATTGTGGTGCGCTTCGCGAAGCGTTTGCCGAGATGACGCCGCAAGGAGAGCCAGTCAATCTTCGCTCCATAGGAATGAAACTCCACCACTTCAAGCAAAGGGTATGTGGAGGGAAGCGGCTCATCCGGCACGATTCTCGGAGGGGTGCAATTTGGAGAATTGAGCAAGTTGGCGAATCTGTGGAGACAGTTATTCACGATCGGGATAATTCTGTTTGCGGGACTAACGGGACTAGCGGGACTAATTCTCAGCCACGTAGGCGCGAAGAGGATTCTCATGTGTGCGCGCACGCGTATGGCAAAGGGGCCGGAAATAGTCCCGCTAGTGGCGCTAGTCCCGCAGAATTGGATTTCGTCGATCCGGCTGGAACAACTGATCCGACCACCGCTGTGGAAAAACCGCGTACCTGCTGTGGATCGCTCCATTTGGAGCCAGCCAAATGGGTTCGCCGTGGGGAGGGCGCCTATTGCCCGGCGTGCAATAGCTTCATGGGCTATTTCAGGAGCCTGGGATGAGTGTTCCTGACAATTCGCCTGGGCATCCAACCGAACCGCCCGTCCGGCCGGAAACCTGCAAGTGCATCGATTGGTTCTACGAGGGCGAGTCCAAGGTCGTCGAGGTCGACGGCGTCCGGATCACCGTCCGATTCATCGGCCGCAAGGGCCGCAGGGCGAGGATTTCAATCGAGGCGCCGGCGGGGGCGGTGTTTCGATCTACGTAGCATCGGTCGATCTTGGCGGCGGGAAGAATGTTGTCGCGGCGGTGAATGTGCCGCAAAGACTCGTCCGTCAGGACTCGAAAGTGCTTATATGACATTTCTTCCGCGTTGCGACTGCAGTGCAATTGCGCTGCGAATTCCTCAGGCGTAAAGTGGAATCCGCGAAGTAATGGTGGGCCCGCATTGGCAACACGGCCTCCGATTTGTCCCCGAACTGCCGCAGCCACGTGGTCGGAATCAGCAACATCATCACAAGAGCGCCGCCAGCAGATGAGCCAGTTGCGTTGCATTCTCCACGTTCAACTTGGCAAGAATTCTGGTCTGGTGATTATCGACGGTCTTGGGACTTATGGAGAGGTGGTGGGCGATGTGCTTCGGCGTATCGCCCGCCGCCAAGAGCAGCGAGATTTCCCGCTCTCGATTGGTAAGTGTGCTGAAGCGCTGTTCTGCTTCTGCCGCCAGTGCGCGATTGTGGCGGTTGACTCGATCCAGCGCGAGGGCATGGCGAATCCGATCCATGAGCGCTTGGGGACAAAACGGCTTGGGAACGAAATCAAACGCTCCGTCGCGCACGGCTTGCATGGCCAACTGGATGTCGCCGTGTGCCGAGGCAAAGATGATTGGCGGACAGCGTCCACCAGCGTTGAGGGCCTTTTGCAGCTCCAGGCCGCTCATTCCCGGCATCCGAATGTCGAGGACAAGGCAACCAGGCCGCCGTGGATCGTATTCCTCCAAAAAACTCGTCGCCGAACTATAGCCTCGAGCCATCAGGCCCTCCGCCTGGGCCAGTCGGCAAATCGCGCGACGAATATCCTGATCGTCATCAACAACGAAGATTGTGCTCTGGGCCTCGGCAGACATCGGATTCAAAGGGAGTGCTGCCACGGTGCTTCACCCACTTAACACTACGGCGATCGGAGTAAGCGCCAAATAGTGGCCGGTCGGGTCACCACTACAGGCGGCTGAATCGGACCTGGCCAGATCGTCGATTCCGCTTTATTCCGATCATGCGGAGTCACCACCGGTGCGACAAATTGGCACGTTTTGCGGCCAGAATCGCTTGCGAGGCGGATTATTCGATCGCCTCGTGTGTCTCATTGCGTCGAATGGCTGAGGCGTATTCCTCGCCGGGGCAAGGGACCTCGGCGCTCGAGAAACGCGAACAGCCCTGGGAAAAATTCCCGCGTGGCATGTCTCTGAATCGGAGTACGGTTTTTTTGACGAGCCAACCGCAGCGGCCACCAGAGGTGCTCACCAATGTCAAACGCAGCCATGAGTGACGACACACAATCCAGGACGGCCGCCGCGACCGCCGACCGACCCTGCACCGTACTGCTGGTCGAAGACAACATGTCCTATGCCAAACTGATCAAGCACGGGCTCACCAGCGCTCACGGCGGCCATTTGAACGTGCAACACGCGCAGCGGCTGTCCACGGCGATCGAGCACTTGGAGCACAGCAAAATCGACGTGGCGGTGGTCGATCTTTCGTTACCCGATTCCAGCGGCAAGGACACATTTCAGGCGCTGCGCTGTGCCGCGCCACACGTGCCGCTCGTCATCCTGACCGGACTGGACGATGCACATCTGGCCCTCAAGCTGCTCAAACAGGGCGCTCAAGACTACCTCCTCAAGCACGAAGTCGAGCCCAAGCTTCTCGTGCGCTCGCTGCGCTACGCCATCGAGCGCCACCGGGCCACGGTGCTGGAGTGGCGAAACGAGCAACTTGAAGAAACCCGCACCCACTTGGAGAGCAAGAACCAGCGTCTGGCCAAACTCTACAAAACGGCACATCAATTCGTGGATAACGTATCGCACGAGTTTCGCACGCCGCTGACGGTGATCAAGGAGTACGTATCGCTTATCCGGGACGGCCTCGTCGGCCCTGTGTCCAGCGAGCAGAGCCAGATGTTGCACGTTGTCGAGGATCGGGCAGACGATCTGAACACGATGGTCGACGACATGCTCGATGTGAGCAAGCTCGAATCCGGCCTTTTGGGCGTCTACCGACAGGAATGCGAGATTTCCCAGATTCTCCGGCGCACGCGGCCGGCATTGGAGCGGAAGGGAATTGTCAAGGGGGTGGAGCTGGCGTGGGACATTGAGCCGGACCTCCCCACGATCTACTGCGATCCCGAGAAGGCGGGGCGCGTCCTCATCAATCTGTCGATCAATGCGATCAAATTCTGCGGCCAAAGGGGCCTGGTCCGCATTCACTGCTTGCGCGATCCGGACTCTGCAGGCGTCATGGTTGCCGTGACCGACAACGGCCCCGGCATCAGTCCCGAGAATCAACGGTTGCTCTTCCGCCGTTTCAAGCAGCTAGGTCAGTCGGTCCGCAGTAGCACCAAGGGATTCGGCTTGGGGCTCAGCATTGCCAAAGAGCTGGCCGAAGCGAACCTCGGAGAAATCCGAGTCGATAGCGAACTCGGCCGCGGCAGCACGTTCTCCTTCACGCTGCCAGCCGCTGACCCGCTCGAAGTCATGCGTCGTTACCTACGCCGCATCACGCATGCACCCCATGTCTTGCCGCACGTTTCGCTGATTGCAGCGGACGTCGCGGAAGACACGGACGCAGCGATCGTAAACGATGCGGGCGAGTTCCTGTGCTGCCTGCTCCGATATCACGATCTGCTCCTCAAAACGGGTCCGTCGCAATGGCTGATTGTCCTGCCCGTAACACAGAGCATGATTGAAGCGTTTTTAGAGCGGGCCGAGAAAGCGATCGGCGAGACAAGCCGCAATCGTCTGGGTGACCCGCTCCCGATGATTAATTTCCATCCACTGGGGACGTGGCCCACTCGCAGTGACGAGCAGCTACTAGACCGCGTTCGGGCCGCTTTGCACTCCGAGGAGACGGTCTATGCCTGACCAACCAGCGGTGCTCTTGGTGGAAGACGATGAAGAGATCCTATGCGCTGCCTGCCTGCGGTTGCGGGCGGCCGGCTTCCGCACGCTGACGGCCGGTGATGGAGAGGCCGGTGTGGCGGCAGCCGTTGCCAACCGCCCCAACGCGATTCTACTCGACGTGCGGCTGCCGCGGCGCGACGGACTCAGTGTCCTGTCCGAGCTGAAGCACAAAGCGGAGACCAAAGACATTCCCGTCGTCATGCTCTCGGCCAGCGTCGTGGACCAGGAAGCGGCGCTCGATGCCGGCGCCAGATTCTTCCTCAGAAAACCCTACCGTGGCGACATGCTGGTGCAGGCGGTCTGGACCGCCCTGGGCACAAACGACTCGCGATGCATCGCTGGTGACACCAAACCAACTGGGACTAACTGCCATGAATTGCCTTCAGGCTTCGATTTGGGACTTTAGCTCGGACCGGACGTCGTCGCGTTCCGCTGCGCCATTGGCGGAGCGCTTGGTCCGGCCGCGGTGAAGCGACGCTTACTGTACTTCGTGGAGGACGACAATGGTTCAACTACTGGACACGTCCGCGGGCGAGAACTGCATGTCACGGCGGCCTGCACCGCGCGTGCTCTGCATCGATGACGATCCAGACTATAGCCGCGCCCTGCAAATCCGCCTCGAATCCCGTGGCTTGGCTGTTGACCGGGTGACCACCGGGTTAGACGGGTATTGTTATGCGCTCGGAAACTCCGCCGACGTCATCCTGCTCGACTATCAACTCCCCAATGGTTGCGGCGACATCATTCTTGAGCAACTCAAGACCAACCCGACTACCAAAGACATCCCGGTAATCGTGATCAGCGGGAGCAAGGATCACACCCTCCGGCACACGTTGATCAATGGCGGTGCGGTGAGATACCTGCATAAACCACTCGATTTTGAGGAGTTGATGAGCGAACTGGGCAAGCATCTGCCTGTTTAGTTGTTCTTGAATTGCCCACAACTTGATGGCGCATCTGTGCTTCATTGAACGGCGAAGGAGAACGACCATGAACGCTGCTTGTTTAGACCGGCCGGTTGTCACCGGCCATGCAGTACCCACCATCCTGTGCATCGACGACGATCCGGACGTGTCGGGCGCGATCGAACGGCGGCTCAAACAATACGACGTCCACCTGATCCGCGCCTACCACGGGATGCACGGCTATTCCGAGGCGCTCCAGCACAAGCCGGATGTCATCGTCATGGACCTGAGGATGCCCAACGGCGACGGCGCGACCATCCTGGAATGCTTGCGCAGAAACCGTCAGACCGCAGGCATTCCCGTAATTGTCTTGACTGGAATGTGCGATGGCCGCAACCGGCAAAGGCTGCTGAACTTGGGCGCTAACCGATTTCTTCGCAAGCCGATCCATCTGGACGAACTGACGCATGAACTGGGCCAGTTTGTTGAGTTGCGAGAGCGTGAGGACGAAACCGCCTGACAATCAGGAGGGACCACAAGATGGCCGAACGAATTCTGGTGGTGGATGACGACCGCGAGTTTGCTGAATCAATTGCAATGCGTTGTCGCGACGCGGGATTCGAAGCCCAGACCGCAGCCACGCCGCTCGACGCCATTGCGCAAATGGTTGCGCATCCTCCTGATTTGCTCTGCCTGGATGTGAACCTGCCCACGGGGAACGGACTGGACCTGTGCGAGTATTTGGTTCGAGGTAAGGCAACACCGCCAACGCCGGTGATCGTTCTGACGGGCCAAACCGATCGCGAAACGATTTTTCGCTCGGCCTCCTTGCACACACGCTACCTGCACAAGTCGCCCGACGTCTGGCGTCGGCTGCACCCGTTGATTGAAGAGCTTCTGTCGTCGCCTGCCGCCTAACTCCAAAGCCGGAGGATAGCAACTCCAATCACCCGCACGAGGTTCGCCATGAAACACGCGAAGAGAATTCTGATTGCCGACGATGACGAAGGGCTGGTGGACGCGTTGGCGCGCCGCTGCGAGGCGCTGAACCTGTTGGTCGAGCGGGCGTACGACGGAGTATCGGCCCTCAGGAAAATCGACGCCCTGGAGCCCGACCTGGTAATCCTCGACGTGAACATGCCCAGCGGCTCGGGCCTCCGCATTTGTGAAATGATTGCGCAGGATCCTTACCTCAAATCGATTCCAATCATCATTTTGACAGGGCGGACCGACGGCGAAACGATGGCCGCTTGTAATCGATTCGATGCGATCTATCTACTCAAGGGTCCGGACATTTGGTCGCAACTTGAACCGCTCGTGGTCGATCGCCTAGGGTTCGACCGCGCTAGCGCGGCGGAACAGAAACAACCGCAGCGAACCGAAGTGTGTCGTGCTGATCAGAGCCATCCTGGACAAGTCAGTGGAGACGCTTGTTTAACGCGCTCACCGGCGCGCGCCATGGAGGAGCCTCAAACCGAAGAGGACCCGATTCTCGATCGGTATATCGATACGATTCTCGCTGCCCTGGGCGGGAACCAAAGCGGCGCGGACGAGCCCCGCAGCGATGACCACCCGCCCTGCCAAGTGACCAAGCCCTGGGTCCTGTGCGTGGACGACGACCACGACTTTGCGGCCACCTTGAAGCTGCGGCTGGCGCAACATGGCGTGGACGTGCTCCATGCATTCGCGGGCATGGATGGCTATCGCTGCGCCTTCACACACGAAGCCCAGGCGATCGTCCTTGATCAAGAAATGCCCGACGGGGACGGCGAGTATATCTTGCGCCGACTGAAGGAGAACCCGGTAACCCAAGACATTCCCGTCATCGTACTCACGGCTCGAAAGGACCAGGCTCTTGCGCGCCGCATGTACAACCTGGGCGCAGAGCGGTTCCTCACCAAACCCGTGGACTGGGACGACCTGTGGGCTGTTCTCCGCCCATTCGTCCAAGCCGAACACGAGCCCGCTGGGCTCTGCGGCGCTTTGCCGAATTAGCGGCTGCCAGCGCCAGAGCCGGCCATGATCGAATTCCTTTCCCAGCTCTTCGACACCTCAGACTTCCCCGCGCGGTGGCACTGCGGGCATTGGACCGCGGCGCTTGGCTGGACCCATATCGTCTCCGATCTGGCCATCTTTGGTGCGTACGCCGCGATCCCCGCGGTGCTGGCCTACTTTGTCGTGCGGCGACGCGATGTTCCCTTTCAGGGAGTCTTCTGGCTATTCGCGGCCTTTATCTTGTCCTGCGGGTTTGGTCACCTCGTCGAAGCCACTATTTTCTGGCAGCCCTGGTATCGATTCGCCGCGGTTGTGAAAGTCTTCACGGCAGTCGTGTCCTGGGCAACCGTGATCGCCCTCGTACCGATGCTCCCACGAGCCGTCCGATTGCCCGGACTGGCCGCTGTCAACCAGCAACTCGAAAACGAGATTGCGGAGCGCAAGCGTGCCGAAGAGCGTTTTCAGCTCGTCGTCGAATCGGCGCCCAATGGCTTTGTGATGATTGACCCGGCAGGCAGGATGGTGCTGGTCAATAGCCAAACTGAGAAGATGTTCGGCTACTCCCGCGACGAACTGCTTGGACAACCGGTGGAAATGCTCGTTCCCCATCGCTTTCGCAAGCAGCACCCGCAATATCGCGTGGACTACTTCGTGAATCCCAAAGTGCGGGCCATGGGCATGGGCCGGGATTTGTTTGGTCAGCGAAAGGACGGCAGCGAGTTCCCTATCGAAATCGGCCTCAATCCCATCAACTCCCCAGAGGGCTGCTTTGTCCTGAGTGCGATCGTCGATATCACCCAGCGGCGGCAGGCCGAGGATCGCTTTCGGCGTGCCGTGGAGTCGGCCATTCAAGGCAAGGTTGTCATCGACCAGCACGGACGAGCCTTGGTAGTGGATTCGCGAGGAAAGAGTGTCGTCGATTCTTCCCAAGCATCATTGGGTGTCACAGTGGATCTCGTTGCACCCAATTTCCGGGCTCTATTCGAGGCGGCGCCGGGCCTCTTCCTCGTTCTGACTCCCGATCTGCGTATCGTCGCCGTGAGCGATCGCTACCTGACAGCCACGATGACCAGGCGGGAAGACATCTTAGGGCAGAGGATCTTCGACGTTTTTCCCGACAATCCCGATGACCCGACCGCGACGGGCACTCGCAATCTACGGGACTCGCTAGAGCGGGTCCTGCGTGATCGTGCTGTGGATGCAATGGCGGTGCAGAAATACGATATCCGGCGTCCCGCGGCTGAAGGCGGTGCATTTGCGGAGCGATACTGGAGCCCGGTCAATTCTCCCGTATTTGGCACTGACGACGAGGTGGCCTTCATCATTCACCGCGTCGAGGATGTGACGGAGTTTGTGCGGCTCAAACAACGCGGTGAGCAGCAGCGGGAGGAGACGGAAGACCTCCGCAAGCGCGCCGAAAAGATGGAGAGTGAAATCTATCTCCGGGCCCAAGAGCTGCAACACGTCAACGAGCGGCAGCGCCGAGCCAACAAGGCTCTAGCGGCGGAGATTTGCGACCGCCGCCGGGCCGAAGAGACACTGCGGGCCAGCGAGGAACGATTTCGAATCTTGGTAGAAAATGTCAAGGACTACGCGATCTATGGACTCGACTCGAAAGGGAGAATACTGAGCTGGAATGCTGGAGCCGAAACAATCAACGGCTATGGAGCCGAGGAGATCGTGGGCCAGCATTTTTCGCGGTTCTATCCCCAGGAGGCCATCGATCGTGGCTGGCCCGACGAGGAGTTGGCGAAAGCTGCCGCCGATGGCCGCTTCGAGGACGAGGGTTGGCGAATCCGCAAGGATGGCACCCTATTCTGGGCGAACGTGATCATCACGGCGCTGCGCGACCCTTCGGGTAAGCTGATCGGCTTTTCCAATGTCAGCCGCGACCTTACCGAGCGCAAGGCTGCCGAGGAGCAACTAGCAGCATACAACGACCAGTTGCAACGAAAGAACCGCGATCTGAAGGCGGCCAATAAGGAGCTGGAGTCATTTTCTTATTCCGTCTCACACGACCTTCGCGCGCCGCTGCGGGCGATCGATGGATTCTCTCAAATCCTGCTGGATGAGTACGCGGCGACGTTGCCAGCCGAAGCGCAAGAGTACCTGCGCGACGTGCGAGCGAATACGCAGTGCATGGGGCAACTTGTGGACGATTTGCTCGCTCTGGCGCGGCTGGGGCGACAGGCGCTCAACACCGAGCGCACCCAGCCCGAGGAGATCGTCCGCCACTGCCTGGACGAGCTCCAGCGGGAGTGCCCCGGCCGGAACGTCGAAATCGTTGTCGGTCAGTTGCCCCCTTGTACCGCCGACCGCGGGCTGCTTAAGCAGGCCTGGATGAACCTGCTCTCCAATGCCCTCAAATACACGTCGCGTCGCGATGTGGCGCGGGTGGAAATCGGGGGAGAACAAGGGAGCGGATCCGAAGGACCAACCTATTTCGTCAAAGACAATGGTATCGGCTTTGACATGCGCTATGCCGACAAGTTGTTTGGCGTGTTCCAGCGACTGCATACCGCCGAAGAGTACGAGGGAACCGGCGTCGGGCTGGCCATCGTCGAGCGAATCGTCAAGCGCCACGGCGGCCGTGTGTGGGCCGTCGCCCAGCCTGGCCACGGCGCGACCTTCTCTTTCACGCTTCCCAACGAGGTGAACCAGAATGTGTGATCAGCAGGTTCAGATTCTGCTCGTCGAAGACAACCCCAACGACATCAAGCTGGCGCTCCACGCCTTCAAGACACACAACCTGGCCAACCATGTCCACGTCGTGCGCGATGGGGCCGAGGCACTGGAGTTCATTTTTGGCACCAATCGCTATGCGGGCCGCGACGTCGCGTCAGGGCCCAAACTGATCTTGCTGGACCTCAAACTGCCGCGCGTGGATGGCATCGAGGTTCTGCGCAGAATTAAGGCCGACGAGCGAACCTACACGACGCCAGTTGTGGTGATGACATCATCAAACGAGGAGCGCGACATTGTCGAGAGCTATCAGTTGGGCGTCAACAGCTACATTCGCAAGCCCGTTGATTTCAAACAATTCACCGAGGCCGTGCGGCAATTGGGCTATTACTGGCTGCTGCTCAATGAGGTTCCGCGCCCCAGTCGATTAGGCGCAGACGTGTACCCAGTCTCAATCGCGGCCCACTCTGCGGCCCAATGAACCGGCGATGCCACGGAGGCTCCCTTGGTAGAACTCGAACCTACTCAGCGATCAGCAGCCGTAACTGACTGGACTGCGAACCTCAAATCATGACCGGTCCCGAACGACAGGGGCGAATTCTCATATTCGCCGCTATCTCGAAACGGCGTGGCGGCTCGTATCGGTCCGAACACGGACGCCTTCATGTATGGTTAGGCCTGTAAGTTTCTACACGAACTTGTATAATTACACCAATTGAGCGACAGGCGCAACTCTGGTCCGCCTGTCCGCCGCCTCGGTCTTTCCGGGGCCGCCCTCCGTATCTCGGAGTCACCAGCACGTAACCCCTGCGTGCGCGTGCTCCGATGCAGTTTCCAGCTTCAGTGCCGGCCGGCGCAATCCCGGGCCAACGGGTGTCACCGACCAAACGACGGGTCCAGCGCCACTCACCCGACCGCCTGCTCCGCCGAAAGCTCGTTTTGCCCGGTGGCATCACCGTCTCCGCCGAGACGCACCGGGGCCGGCTGGTCGTGCGAGTTGAGACGCCGGCCGACGACAGGTATTCTTTGGACGATCGCCCTCCGTTCGACGAACCCGGAACGGCGTTTCCACTTGGGCCACACCAAGAATTCGGGCAACCATCAAGAAGGTAAACGACTATGGCCGGAAAAGTGCGATGCCAAAAATGTGGCGCAGGGTACATGACAAAAGATCTAAGCGGCAATGTGCGGACGGCGTGCCCCGTTTGTCGCGCTCCCATAGCCGTCCCGGAAAACGCAGGTGTGGCGGCCGCTGCGGACCGAGCGACGCCAACCGTCCAGCAGGCACCCATTGCAGAGACGCCCAAACGAGGCTGGGCACCGCAGCCTGCTTCAGCGCCGGTCGCGGCATCCGCTCGTACAACGAGCGGTATGCAGCAAGTGCCAGGTCCGATCACGGTAAGTACAAACTGCAAGCCGCCGTCAGGACTCTGTAATCACGCCGGCTTTCGATTAGACGCATCGAAGACCTTCCCCTGGGGTCCCCCTTCGGAGATTGGCGAAGTCATATCGGCGGATAGCAACGTACCGCTTTCTGGTCCGCCTTCGCACCTGATTCCTTGGCTAATTGGAGGCGGAATCTGGTTTGCCACCTACCTCGTCTTTGGTGAGGGGCTTCCGTTGATGCTTGAAGGTAAAGGAGATCCAAACGTTATCCGTGCGATGGCTGCGGGGCTCGGACTGGTGGCAGGCCTCTTGGCTCTGGCATGGCTATGGCCGCAATCGCCGCATTGCACATTCGTCGGAAAGACTGGTGCCGCCTACGTCATTGGAAAATGGTCTCGAACGAATCCGAGCGAATGCCAGTTGATGTTGTTTCGGGATACTACCGTGCTCTTCACAGCAACGACCCATTTCTACAAGAACTTCATTTACCAGTGCACTCGGTTCAGATTCGATTGGCACAACGAGCAGAACAAACCACCCGCACTGCGGATCGCCGGCGAGCACACGTTCAAAGACGAACTTCCGGAGCCAGATCATCTGTTTCACTTTGCGCTGAGGGTTGAGAGGCTTTGGACACAGTACTTGACCGCGCAACTTGGTTCGGAGCTGTCAGCCGATCGCCTCCTCGTCTTTCCTTGCCGGGCGAACGATTTCACTGAATTGATGCTAGGTCTCGCCCACAAAAACGACATCAGGGAAATTCGCCTGAGCCAGAATCAACTTCAATTTGTTTACAACGATCGGGTCGAGCCATTGGCAATCCGTGACCTGGGGAGCTTTCAAGCTCACCGAGGCGTGCTGAAGTTCCAGCAGGACGATGTTTCGTGGTTTAGCAGGCAAGGCAAATTCCGTCTCGATTACCAGCACCTGGGGAACGCGCAGGCTTTCTTGTATTACCTTTCGTTGGCAATTGCCGCTCAGTACAAGTGACATTAGCGACGTGACCGTCTCGCCGGAGCGGCACAAGGGGCGGATCGTAGTGCGAGTTGAGTCGCCGGACATCGAGCGGTAGGTGTCCGCGGTCCAACGCATTTTTCCGACGGTGGCTTTGGCGCGCTTGATTTCCTCGCCATTTGCCCCCATGCTATCGCGCGTGCGTGCGCGATAATCATGAGTTCGGCGGCAACACTACATTCCGGAGGAGATCGCATGATCCCGCGACCGCTAACTTTGGCTGTCTCGCTGGCGCTGCTTCTCATCCCAAAGGCCCGCGCTGATGAGTCCTGGGTTGGCCTCAAGGTCATGACCGCGAAGCCAAAGGTGCAGCTCAGCGAGCGTGTCGGCGACAAGAATATCTCCTTCGAGCTGACCGGGTCGCTCCACCCGGTGTTGAAGGAGCAAGACGGTCGCCTGCGCGTGCGGGATTACCTGGGCCGGGAGGGTTGGGCCGACAAGGCGAATTTCGTGCGCCTGACCGACGCCCCCGCCTTCTTCACGGACGTCATCCGTAATGATCCGACGAGTGTCTGGGCCTGGACCATGCGGGCGAATGCGTGGCCGGCAAGCGAAGCCGATAACGCGATCCGAGATCACACGGAGGCCATCCGCCTCGACCCGAAGTGCGTAACGGCCTATTACAACCGCGCCGGCGCCTGGGGGAACAAGCAGGAATGGGACAAGGCGATCCGCGACCTGGACGAGGCGAGGCGCATCGACCCGCGCGCCGCCGCCCCACTGGGAGAGGCCGTGTTCCACAACTTTCGTGGCTGCCTGTGGCTGGGCAAGATGGACTACGACCAAGCGATCCGCGATTTCGACGAGGCCATCCGCATCGATCCGAGATTCGCTCCCGCGTTCAATCACCGCGGCAACGCCTGGGAGGACAAGCAAGATTACGACAACGCAATCCGCGACTACACGGAGGCCATCCGGCTCGGCCTGAAGGACCGCTTCTTCGAGAGTGACGCCTCAGTTTTCATCAACCGCGGGAACCTGTGGTTGGCCAGGAGGGAGTACGTCAAGGCGCTGGGGGACTACGACGAGGCCATCCGCCTCGATCCGAAGTATGACCAGGCCATCGGCAAGAAGGCCTACCTCCTGGCAACGTGCGCGGACGACAACATTCGAGACGTGGTTCAGGCCCAGGAGCTGATGAAAGCGGTCGTCAAACTGCGGCCGACGAGTCCCTACAACGAGGAGCTGCGGGGCGTGATTGCCGCAGCCCAGGGGAAGTTTGAGGAGGCGATCAAATATCAGAAAAAAGCTCTCCAAGACAAGCATTACGCGGATCGGCAAGGCGCGAAAGCCCACGCCAGGCTGAGCGCTTACGCCGAGCAGAAGCCGTACCGGGAGTAGGACGCCGTTTCCGCGGGCGGCCGCGCCTAACCAGCCGCTGCATCTGTCCGCGGCGGCATTACGCGATATCCTGGTTCCATCTGCACCTGCCGCCGGGGCAGGTGAGTGTTGGCGTTCGGCGGCCGAGGCGGAGGGCTGCGAGCCATGGCACTTGAGCAGATTCCGGAGGCCAGATGAGAACACGATCCCTCAATGTCGTCCTGCTGGCGCTCGCACTCGGCCATACCGTTGGCTGCTTGAGAACAGCAGCCGCTCCTGACAAGCAACCGGACAACCTAGTGCCCACGCAAGTACTCGACCACGGCGAATTCTTCCGGCCCGCCTCGCTCGGCGGGCGCGATCTTGTCCTCTTGTCGCTGGCCTTCTCATCGGACGGGAAGGTGATCGCGTCGGCAGGAGGAGGACACCTTGGCGGCCAGGATGGTCCCGCCAAGGGCGAAGTGAAACTCTGGGATGTCGCAACGGGAAAAGCTCTCCACACGATCGCGGTCGAAAACGGCATCGTTTTCCATGTGGCCTTTTCGCCGGACGGCAGACTGCTCGCGACAGCGAGCGGCCCAGGGACACCGGTCCGCACATCGCCGGGGGAAATACACCTTTGGAATCCCGCCACCGGTGAGCTTGTCCGCAAGTTGCAGGGGCATGACTGCGGTGCTTACGTCGTTGCCTTCAGCCCGGCCGGAAAGCTGTTCGCCTCCGGCGGCATCGCTACCATTGACAAAGCCAAGATGACGACGGTGCGCGGCGAGCACGCGACGGGCGACCTCAAACTCTGGGACCTCAAGACGGGCAAGGAAGTGTGGACCCGGGGCGGACACACCGGCACCGTCGGCGCGATCGTGTTCTCGGCGGATGGCAAGACCCTGGCGTCCAGCGGCGGTTTATTTGATGGCAAGGTGAAGCTCTGGGACGTGGCCGCCGGGACCGAGCGGGGAACACTGCGATTTGAGGCCGAGGTTGTCCTCCCGGTGGCCCTTGGCCCGAAAGGTGCCACCGGAATGATCCTGAGCAACAACCCCACCGGGAAGGAGCAGGGCCCCCCCTTCACGGCGCAAGTGAGTCAGTGGGACCTGGTCGAGAAAAAGCAAATCCAGGCCGTTGATATCAAGAACGGCAACGCCTATCGCATGACGCTTTCTCACAAGGGGGACCTGCTCGCCTGCGCGTGCCACGATGGCGTCAAAGTGTACGACGTTGTCAAACAAGTCGAGGTGCGAAGCCTCCCGTCGAAGTTCCGAATGCGCCCGGTCGCCTTCTCCCCCGACGACGGATTGTTAGCGGCAGGGTGCGATGACGGGACGGTGAAACTCTGGAGTGTTGCGAAGCTCCGAAAGTAGGATCGGGATGAGCAGCCACTTGGCCGGCTGTGACCGCACCCAGCGGTCAAATCCATGTTGGCCTAACCTTTCTATGGCCTCCCACTGTCAAGAGGGCGCACCGAAAGCGGGGTGGAGGGTGAGTAGTTTTTCGGTTCACCTTCCAGCTAGTTTCGTGACAGCATCGTCCGGGTGACGCTGCGCGTGACGATTTGCTCGGGAGGTTTTCTTAAACGGCGGGCTGCGGCTGCACCGCCTGGCGGGCGGTGCATCGCGCCAAACATCTCTGGAGGCTGCACGAAAGTTGGCGGACAGTCGCCGTCCTCTCGCTGGGAGTCTTCCTCCCTCCTAGAAATTCTTCCGTGCCCTGCGCACCGGCTGTTCAAAACGGCGGGCTCACGGTCCGCGGGACCGCGTCCAGTTTGGCGCTACTCGGGGCAGGGGCGACGCACGCGTGTTCCTCCTGAAATCCTGACAGGTCCACCGCCCGGCGCGCCGCGCTATCCAACCGAGGGGCTCGGGGCCTCTGGCCCAAGGGAACTGCGGGATGAGAGTTGTCTCTCTCCCAGGTCTGACCTCGTTGGCTCCCATGTCAGACTCGCCCCAGGTATGGCCCAGTTAGGCCCGCGGCTGACGTGCCGGCTTGGCCGGCAACAACCCGCAATACTGCAGTAATCGTTGACGCTTTCTCTCAGCATTTCGTAGAATGACAGCATCGGGCCTCGTGCCCCAACCCGCTTGCCGTTCTCAGCACCCTGTTGGTCCGTCGGGCGGGATAAACTCTGCCACTCTGGCTCAGCATCATGTTGGCCGGCGTGAACCCTCTGTTCCGCCGCTATGCAGATTGAACTTTGGCCGTTCGAACGGGTCATCCCGTACGACCGCAACCCGCGGCAGAACGACCAAGCCGTCGATGCCGTCGCTGCCAGCCTCCGTGAGTTCGGCTTTCGCCAGCCGATCGTCGTGGATCGGGACGGCGTGATCGTCGTCGGGCACACGCGCTGGAAGGCGGCCAGGAAGCTCGGCCTGACGCAGGTGCCAGTCCACGTCACAGATCTGACGCCCGAGCAGGCCAAGGCATATCGCCTGGCAGACAACCAGACCGCCACGATCGCCGAGTGGGATAAGGAACTGCTGCCCCTGGAACTCGCCGATCTGAAGGAGGCGAACTTCGACCTCGGCCTGCTGGGGTTCGCCTTAGCCTTCGGGGCTCATCTTCGGCACAACACAAAGGCGCCAGCCTTCGATCCGCGCGAGCGTCAGTTCGGCATCAGGCAATTGATCATCGTCACGACAATCGTTGCCGTGGTCTTTGGCGCTG
>Ga0065705_10001935_pt1 | contig 24928 bp, 25 predicted proteins | sample SwibulcommuniRL2_FD_59092 | JGI IMG/M metagenome (GOLD analysis project Ga0065705, IMG submission 59092) | Bulk soil microbial communities from switchgrass field near Rose Lake, East Lansing, Michigan, USA - RL2 Bulk Soil v2 (version 2) | ecosystem: Environmental > Terrestrial > Soil >...
TCAATCACGAGTCGAGACATCATGAGCATATACAACGGAGCCATGACGATGCCCCAATACAGACCCGAGTTCAATGGCAAACCAATCACCATCAACAAAAACCCAAGATAGATTGGATTGCGCGTAAAACGATAAATCCCGGAGGTAACCAGTTGCCTCGCAGATCCATGCGGATCCAGTGTGGTGCGCGCCTTTCGGAATTCCAGGAGGGCACTCACTCCCAGAAGGAATCCGACAAAGGTCAGAATCAAACCAATGTTTCGCAAAATCATTGGTGGCACAAAAGGGAGCGGCGCAAAGCGCCCCAGGAAATAGGCAATCACAATAAACATCAAGACGATGATGGGCGGGTGAACCATCGGGTTGATCCCCGGGCGGTCTTGTTCTTCATTCATGAAATTTCTGATGCCTAATTCTTCTGTGCAGTCATTAAAAAGACAGGGAATGTCTTCTCTTCATTCCCAATTTTCTTTTTGATCTGATAGGCTGTGGAAAACGTTACATTTCCAAAGCCTGCATTTTCAACCATTTCCTGAAGTTCATCACGGTCGAATCCGAGGTGTATATCGGTCGATCCATCAGTGTGGAAGGAGCCATCTTCCTTATCCAGATCAGCCGCCAAAAGGTAACCGTTCGGCAGAAGCAAGTCATGGAACTTGCTCAGGATCTCCGCTACATCATGAATGTGATGCAAAGTCATCAAGGAATATGTGAGATCATACCGGTCAATTGGCAAAGGGTCGGTCGCCAGATCGAGCCGGACAGGTCGCATGTTCTCAACACCGGAGTTGTCAATCTTCTCTTTCAGCACATCCAACATCCCCTGGGAAGCGTCGGCAAGCGTTATCTCTCCCAGATCAGATTGAAGCGCGAAGCTCAGCAACCCGGTCCCGCAGCCATATTCAAGAGCCTTCATGTGCTTGGATAACAGGGCTGTCTTCCGGATGGCGTCTGCCACGACACGGGCGCGCTCCACCTTTGCGGGGTCTGAATCCCAATCCTTTGAACGTTCATCGAAATTGGTCATCTATGCCCAGTTTTCCAATGTCTCTTTTACCTTCCCCAGGAACCAATCCGCGGAGGCACCGTCCAGGATGCGGTGATCGAACACAAACGATAAGTACACCATCGGGCGGATGGCGATCGCGTCGTCGCGTGTCCCGCCTTCAGCGGGGATCACGACAACCCGCTTTTGCATCGCCCCAACTCCCAGGATCCCACATTGCGGCTGATTGATCACCGGAAAGGCGAACAACGATCCGCTGATCCCGTGATTGGTGAGCGTGAACGTCCCGCCCTTGACCTCATCAGCATGTAGTTTCTTGGTGCGCGCCCGGTTCGCCAGGTCGTTGACCGCCCGCGCCATAGCCAACAGCGACAGGTTGTCCGCACCCTTGATCACCGGCACGATCAGACCTTCTTCGCCGAGTGAGGTCGCCATGCCAAGATTGATATCCTTGTGAATGAGAATTCCTTCATCCGTCCACGAAGAATTGACATTTGGGTATGCCTTCAGCCCGGCAACGATTGCTGTCATGAAATAGGCTGTGAACGTAAGGTTAATCCCATCGCGGGCAAACATCTCCTTATTTTGCGAGCGGTGTTTGGCTACGCGACTCATGTCCGCTTCCATCACGGTCAACACATGCGGCGACGTATGCTTGGACATCACCATATGTTCGGCGATCTGTTTGCGGATGACAGTATGCTTGATTAATTGATCTCCCGCTGCCGGTTTAATGTTTGCAGGTTGCAGGTTTGAAGATTGTGCCAGCGGACGTTGAACCTTTGACTTTTGACTTTCAACATAATTTAGAACATCATTTTTCGTAATCCGCCCATTTAATCCCGTGCCCTGAACCTGCTGTAAGTTCACTCCATGTTCCGCCGCGATTTTCGCAACCACCGGAGAGATAAAGCCCATTTCCCTGTTCGGATTCAACGTCTCCTGACGTTGAGGTTGTTGAGGAATCTCTGCCTTAGTTTCCGAAGTCTCGTCCCGTGGGGATGCTTCGCGAAGACTTCGGACTCCCTCACTTTCCACCGATTCTCCTGGTTTTCCGATGAAGGCCAGCACCGCCCCCACCTTAGCGGGTACCCCCTCCTCGACGAGGATCTTCAGCACGGTTCCCGATGCCGGCGCTGGGATTTCGGTGTCAACCTTATCGGTGTTCACCTCGAGAAGAGACTCAAGCTCGTCGACGGCGTCGCCTTCCTTCTTGAGCCATTTTGTTACCGTAACTTCCTCGACGCCCTCACCCAGCAGGGGAACCAGGACTTTTGTAGCCATCTTCTACTCCACTTGTTGACTATTGATGGGCAATGACCAGTTTGTCGTTCCGATGAAGTATTCCGTTGTCTCGTCCTGGACGGCCTGCGAGGTGTCGCAAAACACATCCGCCTTCTCGATCATGCCGCTGAGCAGGCGTCCAATATCCTGGCATCTCTTGACCAGTTGCGCAGCTACCTGTTGATCGATGTATCCACAATCTCCGGCAATTTCAATCCAGTGCTGTGTTTCCAATTGCTCCCCGTCTGCGTCTGTCAATTTGCTTTTGAAATCTGCTTCGCTTCTATAAGTTGCCCAGGCTTCGGCGATCTTCGCACCGATCGACCGCGTAGAAAGACGGATCTGCCCCGTCAGGAAAGTAAGCTCGTCTTTTGGAAAGAACTTAGTATGCATATAAAGTTCCCGCGATAGCAGACGGCTTTTTTGATAGACAATCAGTTCCCGAAAGCTCCTCGCACGTGCCAACCTACTCATAATTTCTCCTCTTTACTGTTTGCCGATTAAGGTTTACCTGATCACTGGATACTGGCTCGGATCGACTTCATTCATCATTTCATATACTGTATCAAAAACGGTCTCAGCATTCGGCTTGGACCAGTAATCTCCGTCGCTTCCGTACGCAGGGCGGTGCGCGGTGCCCGATAGCGTTCGCGGCTCCGAATCGAGGTGGTAATAACCGCCTTGCCTTTCGATCACTTCCTGCATCATATACGCAGATGTACCGCCAGGGACATCCTCATCCAGGAACACTATTCGGTTTGTTTTCTTCAGCGACTCTATAATCTTACCCTGAATATCGAAAGGCAGGAGCGACTGAATGTCCACAATTTCTATGTCAATACTCACTTTTGATAGTTTCTCCGCCGCATCGAGAGCAATTCGACAACATGCCCCATATGTGACAATGGTCGCATCGCTGCCTTCACGGATCACTTCGGGGATACCAAGAGGGACTGTAAAATCGGCAATGTTGTCCGGCACACGCTCCTTGACACGATAGCCATTCAGCACTTCAACGATGATTGCGGGATCATCTGATTTCAGCAACGTATTATAGAATCCCGCGGCACGTGTCATATCACGCGGAACCAGCACATTCATACCCCGCACCAGGTTGATAATGCCCGACATCAACGAACCGGAATGCCATATCCCTTCGAGGCGATGTCCACGTGTGCGGATGATCACCGGTGCGGCTTGTCCGCCTGCCGTGCGCCAATGCAGGGTGGCAAGATCGTCAGACATGATCTGCAATGCGTACACCAAATAATCCAGATATTGGATCTCACAGATTGGTCTCAGCCCGCGCATTGCCATCCCAATTGCCTGCCCCAAAATCGTCGCTTCACGGATGCCTGTATCGGTGACGCGCAGAGCGCCATATTTTTCCTGCATACCCTTGAATCCCTGGTTCACATCGCCGAGGAACCCCACGTCTTCACCGAACCCGATCACGCGCGGGTCGCGTGCCAGCATCGAATCAAACGCCGCGTTCATTACCTCGAAGCCCATCACGGTCGGCGAGGAGTTCGAATAGATGGGTTTCACTTCTTTGATCGCAAGCGCTCTGCTGCTTTGCAGATGGGATCCATATCGCTCGATATTGATCTCATCCTGTTCATTTTTCCACTGGATCAATATCTGCTTGGAAGGGTTCGCTTCATCGCGCAGGAGGCGCAACGCTTCATGCGCGGCGCTGTGGACATCGCGCCTCAACGGCGCAGGGAGGGCCGCCAGCCGTTCTCTGATCTTTTCCAGTTCTGAGGCATGGGATGAGCTACCAGCGATCTCGTCGATCATGTCCATCACGTGACCGCGCTCCTCCAGGATCGGAGCGAGGTAAGCGTCCCAGGCGTGTTTGCGGATTGCCTCCACAGCGGCGTAGTCGTCTTTTTCAACAGCGGCCAGCTCCGCTTCCGAAATAACCCGCTGCTCGATCATCCAGGCGCGCATCTTGCGGATGCAGTCGTACTCCTCCTCCCACTGGAGTCGCTCGGAGGATTTATATCGTTCGTGCGATCCGCTCGTGCTGTGACCTTGAGGCTGAGTGAGATCGATGACATGCACCAACGAGGGGATGTGAAACTGACGTGCAATCTCGGCGGCGTTCTGGTAGGTTTCCAAGAGCGTGGGATAATCCCAGCCCCGCACCTGAAACAATTCATAACCATGCGGACAATCCGGGTCGGGACAAGGCTCGCGTTGGAAACCCTGCAGGATCTCGTAAATGTTTTCCTTGACCATTTGGAACTGATTGGGCACGGAAATTCCATAGCCATCATCGTAAACTGTGATGACGGCGGGCGCCTGCAAGACACCAATGGCATTGACCGATTCCCAGAACATCCCCTCCGCCGTGGACGCATTGCCAATGCTTGCAAAGGTAACTTCGTTCCCGTTCTTTGAGAATTGTGTAAAGTCGCCAAGTTCCTGCAATCCACGGTAGACAACCGAGGCGTAGGCGAGTCCCACCGCACGCGGCATTTGCGCCCCCGTCGGGGAAATATCCGCAGATGTGTTGTAGGACCCTGTTTGATTCTTCCAGGATCCATCGGGGTTGATGTACCGGCTAGCAAAATGCGCGTTCATCGAACGTCCCGCCGTATTCGATTCGTGGTTCAGGTCCGCATGAGCGTAGAGCTGCGCAAAAAATTCCTGGACGTTCATTACCCCCAGCATGAACATCCAGGTCTGGTCACGATAATAGCCCGAGCGCCAATCGCCCTTCTGAAACGCACGCGCAATGGCGATGTTGGCAAGTTCCTTGCCATCGCCAAAAATACCGAATTTTGCCTTGCCACTTAAAACTTCACGTCTGCCGATAAGACTCGCCTGTCTGCTTTGATACGCCAGGCGATAATCCTTGATGATCTCTTCTTTATCGAGGGGAAGCGTCACAGTACCCTTTTTTTGGGGCATGTATGTTTCTCTCCTGAATTGAGTTAACAGGGATTATAACAAACGGGGTGCTCATTTCCTTTTCTCATTTATCCTATACAAATGAATTTCTAACCACTGAAAGAGAAATTGGAAGGCTGTGTTTNGGGTGCAAGTATGGATGGAAACNTGAAGGAAAGGATTGCTTCTACACAAATTGTATTGGATTTTCATCATCCTCACCCCATAAAGCAGGGTTAGCTTCGATATAGTTGGTCATATTTTGCAGATCCTTTTGATTGCGGATCACGTGCTCATAGCAATTGCGCTGCAAAACAGGAATATCTTGCGTCTGGCGCATTAGATTGATTCGGTAGGAAACCGCAGACTTATAAGCCCGGACCATAGTTGGAATTGAGCCTTTTATGGGTTTTTGGAATCTTTCATGCGTAGGGGCACTGGGTGTAATCATAATTTGGCAAACGAATGGACCGTCTGTGATATTTTTGGGGATCGAACTTGGGTTTCATAATACCCTATCATTCTAATCCGTTGCTGCTTCGACAATTTCCGTCTCCGGCTTATGCGGCTGGACCTTGAACAACTTGAACGCCCACTGCACGGATGGACCGATCAGCAGTGCGAAGATCACCGTCCCGAATCCCAGGGGACCGCCAAGAGCCCAACCTACCGTGACGACGATGATCTCGATGATGGCGCGTCCCAGGCGGATGCTCCATCTTGTCGTGCGATGGACTGCCAGCATCAGGCTATCGCGCGGACCCGCACCCGCCTCCACGCCGATATAGATCGCGCTGGCAATTCCCATCAGGAAGACCGCACTGAGCAGCATCAGCAGTTGCCAAAACAGATCGTTCTCGACCGAGGGGATCATTCCCAGGAACATGTCCTCCCACAACCCAATAAATAAAATATTGCCAAGTGTTCCCCAACCGACCTTCTCTCGCAGTGCGAGAGCGACCAGCAATACAGCAAAACCTACAATAATGCTCATCCTGCCAGGAGTGATTCCCGTCAGCCCGGAGATTGCCACTTCGAGCAGCGCCCACGGACTCGTGCCAAGATTGGAGCGGATCATCGTCGCAATCGAAAGCCCAAAAAGGGCAAATCCGATTTGGATCACGAGAAAGTCCCGGATAAATGTATTCCAACGGACGGGTTTTAGCATTGAATCTCCTTCAACATTATGTCACTCTGAGCGTAGCGAAGAGTCTCCTTCCTAAAAGGAGATGCTTCGCTACGCTCAGCATGACATGGGTGACGATAATATCACCTATGATACACTCACGCCATGCCACAGGTCCTTGAAACCCAACGCGATCAATTCACCATCAGCACCGATCCATCGCGGCTCGACATGGACACCATTTGCGATTTTCTCAAGCGCGCCTACTGGGCGAATACCCGCCCTCGCGAGAGAACGGAACGTGCCTTTCAGAACTCACTTGCCTTCGGCATCTATGATGGCGATAGGCAAATCGGTATGGCGCGAGTGGTCTCCGATTACTCGATCTTCGCCTACCTGTGCGATGTTTTCATCCACGAAGATTACCGCGCCCATGGTCTGGGGAAATGGCTGCTGCAAACCATCGTGGAGCATCCCGATCTGAAGGAAATGCGCCGCTGGGTACTGGTCACGAATGACGCCCATGGTCTTTACCAACAATATGGCTTCACATCCATCGAAGATCCCGAGCATTGGATGCAGCGGTTTAGGCACTTCCCGGAGGAAAAATAATGTCCTCTATCGTGCTGAAGCCGGGAAAGGAAAAATCATTACTGCGCCGTCATCCGTGGATTTTTTCGGGCGCCATCCAGAATGGGGATAGGGTATTCGAGTCCGGCGAAACGGTGGACGTGCTCTCATCGGATCGGCAGTTCCTTGCCCGGGCATCCTTCTCGCCACATTCCCAGATCCGGGCGCGTGTTTGGACGTTTGAAGACGAACCGATCGAGAAGGATTTTTTTCGGAAACGAATTCGAAAGGCAATCGATACTCGATATTCGTTATTCGATTCCACAGAGGCAATGAGATTAATCTATGCCGAGTCGGACAACCTGCCCGGCTTGATCGTCGACCGTTATGGTGATGTGCTCGTCCTGCAATCTCTTACAGCAGGCTCTGAATTCTGGAAGGAAACCATCGCCGATATTTTGCTTGAAGAAACAGGGTTGTCCACGATCTATGAGCGCTCCGATGCAGATGTGCGAGAACTCGAAGGGCTGCCGCCGCGCAGCGGTGTTCTTCGAAACTCAATAATTCGGGAATCGGATCGTGACCCGAACAACGAATCTCAAATCACGAATATCGTGATTATTGAACACAACCTGAAATTCAACGTCAGTTTGGCGGGAGGTCATAAGACGGGTTTCTACCTGGATCAGCGAAAAAATCGTCTGCGGGTCCGTGAACTGGCAAAGGACAAAGACGTGCTGGATTGTTTCTGCTACACAGGTGGATTCACGGTCAACGCCCTCGCCGGAGGAGCCAAATCCGTTCTATCGGTGGATTCCTCCGCCGATGCGCTTGCCTTGTGCAAAGAGAATATCGCCGTCAACGATTTGGAGCTCAGCCGGGGATCGTCACTCGAGGGAGATGTTTTTCACCTGCTGCGGAAATTCCGTGACGAGGGGCGCGCCTTCGACATGATCATCCTGGATCCGCCCAAGTTCGCCCCCACCGCCGCGCAGGCCGAAAAAGCTGCCCGTGGATACAAAGACATCAATCTCTTTGCCTTTAAATTGCTGCGACCAGGCGGGCTTTTGTTCACGTTTTCATGTTCGGGCGGCATCGACGCCGGCTTATTTCAGAAAATCGTCGCCGGAGCCGCCCTGGATGCAGGTGTCAACGCCCAAATCCTCGAGTATCTGGCACAGGCAGCGGACCATCCTGTTGCCCTGAACTTCCCCGAAGGAGCATACCTGAAAGGACTACTCTGTCTGCGTAAGTAATGTGATATGATTGCGTAAGTCTGTTATGTCATTGCTCCGTTGTGACGCCACTGGCGCCGCCCGCAATGACATTCTATTTTAATAAGGAGTGACCGATGAACCATTATAAGTATCTCATCATCGGAGGCGGACTGGCGGGCGACGCCGCAACACGTGGTATCCGCGAACTCGACGCAGAAGGCACAATTGCCATGATCAGTCAGGAACCTGATCCACCCTATATGCGCCCCAATCTATCCAAGGGCTTATGGAAGGGACGTCCCGTGGAAAAGATCTGGCGCAAAACCGCAGAACGGGGCACACACATCCATTTGAATTGTATGGCAACCCATCTCGACCCAGCCAAAAAACTGATCCATGATGCGGACAACGAGGAATATACATACGACAAGTTATTGCTTGCCACAGGTGGCACTCCCAACCATCTGCCGTTTGGTGAAGGCAACATTATCTATTTTCGTACTTTTCAGGATTATCAGCACCTGCGCAAGCTCACGGAACAGGGAAATCGTTTTGTTGTGATCGGCGGAGGTTTTATCGGCTCGGAGATCGCCGCGGCGCTGACGATTGTCGGTCAAAAAGCGACGATGATCTTTCCAGAGAACGCGATCAGCGAGCATGTGTTTCCGCGCGATCTTGCGAAATTTCTCAACGAATATTATCGGCTCAACGGTGTGGACGTGATGACCGGCGACTCGGTGGCAAGCGTCCAGCGGGACGGGAATCACCTCATCGCCCGGACCGGGAGCGGGCGCCTCATCGAAGCGGATGGAGTCGTCGCCGGCATCGGAATCCATCCCAACCTGGACCTCGCCAGGGAAGCGGGGCTGTTACTTGACAATGGGATCATGGTCAACGAACAATTGCAGACAACCAACCCCGATATTTTTGCAGCAGGCGATGCCGCTAATTTCTTTCATTCCGCGCTGGAAAAACGCGTCCGTGTGGAACATGAAAATAACGCGGTGGAGATGGGAAAACTTGCAGGGCGCAACATGGCCGGCGCAGATGAAACCTATACCCATATCCCCATGTTCTATTCCGATTTATTTGATCTTGGCTATGAAGCTGTCGGCGAGATGAGCAGCAAGATGGAATCCTACTCCGATTGGGAGGAACCGTTCAAGAAGGGCGTGGTCTATTATCTCGACGACGGTCGCGTGCGCGGCGTACTGCTTTGGAACGTCTGGAAAAAAGTGGACGATGCTCGAGCGTTGATGAAGGAGAAGGGTCCGTTCAAAGCGGAGGATTTGAAAGGCAAAATAAAAGGTTAAACAAAGCAGGCGCACCAACTCGAGTGCGCCTGCTTTTTATTTAAACAGGTTGCTGCAAGGTTTATTTCTCTTCCCCCAAAGATGCGATCGCCCGCAACAATCCAATGACCATCACACCGAGCTTCATCCCATCGCCGGCGGTGATGGCAAGTTCGGCGCCTTCCTGTTCTGCACGGCGTTGGAGCAGCAGCGCAGCGATCAAGCCTGTTCCTGCACCGATGAGCGCACCGAGCAACAAAGTCCTATTTCGATTCATACTTCATTTCCTCTCTTCTCTATACTCTCATCACCGCCGTCCCACAGGGATGCTTTGCAACGGACGGCGGCTGGAGCAGCGAAAAATTTAGCGTTTCCCAAAAATTCTGCTGATGCCTGCCCCGATCGAATCGATGGCGATGACCGGTTTGGCAACGGCATCCGCAGCACGTTTGGCATAGCTTTTGATCCTATAAAAGAAATCCTGGGCGATGGCTGTATAGTTGGGCGCGATATTGAGCAATCTCGCCAGCAGATAGATGATACCCACCAGCAGAGCGAGAAAGATTAACATGCCCAGCATCGTGGGAACTACGATCCACAGCGTTGAGATCGCCGCCCAGCGCGCCACATCGCCACCATCGCGGAAGGTCGCCAGGTTGATGACCACAATCAGCGCAATGCAAAGCACCGTGCTCAGGATCACCGGAAAAATGATCTTCCAGGCGAGGTCTCTGCGGTGCTTCAAATACGATTCATGGACGTGTTTGGGGAGTTGAGCTTTCATCCCATTTATTGTAGCATAGCTCCCATTTCATTCCAACTGGGATGCACGTGATTTGGATATATTTATGGATATGGTTGGAATCCCCACCGTCGCCACGAGGCACCTCCCCCAGATACGACTGGAGTTCATCGTATTTGGGGGAGGGTTAGGGCGGATCTGGCACGCCTCGCCCAGGCACGCCAGATTCGTCCCGGCAAGGGGGAACTGGACTTGACCGATTATTTAGATAAAGACCTGACAGGTTTTTAAAACCTGTCAGGTCTGAGATTATCTTCGATTCCTCAGGAATGTTGGGATATCGAGATCATCCTTGCTGATAGGAGACTGAGAGGCCTGCTTCGCCTCACCGGATTGAACGTCGGCGTGAACGCTGACCGATTCTGAGGGTCGCATATAGGAGGCAGACTCCGACCGTTTGGAATCCGTGCGCGGCTGTTTTTCCAGTGCACGCCGCGGCATGCTGCTGCGTTCGAATCCCGTCGCGATGACGGTGATGCGGATGTCGTCTGACATGCTCGGGTCGATGACCGCTCCGAAGATCATGTTCACATCGGGGTGAGCCGTTTCGCGAATGATCGCTGCAGCCTGGTTCACTTCGAAGAGCGTCATGTTCGGACCGCCGGTGACGTTGAAGAGAACACCGCGCGCGCCGTCGATGGTGATGTCGAGCAGCTTGCTGGAGATGGCGTCCTCGGCAGCTTTCTTCGCCCGTTCATCGCCGGAGCCTTTTCCGACCGCCATCAGTGCCGCGCCACCCTCAGACATGATCGCGCGCACATCCGCAAAATCGAGATTGATCAAACCAGGGATGGTGATCAATTCTGAAATGCCCTGGATGCCCTGATGCAACACATCATCCGCAAGGCGGAACGCATCCTGCAGCGAGGCGCGCTTGTCTGCGATCTGCAGCAGGCGATCGTTGGGGATGGCGATCAAGGTATCGGCATGCTCTTTGAGTTTGCCAATACCAACCTCTGCCGATTGCATGCGGCGCATGCCCTCGAACGTGAAGGGACGCGTCACAACGCCAATCGTCAGTGCGCCGCTTTCCTTCGCCACCTGTGCAACAACGGGCGCTGCACCTGTGCCTGTACCCCCCCCCATGCCTGCCGTGACAAAAACCATATCCGAGCCTTTCAGCGCGTTATACAGTTCGTCCGCGGATTCCTCGGCAGCTTTGCGGCCGATCTCCGGGTCGCCACCGGCGCCGAGACCGCGCGTGAGTTTGTCACCGAGTCTCAGACGAGTGGGCGCCTTCGTCAGCACCAATGCCTGCGCGTCGGTGTTCACGGCGATGAAATCAACGCCTTGAATCCCTTCATCGATCATGCGGTTGACAGCGTTGGATCCGCCGCCACCGACACCGATAACTTTAATGCGGGCGATGGGTTCCACTCTTTGTTCCTGGTCCTGCTTGTTGGTCGAGTCCATGTCTACCTCCATCAAACAAATTGGGTTTTATGATACTAGCAATTGATTCCGTAACATAAAATTTTAAGAGTGAATAATGATTCGCCACTCCCGAAAGAACACCGGGACTTGTGAGTCACGGAGACTCAGAGAATAAATAACTCTGCGACTCCGCGTCTCCGTGGCTAGCCTCTTCACGCGTTACGGCAAAATCCTACCGATGAGTTTTCTGACAAATCCTAAATCCATGCGTTTCTCTCCTTTCGAACGACGATCACGCCCGATGCTTAGATCCTGATCGTGCATCGTGAGCGCCCATCGCAATAAACCAACACCTGTGGAATAAGCAGGTGAATTCAACCGATCGACAAGACCCGTAAGATTCTCTGGTTGGGCAGTACGCACCGGCAAATGTAGTACATCAGATGCCACACGCTTGATTCCGGGTAACGCAGACGTACCACCCGTCAGCACCATGCCCGCGGGAAGAAGCCCGTCATACCCGGAGCGCTTGATCTCCTGCAATGTCAGCGAAAAGATTTCAGCGACGCGTGCTTCGATGATGTGCGCAAGTTCCTGGCGGTTGATCTGCACAGGACGATCCTCTCCGAAGGGACGGATGGCGAAGTATTCCTCGGAACCAACGCCGGTTCGCACCGCGTATCCCTGCTGCTTCTTTACATCTTCTGCCTGTTGCAACGACAATCGAAGTCCGTGGGCGATATCCTGCGTGATGTGATTGCCGCCAACTGCCAGCACCATCGTATGCCAAACATCGCCATTGACGTAGATAGCCAGATCGGTTGTACCGCCGCCGATATCACAGACCGCCACACCCATCTGACGTTCCTGCTCCGTCAACACCACTTCACCCGAAGCCAGCGGATTCAACACAAACTGCTGCACGTCCACGCCCGCCGCACCCACGCATTGGCGCAGGTTGTCACCGGTCGCTGCCGAGGCGGTGATGATATGCGCCTCCACCTCGAGACGATAGCCATGCATCCCATTTGGGTTGCGAATGCCATCCTGTCCATCCACGGTAAAGCCGCGCTGGATGACGTGGATGATCTCACGGTCATGGGGGATGGCAACGGCACGCGCCTGTTCGAGTGCATGCGACACATCGTATTGCTCGATCGTGTTCCCACTGACTGCTACAGCGCCACGACTGTTCACGCTTGCCACATGCGCACCTGCCATGCTGACGAGTGCGGATGTGATCTCCAGGCCCGAAGTGGATTCGGCTTTTTCCACCGAACGCGTGATCGCCTGGGAAGCCGCGGCGAGATCCACAATGATGCCCTTCTTGATTCCATCCGAAGGTTCAATGCCCACGCCAAGGATGCGGATGGATTTGTCGTCCTCCACTCGTCCAACCAGCGTACACACTTTGGTGGTACCAACGTCAATGCCTACAACGATTTCTTCCATGTTATTGATTCATCCTGTAATAGGGCGCAGTTGGATACGTCACATTGATCATGGCAGGACGGATTCCACGCTGCGTCAACGAATTCACCATCGACTCATACACACGCATCTTCAATTCCACATCGCTTTCACTCGTTCCAAAATAGACTCGCCAGCCGCGCGGGTCATTCCAGCCAAATCCATACTCCGGGTTATAGATGATGGATGCTCCCGGCGGGACATGTCCGGCAAGCTCCTTCAATGCCTGCACCATTCCCACGGAGATAAAGGGGATGGGATTCAACGGGTCGCTGGCGCTCAAGCTCAGGGCAGGAGCGGATTCGGCAACGACAGAGATCAACTCGGGCTTGTCGCCGCGCGGGCGAAATGCAACACCGTCCTCGGCGATCCATGTGTAGCCGCCTGACTGCTCCCAACGGACAACCGGGTTCCGCTCGACAAGGCTCACAGAAACAAGGTTGGGCAAAGAGACGGTCACGTCCGCCGCGACCAACTCCGGAAAGTTGAGCCGCAGGCGGGTTTCCAGCTCATCCGGCTTGAGGGTAAAAATCGGTTGTCCAACGATGCCCATCACCGAGGTGATCTCCTCCGGCGGAATGATCTGATTTCCGGTAACCTGTGCCTGCGTAACACGGAAGTATGGAAGACTGTAGGCAAAATAAATGACTGCGCCAATGATGCCAACAAACAGGAACGATATTGCCCGTGTCCCAAATCGCGGTTGTGGAATGCTGAACGTGCGGATCTCATCGCTTGGGATCGGCAGGGCAACCTGGAATCGACGGCGGGTATTGCGGTTCGATTTACGCGTCGGGGTCGCGCTGGTACCCCTGGTACGCGCCGAGATAGGCGGCATCGGACGCGTTGCCTCTTTTGCAGCGCGCCTCATGCGCTGTTTAGTCTCCTTGTCGCGGCGCAGACGGACTTCTTCCGCGCGGGTCAAATCCTGCTTCTTGCTCATCCGTTACTCCGATACGTATGCGATATATGATCGCGTTCAGCCTTGCGCTCGAGCGCAAGTTCAATGAGACGATCGACCAGTTTGTTATACGGCAAACCACTGGCTTCCCAGAGTTTCGGGTACATGCTGATCTTCGTAAAGCCCGGGATGGTATTCAATTCGTTGAGATGGATCCTGTTCGAATCCTTTTCAACGAAGAAATCGACGCGTGCCATGCCTGCACAATCGACAGCCTTATAGGCGCGTACCGCATACTCACAAACACTCTCCGAGACATCTGCAGGCAGGTTTGCAGGGATCATCAATCCTGACGTACCATCGATGTATTTCGATTCGTACGAATAAAACTCGCGGCTCGGCAGCACCTCACCCGGAACGGAAGCCATCGGTTCATGGTTGCCCAACACGCTGACCTCGATCTCACGGGCATTTCTGATTCCCTTTTGGACCAGGATGCGGCGATCGAAGGACGCAGCCTCCATTAGACCTTCCTGCAGGTCCGAGCGATTACTGCATCGGGTCACACCGACCGAGGAACCGAGATTCGCAGGCTTCGTGAAAAGCGGATATTCACCGATCATTTCTGCTTCTGTGATGACAGCCAGCATATCCTTCTCAATTTCAGAACGAAGGACAACCATCGTATCCACAACCGGGATATTATTGGCAACCATTACATCCTTGAAGACACCTTTGTCCATACCGACAGCGGAACCGACTACACCTGCGCCAACGTAGGCGACATCTGCGAGCTCGAACAAGCCCTGCAGGGTTCCATCTTCGCCGAAGGTCCCATGCAGGACAGGGAAAAACACATCAATAGCATGAGGCTTGGATCGCGAAGCATCAGATGGGTCAGGGGAAAGGGCAAAGTGTTCAAGATCCTCAAGTTTTCCGCTTTCAAACTTGCCGAGCACATCTTCACCGGTCAGCCATTTGCCTTCGTGTGTGATGCCGATCTGGGTCACATCGTATTTGGCGGGATCCAGCACGGACAACACCGAACGTGCGGACATGAGCGATACCTCATGCTCGCCGGAACGTCCGCCAAATAAGACTGCCACGTGAAGTTTCTTCATAACGTTTCAACGCTTAAACGTTTGCACGTTCAAACGTTCCATTCTCCAATCAATTCAATTTCAAGTTCCAGGTCAACACCCTGCTTCTCCTTGACGGTTTTCTGCACGAGTTGTATCAGGGCAAAAATGTCTTCTGCCTTTGTGTTGGCGTGATTGAGGAAGAAGTTTCCATGCAATGGGCTGATCTCCGCATTGCCAACGCGCGTGCCATTCAATCCTGATTCGTCGATCAATCGACCTGCGTAATCACCATCCGGATTCTTGAACATCGAACCCATGCTCGCGCCGGGCGGCTGTGTTGCCTTGCGATGGGCGCTGAACTGTTCGATCTTCACGGTGGCTTCTTCCTTCGTGGAGTTGGTCAGACGCAATTCAGCAGACAAAACGATCGCATCCAGCTCGCCGCGTTTCAAGATGCTCGTGCGATAGGCATAGCCCAGTTGATCGACGCTGAATTTCTCGCGTCCGTTTTCGGTGAGCACCTCAACCGTGATCAGGTTACCAGCGGTATCGCCGCCGAACGCACCGGCATTGCCATACACAGCGCCGCCAATCGTACCTGGGACCGTAGCCGCCCATTCGAGCCCAGCGTATCCCTTGGAGGCACAGCGATTGGCTAAATTGCTGAAGACGACACCCGATTCCGCGCTGACCGATGGCTCGTCACCGTTATGGAAACGGACTCCCTTCGCCCGATTCAATACAACGACACCCCGCACGCCTTTATCGCTCACCAGAACGTTCGAGCCGCCTCCCAGCATCACGAAGTCCAGGTCCAGTTTCCACAACAATTTGATGATTCGCGCCAACTCATCTGCAGACTCGACCGTAATCAAGACATCCGCAGGTCCGCCGATGCGCGCGGAAGTATAAGGCGCAAGAGAAACATTCTCCTTCACCTGATCGCCAAGCTTGGCGTACAACATATCAATCGGTGGAGTAAGTACTGTCATTTTCGAACTACTCGTCTTTTTCACTTAACTTCTCGATCAACTTTTCAACCTTCTTTTCATCTGAGTCTTCCTGCTTTGCGTCTTTCTTCTTTCTTTTTTGACGGGATTCCTTGTCGAAGAACGCCAGAAACATTTTTAGCGGTGGCAGGAAATTCGTCTCGGGATGAAGAGGCTCTTTCTTATTTTTCTCATCGGACATCTGCCGCAACCATTTCTTTATATTCGTGTGGGAACGGTTGCCCCATCCAATTTGCGAAGGGAGAAGGTCTCCTGTGTTGCCTTTTCATCTTTTCGATGAGCTTGGAAGCAAGTTCTTCATCCACATCTGTCTGGGTTTTGGATGTATCGGGTGGTGAAAACATCTTCGCTTCCTGTAGAGCCGTTCTCAAGGGTGACAGTGAGGGCGTCTGTATCTGGTATGCAAATATATTTTTTTGATTCATGATATTTACCTTTCCTGTAATCCTTTCACTACATCCGTACTGATCTGATCCGCATCGCCAGCTGAAAGGACCAGCACTACATCACCCGGTTTCAAATGAGTGAGGAGATGGATGGTCACTTCAGGCAATGTTGCAATGTAACGTGCCGAGAGATGTGGCATGGCACTGACAATCTCGGCGGAGGTGAAGTCCTCTTTCGGTTCACGCGCCGCGTACACCTCGGTGACGATGACTTCATCTGCATCCTTGAAGGCGCGTGCAAATTCAAGGAAGAGTGTCCTGGTGCGCGAATAGGTGTGAGGCTGCCACACTGCCCAGATCCGTCCCTCGGGATAACGAGCACGCGCTCCCTCGAGGGTTGCTGAAATCTCGGTTGGATGGTGGGCATAATCATCGAAGATTTTGATGCCATTTACGTCACCGCGCAGCTGGAAGCGGCGTCCTGTACCTGTATATTCAGCCAGAGCCCGGGCAGCTTTTTCAGCTGATAGACCCAGAAGCTCGACAATTGCCAGCACTGCCAGAGCGTTACGCACGTTATGTTGTCCCGGTACCTGCAGGGAGACATCCACAGAGTCGAGCCCTGATTTGCCGAGATTCGATGAAGCGACAAAATTGAACCCACCGCGCTGATTCGGTTTCACTTCACGAGCCATCACCCACAACGGACTGTTGATGGTGTTTTCAGCCTGCACCTGATAACCAACGACATTCTTTCCGGCTTTGCGCGCATAGTTGACCATCTCCATGGCGCCCGGGTCTTCCACACAGGCAATCAACGTTCCATCTGCCGGAAGCAGATCCACAAACTTTTGGAATGATTCGACCATCGAAGCAAGTGTCGGGAAGACATCCGGATGGTCGTGTTCCAAACTGGTGATCACTTCGATCTGTGGCTTGAGCCCGAGGAACATATTGTCATACTCGTCGGCTTCGATCACGAAAACTTTGCCTTTGCCCGCACGTGCATTCACTCCCAGATTGTTGATCACGCCACCGACAATGAACGAAGGATTACGTCCAAGCTTGCTCAACACCCAGGCGGTCATGGCAGTCGTGGTCGTTTTCCCATGCGTCCCGGCGACGGCAATTCCAGTTTTGTCGGACATCAGCTCACCGAGGAAATCCGCCCGCTTATAAACCGGGATTTTTTTCCGCTTCGCTGCCTTGACCTCGGGATTGTCCTCCGTGATGGCAGACGATCGCACGATCCAATCGGCGCCCTCCAGGTTGCGTGGATGGTGACCTACATAGACAGTCGCACCTGCTTTGCGCACTTCATCGGCAAATGGAGTCAGGGCGCGGTCAGATCCGCTCACCGTGTATCCGCTCTCCAGGAGGAGGCGGGCGATGGCGGAAAGTCCGCTTCCCCCGATGCCGATGAAATGGACGTGTGTCATGGTTAGTCTTCTAGTTCTCTAGTCTCCAAGTCTCGTAGTCGTTAGATATACACAACCAGCACAAAGACAAATGCCAGAATGATGGCGAAATAAATTCCAGGTTCGCCCAGCAACGTTGGCGGCATATATTGCATCATCTGGTTGACGGTATTGATGATTGCAGGATCGGTGGGTCTGGATACTACATTTTCAAACGGATAATCCGCAAGATACATGTAATACAGGACCGTCCCTGCCACCAGATAACCATTGACGCCGCCGAGGATGGCGCCGAACAGTGTGTCCTGCAATCGCTCACGAGCAGCACGCGAGGCAAGATGCGGAATACTGACCACGGTCTGGTAACCGAAATACACGAGCACAAGCAGGATGATGCTCCGCACCCAGAACAGGGAAACATCGGTTTCGGCAAGGTTCTGCGCCAGTGGAATGTACTTGCGCAGCACGTGATTCACTGCCAGAGCCAGGATCACACTGAACGCGACCAGCAATTCCTTTGCCCAACCTCGCATCCAGCCGACGATGGCAAAGAGAATTACATACATCCAAAAGACATAAACAATGCTCATCATAGTGTCATGCTCCAGCCAGCTCGATCAATGCGCTGGCAATTTTCTCCGCAGCACGCGGGTGCGACAATTCAAACATTGCTGCACGCATGGCTTTCAGTTTGTTTGGGTTCTCGATCAACACATTCAATGTTGGCAGAAGTTCATCATTCAAGCGATGGTCCGCCAGGATGACCGCTGCGCCGCGCCGGGTCAGATAATCGGCGTTCACTTTTTGGTAGCGCCATGCATGTGGATAGGGCACAAGCACAGCTGGTAACCCAAACAATGGATATTCACCCAGGCTCGAGGCACCCGCACGTGAGACAACCAGATCGGCTGCCGCCAGCGCCGCTCCCATTTCATGCAGGTACGGCATGATGTGGTACCGGGCAGCCAGGTCTGCGGACAGTTGTTCGCGCGCCTCCTTGACCATCGGCCAGTCTGTCTCACCGGAAATATGGACCAATTCAAACTTATCCAGAATTCCACGCAAGCCGTTGAGCACTGCCACATTGAGCGAGTGTGCTCCCTGGCTGCCACCGAACACGAGCAGGACCGGGAATTGCCGGGAGATGCCAAGGTGCTGGATCGCGGTTTGGCGGTCCCAAATCGCGAGATCCGCACGGAGCGGGTAGCCTGTCTCATAGACTTTCTTGTTAAAGAACTGCTGCGATTCATTGGTTGTCACCACAATAACATCCGCTGAACTGGCGAGAGATTTGATTGCCATGCCCGGCTCGATATCCGGAACGTACAAGAGCGACGGGAGCGAGCGTCCTGCCATTGCCATGGGCACAGCCACATATCCACCGGTAAAGAACATCACGTCAGGTTTGAATTCATTCAAGATGCGGCGGGCGGCAAAAACACCGCGTGTAATCGTAACGAAGTTACGCGGCAGATTCGTGACTCCGACACCGTGTACGCCTGCAGCCGGGATGGCTTGGAAGTGGATTCCCTGGCGCTTCACCAGAGATTCTTCCATGCCGCCCTCGCTGCCCACCCAGAGCGTATCCAGGTTGGAGACTTTAGCCGCCAGCGCGCTTTGAACGGCGAGAGCGGGATACACTCCGCCTCCCGTTCCCCCGGCGCAAATTAACAACCGCACCGAATGACCTCCAATCGTTTTCTTCCTTCTTCACACTCTCGCCGCTTTGGCGTGAGATGTTCAACATGATGCCAATTCCACAAATGGTGGAGACCAAATTCGAGCCACCCGCACTGATAAACGGCAGGGCATTGCCCGCAAACGGGACCAGGCCCACCATCGCAGACATATTGATCAGCGCCTCGATGGCGATCCAAAACGTGATGCCCGAGGCAAGCAATGTACCGAGCATATCTGGCGCGCGGCGGGCAATCAGCAGTCCGCGCCAGACCAGCGATGCGTACAAACCGATCAACATGATGGAACCTAACAAACCCAGCTCTTCCACAACCACAGCAAAGACACTATCTGTGGGCGCAAAAGGCAGGCCCAGGAGCTTTGTATTTGCCTGCCCGAGCCCAACACCGAATACACCGCCTTTGATAATCGCCTCAAAGGAACGCTGTACATGATACGAAGCATGGATAGGATCCTGTAATCCCGCGATGAAGGAATCGACACGGTTTTGCCCGGTGGCGCTAAAACGCACGATCAAATAACCGATACCCGCGGCGAGGATCAACAGGACGATGATCTGCTTCATATCTGCGCCGGCGAGGAAGAACAGTAAGCCGCCGAGAAGGAAGACCGTGGCTGCGGCGCTCAAGTCTGGTTGACGGTAGATCAAACCACCGATCGTTCCCAGGATGATACCAAGCGGGATCAAACCAAACCCAATGTCATGCAGGAACTGTCGCTTGGAATACAACCACACGGAAAGATAAATGACCGAAACCAGTTTCGCCACTTCCGATGGTTGGTACGAGCCCTGATACAACGTGCGTGAGGCACCCAGACGAATCTCATTGATGATCGAAACGATGATCAGCAGGACAATCGTAGCCAGCATGGCAACCAGAACGACTCTGCGCCAATGGTGATAATCGAACAGCGACAGGAGACCGGCAAGGATAACGCCAAGCAGCAACCAGCGCACCTGTCTTACGAACATGTAGGTTGCGGAACCGTAGGCATTGAACGAAAAATCATAGGATGCAGAGTACAGCATGATCAACCCAAAAACCAATAGGGCAATCACAGTTAACACGATCGGCATGTCGAATCCGCGGGCGGGTTTTCGAGCCGGCGAGGAGGAGACACGATTATTTACGAAAGTTCTTGTACCCATTTCCGAAACCTTTCTCCACGTTCAGCGAAATCCTTGAACTCATCAAAACTCGTCCCGCCGGGAGAGAGCAGGACAACATCACCCGACTCGGCAACTTCTGCCGCCTTGAGCACTGCCTCATGAAGACCGCCTGTGCGGGTAAGGGTAAACCGCTCCCCGCGCAACCCAAGACTCTCCAGCGTTTTCTGGATTTTTTCAGCCGCCTCGCCGAAGAGCACCACGTGATCCACGCGTTCCTGGACGAGTCGCATCAAGTCTTCCCAGGGCAGGTCCTTGTCGCGCCCGCCGAGCATCAAAACGATTGGCTCCTCAAACGCACGGATGGCTGCCATGCTGCGTTCGGGAGCACTGGCCATCGAGTCGTTGTACCAGCGCACGCCCTTGAGCTCACGGACGAGCTCAAGGCGATGAGGCACGCCGCGAAACTCCTCCACGGCTTCGAGCATGTCATCCAGTGGGAAACCGGCTGTATGCCCGATAGTGAACGCAGCGAGGACGTTCGATACGTTGTGCTCGCCGCGTACGGAGATCTTCTCACGCAGCATCAGGGGCAGGTAGGCGTTGCCATCGCGAAGATTCAATAAACCATCCTGCAAATAGGCTCCGTTCAAGCCTTCCTCCAGTTCATGCAAGCTGAAGGTGAACAGTTTGCCATGTACATTATCACGAAGACTCCACGCGCCTTTATCATCGCGACCGAGGACCGCGGCATCCTTCTCGGCCTGAAATGCAAGCAGGCGCCTCTTGGCCGCGATGTATGCTTCCATGGTGCCATGGCGGTCGAGGTGATTCGGGGTAATGTTCAGGATCGCGGCGATGTTCGGCGAGATCGTCATCTGGTCGAGTTGGAACGAGGACAGCTCAAGGATGGCGATATCATCGGGGGTCATATTGTCCACATAATTGATGAGTGGATCGCCGATGTTGCCGCCAACGTAAGCCTGATCGCCGCGGGATTTTTTCGCCATATTCCCGACCAGGGTCGTAGTCGTGGTCTTGCCTGCGGAACCGGTAATGCCAATCGTCCTGCAGGGGGCAGCTTCCATGAAGATCTGTGAGTCATTCGAAAGCGGAATTTCCCGTTTGATGGCTTCAGCCACGATTGGCAGCGTGAGCGGAACCCCGCCCGAGAGACAAAGCACATCGGTCGAGTCCAGCAACTCGAGCGGATGTCCTCCGAGCGCCCAATCGATCTGGAATTCGGCAAGCGACTGGCGGGCGATCTGCAGATCATCGGCCTTGCGCATATCGCTTAGGGTCACATGCGCGCCGTGAATCGAAAGCCAGCGCGCCAGGGCGAGCCCCTGCCGTGCGGCTCCCAGGATCAAAACGCGCTTACCGTTCCAGGCTTTCATTGTATATACCCATATGCCAAACCGATGCCAACCATGGCGGCAAGCAGACCGATCAGCCAGAATCGCTGCACCACCTGTGTTTCGCTCCATCCGAGCAACTCGAAATGCAGATGGAGAGGAGTCATCTTGAAAAAGCGCTTGCCCTTCGTCATTTTGAAATAAGCCACCTGGATTACAACGCTCAATGCCTCGCTCAACGGGATCACCGCAATGACCAGGAGCAGGGGCCAGAAGCCTGTCATGAGAGCCACTACGCCGAGTGTCGCGCCCAACGCCAGAGATCCGGTATCGCCCATGAATAGCTCCGCCGGATGGACGTTGAACCAAAGGAAACCAAAGACCGCGCCGACAACCGTAAAGCAGAAACGCGCCAGATAGACCTGGTCATACATCAGCGCAATCCCGCCAAAAGCGACGAACGCGGTCGCAGAGATCAGGCCGGCAAGTCCATCCAACCCATCGGTGAAGTTCACCGCATTCGATTCACTGACGATGATAAAAGCCGCAATGGGAATGTACCACCAGCCAAGCTCTATCTCGCCCAGGCCCGGCATACGCAAGTCGGGGACCTCCAGTAGATATTTCAGAACGAAAGCTGTGCCCAGTGCCAGAATCACCTGGGCTAAAAATTTTGTGCGCGCCCGCATGCCCTCACCACGACGTTTGCCGCGCAGCCCTTCCCAATCGTCAAGCGCACCCAGCAAGCCATAGCCCATCATGACGATCAAGGGTACAAGCACGGAACGACCAATCACCTCCAACCCGATCAACTCGGCGGCGTTCAGCAGCCCCGTAAGCAACAGGACGGGCAGGATGAACAGCACGCCACCCATTGTAGGCGTCCCCATTTTGACATTGTGATGACCGGGTTCATCCACGCGGATGATCTTGCCAATCTTGAAATGGCGCAGCACGCGCAGGAGAGGCGGACCCCAGATGACCGTCAACACAAAGGAAAGCATGGCGAGGCTCAAAACGAACGTGGTCTGGTTCATGAACGCATCTCCAGCATGGACGTAATTCGATCCATGCGCAGTCCATGTGACCCTTTAATCAAAACAGAGTCGTTCGCCGTGAGGTTGGCTTTGAGCCATTCCAGGAGCGGATCAAACTCATCGAATTCAACAATTGCGTTTTTTCTCATCCCGGCGCGGCGAGCAGCATCAGCGATCATATGGGCACGTTCGCCGAGCGTAAGCAGCACACTGGCAACCTGTGCCGCGCGCAATCCAACCATTTCATGTCCGCCACGTTCGTAGGGACCAAGTTCGAGCATATCGCCAAGCACAGCCACTTTGCGCCCATCCAGTTCATCGAGCAGGTTTAGGGCAGCGAGCATCGATTCGGGGGAGGCGTTATACGTATCATCGAGCAACAATGCGCCGGTCTGACTACGGACGGCAGCCAGGCGCAATTGGGTATGTCCCTGGCTCAAACCTTCCAGGATATCCTGCCAGTTCATCCCATCCACAATACCGACGGCAGCTGCGCGCAGCGCAGTATGGACGGAGTGCCGCCCAATGAGAGGGATTTTGACATGCAAGGTTTCGCCGCGATAATGCAAACGGAAGCGAATACCGTCGAGACCCAGTCCCACGACATTATCTGCCCAGAGGGTCGCTTCGGGGGATAAACCGTAGAAGAAGATGCGCGCTTTGGTCTTCTCCTCCATCTTGCGGACCCAGGGGTCATCGAAGTTGAGGATCGCCACACCGTCGGGCGCCGGAGGCAGTGCCTGAACCAGTTCCGATTTTCCGCGGGCGATCGCTTCCTGCGAACCGGCACGCTCGGCATGGACGGTGCCAATGTTCGTCACCACGCCGATTTGCGGCAGGGCAATATCACACAGAAAAGCAATTTCTCCCGGCACATAGAATCCCATTTCGAGCACAGCGCGCTGATGACCCGCGCTCAAGCGCAATAATGTGAGTGGAAGGCCGATCTCGTTGTTGAGGTTGCCGGGACTCTTCAGCGTCCGATAGCGCGTACTCAACACTTCAGAGATCATTTCCTTGGTTGTGGATTTGCCCACGCTGCCGGTGATGGCAACAACGCGCAAGTCCAGTTTGCGGCGCCAGAAACGAGCGATCTGTTGTAAGGCAGCAACTGTGTTGTCCACGCGCAGGCAAAGCGGTGGGACGAGATCCTCACGGGTAAATGAGTCAGCGGAGGGAACGGAACGCAGGTCGAGCGTCCGGTATGAGGCGTCTACCCTCCGCTGGATTAAAGCAAATGAAGCCCCGCGCCGAAATGCCTCTCCAAGGTAGTCGTGTCCATCCACTTTTTCGCCGGGGATGGCAACGAACAGGGAGCCGGGAATGACCTGGCGCGAGTCGATAACGGCTTCGGTAATGACCGTTGTAGCCAGGGGACGATAATTCGTCAGCGCTTCGAGGGCGTCGGCAAGGGTTAACATCTTATTTGTTCACAATTTGGCTGCGGACTACATCGGGTGGGATGTTCAACGATATCACAGTTTGCTCAGCGACTTGTGAGAAAACCGGGGCGGCAGTCTCTGAACTCCAGATCGATGCACTTGGGCTGCTCAACCAGACGTACACCATGAATTGTGGGTCGTCCACGGGTCCCCAGCCGATGAACGAAACATTGGTGTGCGTGGCGTCGTAGCCATATTTGGTCGGGATCTGGGCTGTCCCTGTCTTGCCTGCCAGCCGGTAACCCGGCAGCAGCGCTTGCGAAGATTCCTGCTCCAGGGAGAGCGCCAGCATTTCATTGAGAGTGCGCGCCGTATCAGATGTGATGGGCGAACCCCCGTATTGCGATGGGACATTGTATTGATGTCCATCGCGCAGCATCGAGTACAACACATGCGGCGTCACCATCTTGCCGCCATTTGGAATCGACGAGACAGACATCAGCATTTGCAGG
>Ga0065705_10104274_pt1 | contig 24740 bp, 21 predicted proteins | sample SwibulcommuniRL2_FD_59092 | JGI IMG/M metagenome (GOLD analysis project Ga0065705, IMG submission 59092) | Bulk soil microbial communities from switchgrass field near Rose Lake, East Lansing, Michigan, USA - RL2 Bulk Soil v2 (version 2) | ecosystem: Environmental > Terrestrial > Soil >...
GGCGTGCTCAACGCTTGCGACAACTGTCCGAATCTACCCAATCCGGGCCAGGGGCCCGTCGTTTTCGGGGAAAGTATTCTTGCCGCTGACTCCAACACGTTCTCCTGGACAGGACCCGCGGACGTGGATTTTGTTCGAGGCAATGTGAGTCAATTAGCGGGCTATCAGACCAATTTGTCGGGGTTTCTCTCCAGTGCGACGTCGCTATCCGACGCTACCGTGCCGGCACTTGGATCCGGTTTCTATTACTTGATCAGGCCTGGCGGGAGTTGCCTCGCTGGAAGCTGGCAGACAAGTCCGGGTGCTGAACCAAACAGGGACCTACTTCTGCCGTGAGAAGCCACGGTTGATGATGGGAAACGTTAGGACCGAGGAGACGAGTGATGGCACTCCATTACAACCGTGACGGATATACATTCCGTGCCGACGCCCAGGGCCTGAGCATCGAGCCCGGACCGAGGCCAATTACACTCGGCCGAGGGGAGCTCGATCAACTCGGACTACAGCCACGCGACGATTATCGAATCCCACACGAAGGGACCTCTTCAAAGGAGGATGTGACGGGTCGAATAATGTCCACCCTTCACGAGGCGATCAGCCGCTGCAAGGGTCCCGAAGAGGCCTGGATGGCGCAGGACCTCAAAAGAGCAATGATTCTGGTCGGCGGATTGGATGAGAAGATGGTGCAGCAGATTCTGGATCAGGAGGGCGTATAGGATGGGCGAGGGAGAGAGCCGGGAGCCTTACAAAAAGGAACCGACCCGTCTTCTCTGACTTACTTACGCCTTGATTGAATTGGACTTCAACCACAGCGTCAACGGGTCGGTCACTGCTTTGACTATACCCCTCGAAAAGCCGATCGCCAAATAAAAGCTTCGGAAGTTTTCTGGCGACTTGAAATATCCCAACCTTACCGGACCCGCAAACACAAAGGGCCCCCTTCCGGAGGCCCTTCGCTTTTGCCCTCTCTGCTAACCGGTTCACTTGATGATACGAGGGGTACATCAACTGCGCCGGCTTGCACAACTAGCGGGCAAAACTCCTCGTGACACCCCTTGCTGGTTCCGCCCGCAAGGACCTAATAACCCTTTCGCCAAGCTCCCTCTCGAAAACACGAAGGACCTCCAAGCGAAGGTCCTTCGTGATGTGCCGGTGTTCTGAGAGGGGGCAAATAGAGCACCGATACTGACATTCCGGTCAGTTTCTTACTTGGGGGGAGGATTGAATCCGCCGCCACCACCCCAGACCGCGCCATCGATCGTAAACCCGAGTCCTGAGAGGAGCTTTCCGAATGCATGGGCCAGACCGCGGCCGTGCTCACTTCGGGTCTGATCGCTGGAAAGCGTAACCTGCGTGCCGGTGCAAGTGCCGGTGGGTGAGCTCGAAGCCTTCAGAGGCCCATTTCCGCCACCCCACACAGCGCCATCCGTGGTCGTCACTCCAGAACAGTTCTTCGGATTCGCATTCGGTGCCGCGAACAGGGCCGAGCTAACCATCATCACCGCCACCAGGACCACCGCCGTCTTGCTGATGTCCCTCGCCTTCATGACTTCCTCCCCCGCATCGTTGAGCCGCCGTTCAGCATCATTGCTTCGGCGTGTGCAAAGTCACAAAGGCAACAGCTATGCCAAGCGATTGGCATCGGACAATGCGAGTACGCAAAACCCCTGATGCACATACAGTTATCACCTTAGGTCAACCTGGAGGATGAGCAAGACAATGCTAAACCTCACCCACTTCCTACACGCTCCCTCGCTCCAAGAGAAATGCGCCAGGCTGGTAAGTCATTCAAGGACCGATGCTTACAGAACACTCCGGGCAGAGTATCAGTGAGAATTCGCCACATGATCCAGTAACGCATTACATTTCAGTGCGTTACAGCGATTGCAGTCTCACCAGGAATCAGCCCCGAGATCAACGCCGACTTCTTTGCCGTCTAACTAATGCGAATAGAATCAGTTGCAATATTTTCTTTGAGACACAGAGCACATTTTGGCTGAGACTCCCGCTTCAAATTCACAATAAAACCGGCCCTCCAGCGAGGGTCCTTCTCCTTCGAGAAGTCCTGCTGTACCGCTACATCTATATGCAACGGTTGCAGGATCTGACATCAAGCCCATGGTCAGCAAGAACGAGGCCACGCTCGCGGGTCTTGGTCATCCGAAGAGATCCGATCGCCACAGTAACTGCGATCTTCGCTCCATAGCACGGTGGAGGAATCTCCTCACTCACCGAATACTTTGTGCGGTTTTCCCTCCTCCGGCGTTTTCTCTTTATAGAGGCCATAACAAGCCAAGCGTCGCAGGTCGATTTCTGGCTGAGAGGATCCGTCCCGTATCCCACGACACAGCCGACACCGAAATGGAGGGAATCCATGGCTCCGATCCGGTCTGTATTACCGTCAATTCTCCTGTCCCTGGTTCTGGCATCGGCACTAGCCGAGGCAAGTACGACCTTGAAGCTAAAGAAATCGTTCATCAACCAGTATAAGGACCGGGCCACCCTGACAGCCTCTTTCGAGGTCGACAAGGCGCACGACAACCCGAAGCCAGCGAAGGAAGACGGAGACATCCACATTGCGGGATGGTCAGATGATCTCGGCCTAGTGGCAGTGGCCGAAATCATGAATTCGAAAAAGGAGCTGGGTGCAGTCGCCAGGGCCAACGCTGTTGAAGCCAGGACAAAGAAAGTCGACATAACGGGGGTCTGGAGAATCTGGCCCGAGCATGGCGGCGACCACGAATTCACACAAGGAAAGATGGAAAGCAAGGCCACGAACACGAACCCAGACCATATCCTGGAAATCCACCCTCTGACAGAATTCGACGGCATCGAGGTTGCCGACTCGATCGGGAAAATCACAGGTTACAAGTACAAGAACGCCGACGATGCCTTTCATCGTTACGAGAATACCCGCTTCAATCTTGAATGTAGCCCGAGTTCATCGACAGTTCGGATGACCATGTCAATGGTGGGGTACAACTACACGAAGTTCGACCTTGTCCTGAACGAGGACGTCAGCCACACCATGCAGGATGGGGGAAAGGCGTTCAAGGCGGCAATCTTGGATACCGATGGAAACCTGATGGTGACTGAAGAGAGGATGATTCTGGTCCCAGGCTCCCCAGCCTTTCAGCTACTGAAGTCAGCGAAGGAGGGCGAGCGGTACACCGTTCTCGGAATGCCGAGGGTCAGCCTCGCGTTGGTCAGCTGGCGCTGCGCGAATGCTGGGGACAAGCCCTGGGTTCTCAAGTGGGACATTCCATACGAGATGGTCATTCTTGCCGTCTTCGAATAGGATGCGCACCGCGCAAGGCGATGGATTTGTTGACCACGGTATAGGCACGGACCTTCTTGCGATTGAAGACAACTCCGACTGGAGAGCCGTATGCCAGCACTCGATTTCCCACAGTTTTTGAAGAGGTTTGGAATCCAGCTCCTTGGTGTCGCGAATACCGATGTCGCGCCTGGTGAGGTCGTGGACAAAGCCAAAAAAGGATTCATGCCACAGGGTCATCTCCAGGAGATCCTGACTAGCCAGCCTTCGGCCTTCTGGGACACCGAGTTCAATAGAGCAAATATGGTCTATGGAACGGTCGAGCGGACCTTCAGCCTTGCAGGGAGAGCAAGTCTCACCGAGATGGGAGTACAAATCAGTGGCGGCCTGAGATCGGCGAAGTCAGTCACCTTTTCAATTACCGGAGTGAACGCTCGAACCTTCATCAACGGGCCCGGCCACGCCTCGATGTTCTCGCTCGTCCCTCTTGTGAATCACCTGAAGGAAGCAGATCGACCACGGTGGAAGTTGGTCAACGGAAAGTGGATCGTCACTGAGACCTACTATGCGACTGAAGCCACTGTCTCATTCCAGACTTCGGGGGGCGTGAACTTGAAGGCCCAGGTGGATGAGGCGGGCGGGGTGCAGGCCGGGGGCGACGGGAAAGTGGAATGGACGAGCAAGAAATCCTTCACGATTACGCAGAATGACGGGGTCCCCTTCGGGTTCAGAGGGTGGAAGGTATGAGGTTGTGACCGGGCGACAGGGTAATTCCTGCTGTGGTAGTTTAGCCAAAATTGAGAGGCTGCTTTTCTAGCGCATTACGGACCGGGTGAACTGCGCATCGCGCTGTTTGAAGCTGGGAATATGCTTCCTGGGCGCCACCGATGGGGCACTGTCATGAGTAGGCCAGGCAATCAAGGGGGATACTATCCGCCCCTTGTAGTATCTGCGCATGGATTCCGCACAGCGGGTCGCTGGCAGAAGTTTTTTGATGCTGCGATCAGCGGGACTCCAGTCAAAGTGGAACCATACGATTACGGTCGTTATGGTCTATTCTCACTACTGATTCCGAGGTTCAATGCGCGGATGATCGAGAGCTTTTACGCGTGGTATTCGAGCATCACGAATGCGTGTCGCAACGTAGACCTACGCCGCTATGACAAGCGCCCCAGTTTGGTGGCTCACAGTTTTGGCACATGGATCGTATGCTACGCGATGCAAAAATACGAGGAAATCCGCTTCGACAAACTCATCCTCTGTGGTTGCATTTTACCTCGTGACTTCGATTGGAACTCCTTATTCGCTCGTGACCAAGTGGCTCTCGTTCGAAATGAATGCGGACAAATGGACCCCTGGCCGCGTATTGCCCGCAGATTTGTGGCTCGAGCTGGATCAGCCGGCTCCGATGGGTTCGACTGGTTTGGCTCGCTAGTGCAAAATGATTATTGTGCGGAATGTAAACACAGCGATTCATTGCTTCGTTCCCATATGGAGCATGTCTGGCTTCCGTTTCTATTCCTGCCCCCAAATCCATTGTCGGTGCTGCACGGCCGGGACATTCATGATGGTGTCGAGTTCTCGAAGAATCTGAAGCACACAGGAACAAGAATCGATGTGGAAGCCTTTGGACAACTTCCAAACTACAACAAGGTAGTACTTCCCCGGGGCCTCTCAACGAGTTGGATCGAGATTAACGCGGACATCTATACGTTCCTGATCGACCGTCGGTCGCGTGTACCGGCAGGGTACTTAAACGCGATGCCAGTCGTAGAAGGCGCATACAGTGAGTTGAGAAGCGGAGCCAAGACAGATAATCAGGTAACGGCCCAGGACATCGTCCCTTACGTTGGAAACCAATCCGTCAAGATGTATTTGATGTCTGTCGCGATTGCGAAAGACTGTAGGCGTTGGGGAGAAGGTCTGTTTCAACAGGGTTATGTAAAGTTGATCAACGCATTCATCGACAAGATGACGTACTATGCTCGCAACCACGGAATACGAGTTACTCATTTTCTGGCTATTGCATGGACGGCAGAAGGGCTCAAATTGTGCGAATCATTCGGAATGAGGAAAGTTGGGGTGGATGGATTCGGGGATGATGTATTTGAGCTTGACGTTTGCGGGATGAAGTCGGCGAACGGAACTAGAGTTCTCCCCGGTGTCAGGCGCCTCATAAAGCTTTACCAAGACATGTGAACAAGAGCGGAAGCGTTGATGGGTGGTCTTGCCACTCGTCTGTGGATGGATAGAGGACACGGTCCTCCCCGGACAATGAGTGCGGTATCCCGGTAGGTTCCGGAACGTGGAATTGGGTGAATTGGTGTTGGTGCGCCGCGAGTAAGATCCCGTGCGCCCCCGCTAATCTTCACTCGGACTGCTTGAAGGTCGGATCGATTTCCTTCGCCTGAGCCTGATCATTCTTGGCCTTCTCAATCTCTCCCAGCCCCTTCCATACCAGCCCGCGATTCCAGAGCGCCCAGGCGTCGGTGGGGTAGAGCTTTAGAGACTTCGTGTAATCGTGTATCGCCTTCCGGTAGAGTTTCTGCTTCAGCTCGTCGTTTCCGAGGTTGTAATAGGCGGCCGCCAGCTTCGAGTTGAAGTGGATGGCCCGGGCGTAATCCTCTCCTGAATTCTCGAACTCGCCGCGCTGGCTCTCGAGGACACCGAGGTTCTGATAGACGAACCCTAGAAACTCCTTGTCCGACAGATTCGCGAGGAAGACGCCACGATCGATGCTCGCCTGCGGGATCTTCTGCTCGCGGATGTAGTCCTTGTCCAGGACTTCTCGCCCCTCCTGGAACAGCTCGATGTTCCGTCGGAACTTGCCATCGTCCCAACGCAGGAAAACGTGCTTGGGCGTGGCGACAGCGTGAATGGGGAGATTCAGCTCCTCGGCCAGGATGAGGTAGACCGTGGCCAGCCCGACACAATAGCCCTTCTTACCGGCCATGACTGGGCCGGGGAGCAGGTTGTCGGCGCTCGACAGGTCATAGGTCACCAGAAACCTCTCGGATTGAAAGAAGAAGCGGTTCAGACGCTCGATGGTTTCGGCTGGAGTGGTCGCTCCGGCCACCGCCTGCCGAGCCCGAACAACCAGCGTGTTCAGCCCCGGACACCCAGGGTCCGGATTGTCCACCGGCGAACGGGTGTCCACCACCGAGCAAGCCCGCTGGGCGAGCCAGGATTCCAGAGGTGGTGTTGGAGTCGAGTTTGCATCCGCCGCGTAGCAAGAATAGGGAATTGTAGGCAACAGCACGATCAACAGGAGCGATAGAGAGGAGGCGCCCCTCATTTATGTTCCGACAGCAAAGATGAGTTCATCAATGAGGGAATTGAATGCTGTCGGCGCATATTCAAACCAAGGAACTCTTCACGATCTGGTTTCTGTATCAGAAATTCTTGCATGCTCAATTCGTACCGCCGAAATTATTGCATTGACGCCATTCCGTTTTCGACGTACAAGTAGCCGCAACACAATCTACTCCCTCGCCAATACAGCGGAGCGCCCCATGTGCGAACGCCTTACCCGGTGTTTGTGTACTTCGAGCCTTGCCGTAATTCTAGTCCTCGCTGGATATTTTCTGCTGGCGAGCCCGGTCATGGCCCAAGACGAGAACCAGACTGTGGGATTCTCCTCTACTCATGTCTTCGATGGAGGGTACTTTGGGGAGAATATTGACACCCTGAACGGGAACTTGAATCTCACCATTCCGATTGGTCCAACCTACCAGGTCAACAAGAACCTGAGTTACCAACTGAAGTTAATCTACAATTCAAAAGTTTGGGAATTCGCAGGCGCCGACCCCCATGCAAAGTGGGTAAGGCTCTCAGGTGAAGGTCCTTTCGGGCTTGGATTTAGCATGTCCTTGGGTAGGCTCTACCAGGACCATGTCATTCACAATGCGACCGAACACGAGTACCGATGGTTCTTTGTCACACCCGACGGAAATAAGCATGACATGGGGGTGACTGGCACCTCAACTGACTGGCCTACCAATTCCAACGACACGTCTTACTTCCTGGCGGGACATCGTACCGATCCATCGAATGCGGCCAAGACGGAGATTCTTATCACCAATGGAACGGGAATCCGATATGTGCTGAGTGCCCACGAGGCGATTACGGGCACGGTCTGTCAGGATGGTCTTCTCGATGCTGCCGGCTGCAACCCCGATTGGCGAGAAGTCAATGCAGCTTTTGGAGGCTACTACGTAACTCGGATTGAGGACACGACCACCGGGTCGCCTGATGCAAGCGGCTATTACCCAACCTTCGTCCGAGTCGAGTATGAACCCGGGGCAGGCGCATCGCCCGTGGGCTACGGTCAGAATATCAAGCAGGTAACCGACAGCGTGGGAAGGGTCATCAGATTTACCAACGAATGGAATCCGCCGAACAAGCAAAGCGCACGAACGGTCCAGATCGAGCTGCCTAAGTTTGGGAACAATGAATTGTCCCTTGTCGCAGGTGCGACAACCAGCTATACATTCAACTATTGCGCACCCACCGGCACCTGTCCCACCGACCGGCTCTATATGGCCGTGCTGCCCGAGTCACACGATGACACCCCATTCGATAACTCTGACCCCCCTGTCTTTGACAACAAGCGCGCAACCCTGCGCCTTTGGAGCATTGGCATCCCGCCGTACAACCCAACAACTCACCAGAACGATAACAGGATATCCTTTGAATACGGTGCGTCGGGAGAGCTCCTCAAGAGGACGCTCCCTGTGAACCAGGCCGGAGACCTGGCTAGTTCACGGATCGAGTACGATTACTACACCTTTTCGTATACCCACCTTCATTTCCAGCGCGGGGACTCGGAGCATGGCAATGTAAACGGCGGTGGCCAAGCCACGCCCACTAATTACACTCGCGAAGTTTCCGAAAAGCGGTTGTACCTTCTGACTGATCCGTTCAATTTGAGTTCCACTACGGTAGGCCCTACCGCTACCTGGAACTACGATCGCCTTGTTCTCACAGATGAAACGAATCCCCGCAAAGTGTCAATCAAGACTACGATCGGCCCGTACACGAACGAAACGGTTCATTTTTTCCGTGCCTCAAGCAAGCCCGAGGATCCAAATCAGGGAAAGGGAGCCAATGACGGCCTGGCACCGGAGTGGGATGATGGCCTCGCTTACCGCGTCGAGACCTGGGAGGGGCTAAGCGGCGTTGGACGTCTGCTTCGCACCGAAGAGACCGAATACATTCCGGACACCATGTTGGTCGTTCCAGTGCCTCCCCCGACGCCTCCCCAGGCTCCCTACACGGTCTTCTACAAGAACAACATTCGGACGACGCGGAGCATTACCACATTCAATGAGGACGGAAACAAGCAAATTATTACGGCGAACTCCGATTGGGATGGTGCAGGCCACTGGCGAGTTACCACGGAAACTGGGTTCGGAATGACGACCCCTCGCATTACCCGCAAGAATTACTTCCACCTCGGGTCACGCGATGACTTATTTGACTATGTGGAAATCAGTGATGGGAATACGGTTTTCAGCCGCTCGGAGTACCAGTACGACACTTTGGGGCGGCTTACGCGAAGTGTTGATCGTAAGACTCCGCTCTCATCTCCAAACACTCCAGTACCCCCAGTCCTCAATGGTGCGGATGGCGACGTGGTAACGGACTATGCGTACTTTGGGTCCGCGAGTTGTGCAACTCCGGTCACAGGAAATGTCTGCCAGAAAATCGTTAGTAGTCCCGGAACTCCATCAGGGACGCAGGCAACCTACACCATCAACTATGGTTACAACCTCAGCAACGCAGGACCGTACCTGGCCAGCAAGCAGTTCTTGGGCGCGAGCTGGCTCTCGATCAACTGGAAGCGTGACGCCAATTCCGGGCTGATCAAACAGAGCTGCGATCCAGCGGGGGTCTGCACTAACTATAATTATGACGAGCTCGGCCGCATCACAACCATCGATCCCGCATCGACGGAATTCAGCACGGCTATCTCTTATGAGAGATGTGACCTTAGCGGGCTCAACTGCCTTCCCAGCCTGCGGAACACTCGCGTCCGCCAGAGCGCGGATCCCACCAAACGCTGTGAGGAGAACCCCAATGGCAGCGATTGCATCTTTACGGAGTATACCTACGACGACCTAGCCCACCTCATCCAAACCAAAAAGCGTGACTTTGAGGGATTCTCGGTTGCGCAACGGAGGATATATGACGCTCTGTCCAACGTGCTTTCGCAGTCCGAATGGGTAAAATTGAATTCCACGGGCACCGGTGCCTTGGACGTCCACGAACAGCCCTTTGCGAACCCAGCCCCCCCCGCCACGCCGACCCTGAACCTTGTTAACACCTTTCCGAGTACCACGTACTCGTACATAGACCTCATCTCCGATGGATTCGATCCATTCGGTCGTGCCTGGAAGGTTACCTCTGCCGATAACAAGGTCAGTGAGACAGTCTATCGCGGGTCCGACACGACGGTAACCGTGAAGGCCCTCGCGGGTCCTTCTGGGTTGTTCGACTCGACCACGAGCTATGCCAAAGACGCACTCGGACGACTCGTTGAGGTCTCCTACCCCATCGGGCGCTATCAGGGAGCGACACTTCCACTCACTGCGGTGAAAGCCAATTACGACTATGACTGGAAAGACAACCTTGTCCAAGTCGATCTGACGGCTCCGGACGGGGACACGCACCAAATTCGCTCGTTCGCATACGATGGCTTGGACAGGCTGATCAGGGAAGACAATCCAGAAAACGGGACGACGCTCTACGAACGGTACGATGCGCTGGGGAACCTCCTGCAGAAGCGGGACAGCGCTAACAACGTCCTGAAGATGGCCTACGACGCCTCCGGACGCCTCCTGGAAACTCAAAACGGCGCGGGTAATCATCTTAGCCGGTACACTTACGATCAACCGAGCTCCGGGAACGATCTTTTCGGGATGTCAGCTGGCAAGCTGACTAGCGTCGAAAGCTATGCGGACGATGGAGCGACGATTCAAGCTACGGAAAAGTATTACTACAATGTTCTAAATGGGAGGCTTTCGGGCGAATCCACTATATTCCCCGGCTGGAGCGTTCCTGGCACGGCGGGACTAAAAACCAGCTACTTCTACAACAATTACGGCTTGCGCACGCAAACAATCTATCCCGACGAAGGGGTCGGTCGCGCTCGCCGCGATGTCACCGCATACTATGCGAATGGGTATCAACTCTCCCTCTTGGACACAGCGAATAATGGCGTCGAGCATGCAATGGGCATCCAATACAATCCCGCGGGCGGTATCTGGAAGATCTCATTGCCAGGGTCCAGCGACATCATTGAGCCTGATGCGCGGAACCGACCCTCGAGCATTTCCATCAGTGGGTGGCTTCCGTCATCACCACCGCCGGGTGGAGGAGGTGGAGGCGGTGGAGGCGGTGGAGGTGGTGGAGGTGGAGGCGGTGGTGGAGGAGGGACCCGTGAGCGCCAGCAAATCGGGCGCCTCGATACCCTGGGAATGGAACCCTATCGCTCCATCGGACAAACTGCCGCCAGCCTGTACTCAAGCGGGCCCTACGTCTACGATGGCGCTGGGAACATCAGTGTCATTGGACCCAGCAGCTACCATTACGATGCTGCCAACCGCCTGGTCGAGGCGGTGGAATTCGATAATGAGCACTCAACTTTCTACACTCTTGGCTGGGCTTACGATGCCTTCGGAAACATGATTCGAAGCAGCCAGGCAGTCGGTAATGGAGCTTCCGCATTCCGCGAATATTGTCCGACCGGGAATCCTGGCTGTACGCTCCAAAACAATCGCCTGTCGCAAATCAGTTTCGGTGGACTGACAGGCAATGTTTCCTACGATGAGCGTGGAAACATGACCGCGGATCTATTTCGGCAGTATATCTATGATCTCCGGAATCGCCTCATCGAACATCGGTACAGTCAGCCGAGCTCACTTGCCGGCTATACTTACGATGCGAATGGTAATCGCCTTGTCAAGACAGCTAATGGAGCCACCACCTATTACGTCCGAGATCAGCAGGGCCAGGTGCTCTCAGAGTTTCGACAATCTTCAGCATCAGAAACCCCCGCCTGGCATCGTGATTATCTCTATGCTGCGGGTCGACTCGTGGGAGAAGCGGAGAATGACAAGCCTCAACCCCCGACAAACCTGACCCTTGTTACGGATATTGACGAAGGAATCGTAACATTGACGTGGACTCCTCCACAGGATCCGGATCTGCAGAAGTACTACCTGTACCGCACAGAGAATTCGGCGCACCCGACGACGACGCAGCTGACTATCTACACGACCACCTACCAGGATCACCCTGCGAACATCAACTACCGTTATGACTATTATTTGAAGGCGGTGGACACCGCAGGCAATGAAAGCGAAAGCAGTGGGACCGTCAAGGTCAAGTTGGGCGATATCGATCCGCCCTCGAATCCGAGTGGCCTGAACAGGAACGCCGGAGACACCAAAGTGTCGCTAAGCTGGACCGGCTCGACGGACAACGTCCAAGTCCTAGGCTACGAAATCCGGCGCAATTACGTAATAATCCGCGAAGCGGCGGTGCAGAGCACAACTTCATTTGTCGATTTGGGGCTGACAAACGGCACCACTTACAACTACGAAGTCTATGCCCGGGACACGAAAGGGAACTATTCTGTGTTACCGGCCACGGGTTCAGCGACTCCGTTGAACCAGGTGCCGCCCGATCCTCCCACTGGACTTACAGCAACTACGGGGTGCACGGGCTCCGGCACCGACCCGGAGACGCGAACAGTCTATTTGAGTTGGAACTCAAACGCGGCAGAAGACGGAGTTGATTATTACACTCTGAGCCGTAATGGCACATCTCTCACTCCTACCATTCCGGCCTCCGGTCCACTCGTTTACCCCGACATATTGCCTTTGGGGACAATTCAGGCCACTTACACCCTGACGGCCACGAATACGGGCACGCCCGCCTCGCAACCGTCGCAGGCTGTAATCATTCAGCTCCGACTGCTCGACGGCTCGCTAGTGGCGACGACTTCGCCGCTTGTTGCCCGGGGAGATGACGGCAGGGTCACGGTTGAGTGGGACGGACCTGTTTGCCCCGCACTGCCGTGCAAGTCGTTCGTTGTATATCGCAAGCTAAACATGCAGCGAGGTTGCACTTCTTTCGAGCGTGTAGGCGCCTTCGCTCTCGCTCATGTCGCTGGGACGACGATTCCTTACTCGTTCACAGATTATTCCGTAGAGAACGCCACCGCGTACGATTATGCCGTAACACTGATGGACACTTCTGGTCGGGAGGGAGGGTTCTCATCCCTTGCGACCGGTGTGCCTCTGGAGACCATCAAGGACGTTCGGCGTTGTCGCGGTAACGGCAACGCCATTTGCCCGGCCAATACCTGTCCCGAATTCGCAATAAACTGCTATCCCTGGGTCTATCGATGGAACATTCCCTCCACACCCGCCTATCAACCCTCAACAGCTTGGCCCAGTTCTCAGGGATACCTCAAGGGGTATCACATCTACAACTACGACCCCAACTCGAGCGGGTCGTTGTCGCAGATTGGAGTCAACAGTGGTAATTTCGACTACGGATTGCTTGAGGGTAAAGATGGCGAGTACAGTGAGACGAATCCAGAGTATAGCCGCTGCAAGGTGGTGACCGGAGTCTATAAAGTCTTTGTGGATGGGAACTGGCTCTCGATGGAATCGGGTCCATCCAGTAACTTCTACCCAGAAGGCGGAACTGGCAACCAGAAATGCCCCAGCATGCAACTGTTGATGGACATCAACCACTGGTGTTCGGTGCCAACGTGCTCGGAGCTGAACGAGCCTCCCGCGCCGCCCAGCGTGACTGCCACGCCTGGGCCTAACGCCAACCAGATTACCGTGACCTGGACGGTTCCAACGGCGGGCGGAGAGATCTATCCTGACATAATCGGTTACGATCTCTACGTTGACGATCCTCTTTACGACTCGTGGTCAGGCGAACGGTATTCGGGTAATAGATCCTTGGCAGCCTTCCGGAAAAACCATCCCTATCTACGTTTGGATAGCAATACGACCTCAGTGGTGCTCGATGGGCTGAGACCCTGCCGAACCTACGCATTCTATGTGAGGACCGTTGGTGGATCGGGACGCAGTTCAGAGCCCTCTTCCGACAAACCGCAGGCTAGCGCCAAGCCCAGTCTGGCCGGAGAGCCGACAGCGCAGGGGGACCTCCGGGTTCGGCTCTGGACCGGGAATGACGCCCACTTTGCCTCCACCGATTCCTCCACGGCCTCCACGGCCTCCACGAACGTCGTGCGTCTCGTGAGGGACAATGCTTGCGCCAGTAGCATCCTCCAGCAGTCCACCGATCTGGTGAACTGGACCGACATTCCATCGGAGACCCTAAACTGCAATTATGCCGACGGCGCCAGCACCTACCTTTGCGAGCTCACCTTCGCTCCTCCGATGGGCGTGACCACCTATTTCCGCCTTAAAACCGTTTCCAACGGACTGGCATACTCCAACATCGTAGCAACGGAGGTCCTGCCTCATGACGTGCCACCGCTCTCGCCCCCTTCACACTTCGACGCCCGCTTCTTCGCCGGTATCACGGCTTTGGGTACAGTGGATACCGTTAAAATGCGTTGGTGTCCGTCATTCTTGGAAGGTAACCTCGCTGACTATCGGTATCGAATCTTCCGCTACACCTCTCCGGGAGGGCCATATACTGCTTCCACTCGGATCACCAATCCCGATCTGCCAGCCACGCAGTTAACCTACAATGATGTTTACAATGCGTCCACAAATTCCATCGATCCGGAGGCCAAGCGGTACTATTACGTCATTGCCGCAGTCCATGTTGTCGGAGGGGTAGAGACCATCTCCGCTCTTTCCCAGGAAGATGGTGCGGGGCTCTTCAACGGGTCATCCTCCTGGGATCCAGATTCGGCGGAATGGGGTACTCTTGGCTCGGAGTGGATCAATAACAGCCCACCCACCCTAAAGGAGAGGCTGCAGTTCTGCGATGATGATTACGTGGAGAGCAGACCTCCGGAATTCGTCAATCCCTTGAAGCCGGACGGTGCGAATGCTAGCGTAGAGCAAGATTACGCTGAGGCTAATCGGGTGAGGATCTGGGAAATCTCCGAAAATTCCGGAGCCGGGAATGCGGCGCCGTATCGTACCGTAGGTGTCGTCGTGCCCTTCCACTACACCTACTACCACCTCGACCATCTCGGAAGCCCGAGAATACTGACAGACGGCCTTGGCGTCCGGGTCCAGGGGCAGCACTTCCTCCCGTTCGGCGAAGAAATGCCCATCGAGCCAGGTATCAACACGAGGAAGTTCACCGGCCACGAAAGGGATTACGAAACGGGCTTGGATTACATGGTAGCTAGGTACTACCAGGCCAACCTCGGAAGGTTCATGGCGGTGGATCCGGGCGATGATACCGACCCCGAAGACCCGCAGAGCTGGAACAAGTACGCCTATGTCAGGAATAACCCCATTTTGAAGAACGATCCAACAGGGAACTGTGGACAAATGAACCCCAACAATTCCGGTGAATGTAAAATCAATCCTGACCCTGACGGGGATGGGAAGAACAACATCACTTTTGCCAACAACGTGGCAGGTGCCGCGAGTCCGGATCAATTCGTGACAGTTGACACCGCGAACATGGTCGAAGGTGCAGTGGTTAGCAGCGGAGTCGATTCCGTGAATATCAGCAGCACCACCGGGAGAGCAGGTGCAAAACCCGACCCCAACAGCAACCATCCCAAGGGCAAAGCAGTTGATATCGACAAGGTAAATGGGAAGCCAGTGGACCAGAGCAAGGCTGGTGCTGCGAATCCTAAGGATGTAGCAAAGGTTCAAGATGCTTTCGCAAAGCAACCGAACATTAGGGAGAATTACGGCCCTGCGCGGGGTGAGAAAACTTCGAAACCGGGAGGGAAGCCGGTCCCTCTGAACCCCAACAACAAGAGGGACAAAACTCTCATCAATGACCACAAGAACCACATTCATGTATCTGGCCAAAAGTAGAGGCAAGGGTGTCGTGAAGATCATCTTCCGCGTTTGGCGAGTGGGGGTGTGCCTCTTCTTGCTGGTAGCCTCGTGCTCTCCAGCAAAGAGCGGAGCCAGCAAGGGAAAGAAGGGCAACCTCCTGATAGAGCGGAACAGTGAGTTGTCGATGCTTCTTAGTCGAATTGTGTTGAAGGAGAAAGCGGGCACCACGAACGAGACCGGACAATACCTGGTAAAGCTCTTTGAGGTTCCGCGAGGAGAGGAGTGCGATGTGGGAGGCAGCCTATGTGAGGGGATCGATCTTGTGATCTCCGTCTCCAGTCTTGACCTTAACGGAGATAAAGCGGTTTATCGGGTCCAGAATCTGGCGAATTGGGACTTCAAGGCATGGAAGACGTACGCGGAGTACGACTCACCTGAATACTTCACTTCTTTCGAGGTGTCGGTCGAGTCGCGTGATGGGAAGCCGCTCGCGGAGTGCGAAAGGGCACCGTCAGGAAGGACCGGGACGATTCTGTTCCGCGTCAACCCATGGAAGGTTACCTGCGCATACTCAAACTAGGCCGAATTGGTAGAGCCGGGTGAAGTGGTCCACCGAAACTATGTGAGCCATTTTGGCCTGTTCCGAGAATGCAAAATCGAGGAATGGAACGCCGAATTCGAGCGGAGATGTAATTTCCGGGTCAGCAGAGAGCTCGGAGGCGACTCTTCCCAGAAGATGGTTCGGAGACAAGCGGACGGGTAGCGCGGTCACCAGCGAATGGTTGCAAGTCGGCAGAATCTACGCGACGCGCTTCAGGGTGACGATCGGGAGATGTCTCCGCTCGCCGTAGAGATGAACCGACAGTTCGAGCCTCACTCCGGGCCGACCTCGGATGAGCGTTCGCGGGGAAGCGCAGGGGGATCGTCGAGGCCATCGCGGACGAGGCTCAAAGCGAGGTGCCCGAATCGCCTGGCGATGTTGGTGGTAGACCTCATCAGGGTGAACTGGTCCACCGAAATCATGCGAGCCAATTTGTCCGCTACCACAGCTTGAAATACAGAGTTCGTACTTTCGATCTGTCTGGGGTCCAAGTGTACCAATAGTACGAACTGCAAATAGTTCGTACTACTGATCCACCTGGGGAGCCAAACATATCCCTCCCACGAACCGGCGGGTCTCTGGTTAACAGCGGCCCGCCGGCGGGTTCTCGACACATCCCGTAGAACCGACGCATCTTGTCCCAATTCCATTCCGGCGGATCGATGCCGCACCCTGTCGTTGAGATCCTCCCCAAATGCCGGGCTCCGCGCGCACCCGGGTGATGGCGCTCTCCAACTCTCTCCAGAACATGGAGAGCCGTCAGAACCCAGGTGCCTTATTACTGCTTTGCCCTGGAGCACCGAAGCGCACGAGAGCGTTGCTGCTTGGATTAGCGTAAAATGATCATATTCCTTCAGCATTGGGCAAGCCTGAAGATTTTCTCGTCGCTACCATTGTAGGTGGGCTGAAGTTGATTCCCTTGACTCTGAGTATGAGTGCCTCACGTCCTGCGCAGGCTGGTCATTTGTCGACGTAATATACTTGGCGCCAGCGAGCCCTAGTTCGAGTGCCGGCTAAATCAGCACGGAATGCTAGAAGGGGTCAAAGTGATGAACTGGAAGTACCCAGCTGTTGGTTTCCTGATAATCCTTTGTGGTCTTGCTTTTGGCGACCCGATTGGTGCAACGGTGTCTCAGCTCAGTTCTCCGGATGAAATCTTAAGTCCGCAAAGGATCACTTTTGAAGGTTACCCGAATGAGACACCTGCGAACACGCTCTTTCAAGGGCAGGGGTTGCTATTTTCACGTGATGACGCAGAAGCCATTTACATCCTCGATTGGTCAAGTCTCGGTCGAGTGACCACATCCCCTCGGAACGTGTTGGCGACAACATCAGTTTATGGGGCCAATTCACGTTGGGCGACACACCTGAACATTCGGTCCTCAGTACCCCTCTTCGCAATAGGCGCCTATTTTGGTAATGACCAATCGGACCCGGATTACTCTCTAACGAGGTTATCCGTCTATGGTCTGTCAGATCAATTATTGGGGTCCGTCGAAATTCCAGTCAACAATAATGTCTCTGTCGATCAGTTCATCGGGATCCAAAGCGACGAGCCATTTCTGAGGGTGCGAATTGAAAATTTCGAGACCCCGCAAACTCCATCGGACTCCTATTCAGTTGTGCTGGACGATCTTGTGTTTTCGAATGTAAAGCAATCTCTGATGCCCATCCCAATACTGATTGATATCAAGCCGGGATCTTCAGCGAATCCAGTCAATGTCAAGAGCAGGGGTACGATTCCAATCGCCATACTGGGCAGGGAGGCATTCAATGTAGTCAATGTGGATCGAGCTTCACTCCGGTTTGGACCCAACGGCGGGCTTCCACTCAATGGCCCAGGATTGGTAGACGCAAATGACGATGGCTTCGTAGATCTCGTCTTGCATTTCGACCTGCAGGAGAGCGGCATCACTTGCGGCATGGAGAGCGCCAAGGTCAGTGGTAGTTTGGTGACTGGTGAACTGATCGAGGGGGTCGATTCAATCAGGACCGAGGGTTGTAATTCGGTCGCAACGACAGAGCGTTCGCCGCGGTAAGGTCCTGCAGCGGACTGGCTCCGTGCTCGAACGGCGCGACTCAACCAATCTTAGGGCAGACAATGAATAGAGTGAGCATGACATGCAGGCCCCACTGAGCGACATAGTCATCATCGCAGTCTCGCGGCTCGTCGATGACGCACAGGGGGAACGGCGAGACCCTAGTCATGCCGACATCGAGTACCAAATTGACCTTGCGGGTCTCGCCGGTTCCGATCCCAACAGGCAAGGGCAAACCGTCGGCAAGGCTAAGCGAGTGCGCGCCACTCTCTACTGGGCCCTCGAGAATGCTCCAGAGTCAGGGGGACGTCTAGTAGCTGGACTGTTATCCCACATCCGTGGTTGCGGTGGGTTCCGGGACTCCTCGGCGAACTACGTAGGAGCCGAGGCCGTCCAGAACGCGGTATCAGCGTTTGGGAAAGAGGGCTTCGAGCTGTCAACCGATGGTGAGTTGCAGCCACTGGCCCTTCAAAACCTCTCAGGGGCGCAGCTAACGGCTGCTCTCGAGGCGTACGTCCGCCGGGCACGCCAGGGCATCACCGATGCTTCGCTAGTTACGGGCACCGGCAAGGACCTTCTTGAGGCTACTGCCGCCCATATCCTGATGCAGCGGTACGGGTCCTACTCTCCCAACTCCAATTTTCCGACACTCCTTGGCCAAGCCTTTATTGCTCTCGGCTTGGCAACGAGTCAGGTCCCAGTCCCTTCAAACTCAACCCCAGAGAAACGTCTTCAACGAGCGCTTTTCGACGCAGGCTGTGCAGTGAATTCCCTAAGGAATAAGCAGGGAACGGGCCATGGAAGGCCATGGCCTTCAACTGTCACACCTGAAGAGGCGCGGATCGCAGTCGAGATGATGGGGACAGTCGCAGAGTACTTGTTGCTGGTGCACAAGCGCACTCCATGAAAGCACGAGGGCGACCCAACACCTGTGGAGCTCTCGGTCGTCACATGCCGCACGTCTCCTGGGGTGAGCTCGGGCTCGCAGCGGACTGGCTCCGCGCTTAGTCAGAAGGCTGGGCCGAACTCTCAAAGATGAACAGGAATGGGGATAAGAGAATGGAATGGACGGGATGGGCCAACGGCAGTCCGTCGAAAACTGGCGCAGGCTATGGTCTTCGGGTTCCCGCAGAGAACCGGCGCACCTTCTTCAGTCGGGAATGGAAGAGTGTGACTCTCGTGCTGGAGACGCGCGGCAAGGTGGAAGAGGTCCAGGTGAACCTGATGTCGACCTTTTGGGAAGGTTGTCCAGAATTGAGGGGCAAGGCCATCGGGGCTTGGCTCCAAAGGAACAACTTGGCTCCTTGGCCAAAGGGGAAGCCACCAAAAGTCGAGGCTGTTCCGACTGGCAGCAGAAGATTCCACGTTCGCTCGGAATGAGCACGCGCTTATGTGCCAATTCATTACAGGCGTCAAGAGTCGCAGGCCGGGAGACACGAGTGCCGGTTCCACCGCTGGCGCTGTGCGCACCAAACTATCGCGACAATGATTCTTCGTAGGTGGTGTTCAGTTGTTAATGTCTCCTCGTTCGAGTCTGATGGCAACAAGAGCAACACCTCCTGAATCTCTGGTGCCAACAGCGTGAGATTAGTGATCTGCGTAACGCGTGCTCTTGTCAGCCCCGTCAGGTGAGCAATCTCCGCATAGTCCCACCACCGCCTCTCGGACGAGAGAGTCGAAGTGATGGCCCAGGACCAGTAGCTGGGTGATTCTGGGGATGCGTTCGAGCGAGGCTCCCTTGACGGGTTTCGGCGTAGGTGAGCTGACAGAGGGGGCCGGGGATTCTTGTTAACTCGATACGGTGGACGAGTTCTCACTGGCCTGCCTCCGGCCCTTCTGCCCAGTTGAACACCTGACCCGGAACTCGACTCGAACTGGAGCCTCTGCCACGAATTGAGGCTCAAGGCGGATCTCCGTTTTCAGGGCGGGAAGCCTTTCCAGTATTTTAGTGCCGAAGGAAAGGGTCTTCCTTGCCGGCTTGGCCTGACTTCCCGTTGACTTCTTAGCAAGTTAACACTACACTACTTATATGGCATACCTCAGAGTTACGCCAGTCAAAGGAAACTATTATTACTACATCGTCCGAAGTCAGCGGACAGGTGGCAAGGTGCGGTCAAAGATTCTTGAATATTTGGGCCGCGATCCGGACCCAAAGCGGCTCAAGAAGGCGATGGAGTATTGGGGAGTGAAGGCGATGTCAAAGCGGAGGAAGGAGCCATGAACGAGGCGAACGTGGACTTGAGGGATGTATTGGAGCGCTTTGAGAAGGTGGAAAAGCACAACCGCCAGATGAAAAATGCTGCACTTACGATTCTGCTCCTCCTTGCTTTCGCCGTCCTCGTGGGTTCGGCGGGAGCGCTCCCCAAAGTGATTGAGGCAGAGCAGTTCGTCATTAAGGATCCTAACGGAAAGGTACGCGGACGGTTTGGGTTCTTGGATAGGATCAGTGAGCAAAAGAAGCAATTGATTCCAGGTCCGGCCCTCGTCCTCTATTCGGATGAGGGTCGTAGCCTCGCGAGACTCGGGACTTTCGGTGGAGTAACAGGTGACCTACATTTGGAAAGTTCTGCAGGGAAGCAAAGCACTGGCCTGACCTCAAATATGCTGTTCTTCCTCGATGACAACTCTGTCTCCCGTGTGGAGGTTGGGATCCCCCAAGGGAAGAGTCCCAGCCTGACAGTGAGCGACTCCGCTGGCCAAGAGAGGACGATTGTCGGAGTAACACAACTCGTCTATAAGCAATCTGGCATTGTCGACAAGCGAGCAGCATCTTCACTAGTTCTGCTTGATGATGTAGGTAACGTCATCTGGTCCGCACCGTAAATAGGTCGTGGCCCGAGCGGTGAAATGCAGACGGACTTTAAGGGCTAGACGCTGGCAGCGAAACGGGAATGGAGGCACTGGGGATGAGCGCCGTGCTTGAACGTCAGAATACAGCCAAGTGGAAGAAAGTGAGATTGAAGCAGGCGGGACTCGCCTTGTTTGTCGTCATCGGCCTCGGATCACTGTCGGGTTTGGGGACGCCGAAGGCTCGAACCGTGGAAGCGGAGAAGTTCGTTGTCCGAGACAAGCAAGGAAAGGAACGCGCTGTGTTGGGAGTTGAGAACGATGGCACCGTAGGCCTATGGCTTCAGGATAAGGAAGAGGGCATGCGCGTCGCTTTGGATCTTTTCCCGGAAGGTTCCTCAGACCTGGGCCTTCACGACCGGGATGGAAACGTACGGGCTTGGCTGCGAGTACTGGACGATGGATCAGCGGAGTTGAGCATGAACCGAAAGACTGGAAAGCCCAGCGTTATGATCCGTATGTCCCCCGCTGGTGAGTCAACTTTCATTTTGTTCGATGCGGAACTTTCAAAAGTTCTCTGGAAAGCGCCGTAGCCCGCTAGATCAAATCCCGGCTAGATTGAAGAAGGCGATAGTGTATTGGGGCGTCAAGAGGAAGGCGGCAAACGGCAAAGGGAGGAGACGGTGAACGAGACGATACGGGAGTCCGTGACAAGGAAAGAGGAGGGGAAGGGAAAGATGGGCGAGAAAAACTCAATCAAGTGGTACAAGGATGCGCAGGGCAAGAGCATAGGGATCTATTCGCGCATGGGAAAGGGGCGCAAGGGCCAGCCTGTGGAACGCTTCACGGTGCGATTCTGGCATCCCGACCGCAAGCGGCTTTTCTACATCAAGGCTGGCACCACCTTGGAGCAAGCATGGCGAGTAAAGATTCTATCCGAGCATGACCCGGAGAAAGTCATCGCCAAGCGCGAGGAAGCCCGAGCAGCGAAGGCGGCGAAGGCGGCGAAGGCGATCAAGCCCCTGACCTTCGCGGATGTGGCGGATCGCTTCCTGGTCGAATACAAAGGCTCAATGAAGGGCCGACGCCGGGGCCTCAAGACCGAGTATTACAAGCACGTCTCGGAATCGTGGAAGGCCTTCTTCAAAGCGACTGCCTCCGGCGTGAGCCGCGCCGACGTGGAGGCATACCGGGATCACCTGAAGCGGGAAGGGAAGGGCGAGTCCACGATCCGGAAGTATGTCGGCACGGTGGGCACCCTGTACCGCTGGGCGATGAAGGCGGGACTAGTAATGGTGAATCCGGCGGAGGGAGTAGATCGCCCGCCCGAGCCGGATGGATTGATTGAGATCCTAACCCCCAAGGAAGTGCCTCGCTTTCTCAAGAAGGTTGAGGATCCATATCGCCTCGCCTGCGAATTCTACCTTGCAGGCGGTTTCCGGATGGGGGAGGGAATAGATCTCCGATGGGGACAGGTGAGCCGGGAAAACGGCGAAATCTTGATCCACGAATCCAAGACAAACAAGGCGCGAAGCGTTGCGATCAACGTGACCCTGGCTGGCATTCTGGACCGGGCGACGGCCCATCTGCGCTCCGATATTCTCCGCAAGGACATTGAAGCGGGGCGAGCGCCCGATGCGTTTGTCCTGTGCTATCATGACGGCCTTCCGCTGGACCGATTCAAGCTGGCACGGGCAATTCACGAGGCCCTAGACTGTGCCGAGATTCTCAAGCGGAAGGGAGCCTGCGGGAATCTGCTGCGACATACTTTCGGGTCGCGCTTGGCGGAAAAGGGAGTGCCGATGCCAGTGATCGCAACGCTAATGGGTAACTCCCCGGAGATTGCCTTCAAGCACTACGTCCGCTTCTCTCCCGGGCACCTCAAAGCCGCAATGGAGACCCTGGACCCGGTGGTAGCGCGGCAAGTGCGGAAACCTTCAAGATCTACTGTTGCAAATACTGTTGCTTGACCGAACCGGAAGCCCCAGGCGGCGACCGGCGAAGTGCGGTAAGTTGTTACCCTTCAATAAGTCGGGGCGTAGCGCAGCCTGGTAGCGCACTTGCTTGGGGTGCAAGTGGTCGCTGGTTCAAATCCAGTCGCCCCGACCAATTTTAACTGCTTCACACTGCAACCTTTCTAGCCTCACGGTTTTCTTCGCCAGCAGCTGCTTTTTTCTCGCCATCAGTTGGGGGAGCAGTGTGGGAAGAGACGCGCGGTAACCGGCAGCTCATCCGGTCAATCGGCTGCTTTCATCAACTCTGATCTCCGAGTTTCTGCCTGAGCCAAGCCGTGCCCTGCTCCAGGGCGAAGGCTTCGGCCTCTTCCCGTGTTGCAAAGATCCCCGCGTCGAGCCAGGTGAGCTCCTGTTCCTTGGGAGCGCCTTCCCACCAGTAGAAGGCCAGGGCCGAAGCGACCCATCGGCCATCGGAGCGTTGTGCGATTTGAGGCTTTACACTGGGGATCTGCATCTGCGACATGGCTCAACCTCCGCTCAGCAAGGTTCGGGTTTCTTTCACGGCCCTGAGTTCAGTCCGGACGGGAGCCTGAGGGGCGAACGCTCCACCCCTCCTCGGTCGGCTCCTCTTCCTCGTCGTCGTCCTCTTCTTCTTCATCCTCGTCGTTGTCGTCATCCTCGTCCTCGAAGTCGTCCTCCTCGTCCCCGAGCCGATACTCATTCCATTCCATGGCCTGCCTCCCTGAAGGCCACGCGGAAAGGATGGTCCCGCTGGACAACCGCCGACGGCGGCACCCGGAGGGGGTTCCATGCGCGTGGTCGGCCGGATTATACATCTCCCGCGGCGGGACAAGCGGCGATCGGCCTGTGCTATACTGCGCGCCCACGATGAAACAGCCGCTCCCGTCCATTCTGGTCACCAACGACGACGGCATCGCGGCGCCGGGACTGCATGTGCTGGCGCGGGGGCTGGCGGCGTTGGGCGAGGTGACCATCATTGCTCCCGATCGGGAGCAGAGCGCTTCCTCCCATGCCCTCACCTTGCACCGCCCCCTGCGAGTGAATCGCCAGGGCGAGCGACTCTACAGCGTGGACGGAACTCCGACCGATTGCGTCAACCTGGGAATTTTGAATCTTCTCGCCGAGCGCCCCAAGCTCGTCGTGTCCGGAATCAACCGGGGAATGAACCTGGGGGACGACATCACCTACTCCGGAACCGTGGCCGCGGCCTTCGAGGGGACCCTGCTGGGAATTCCCTCCTTCGCGATCTCCCAGGAGGTTGAAGATGGTGAAGAGGCCTTCGACCGGGCGGCCGGGGTGGCGGCGCTCCTGGCGCGGCGCATTCTGGATCGGCCGCTTCCGGCGGGGACTCTGCTGAATGTAAACGTTCCCCGGGCCGAGCTCAAGGGGACGCGCCTGACCCGTCAAGGACGCCGAACCTATCATCAAGGGGTGGTGGAGCGAACCGATCCGTCCGGCCGGCAGTATTATTGGCTCGGCGGAATTCCGCCCCGGTGGGACGATGATCCCGACAGCGATTTCGCGGCCATCCGGGAAGGCTACGTCTCTCTCACCCCCTTGCATCTCGATCTCACGCACTACCCGCTATTGACCGAGCTTAGGAAAGCGGGCATAGACCTGATGCTGGGAGAGTGAATCCATGGACTTCCGGCTCCGTCGGCAGAAGATGGTGGAGCGCCTTGCGGAAAGCGGCATTCAGGATGCGGCGGTCCTGCACGCCTTCCTGGAAGTGCCTCGACACCTCTTCGTGGAAGAGGCGCTGATGGAGAAGGCCTATGGCACCCACTCTCTGCCGATCGGGTTCCGCCAGACGATTTCCCAGCCGGAGATCGCGGCCCGCATGACCGAGATGCTCGAAATCCACCACGACGACCGGGTGCTCGAGGTCGGGACCGGCTCAGGCTACCAGGCGGCAATCCTGGCGCGACTGGCACGGGAGGTGCTCACCGTGGAACGCATCCCCCAGCTGGCAGAGCGGGCGCGCAAAGTGCTGGAGTCCCTGGAGCTGGGAAACGTGAAAGTGCGGGTGTGCGACGGCTCGCTTGGTCTCGGCGAAGGCGAAGCTTTTGACGCCATCCTGGTGGCGGCGGC
>Ga0065705_10104275_pt1 | contig 24689 bp, 23 predicted proteins | sample SwibulcommuniRL2_FD_59092 | JGI IMG/M metagenome (GOLD analysis project Ga0065705, IMG submission 59092) | Bulk soil microbial communities from switchgrass field near Rose Lake, East Lansing, Michigan, USA - RL2 Bulk Soil v2 (version 2) | ecosystem: Environmental > Terrestrial > Soil >...
GCGACGAGGTATTAACCGAAGCCAAGGATCTCTACGGCCGTTGGCCGTCTTTAGAGCCTGAAGCCAAGCGGAAGATCATTGAGAACATCACAGACCGGATAACCATCGGAAAAGACGACGTATCTATTGATCTTTGCTACCTTCCTTCGTCATCTGAAATGATGGCAGATAAGTCACGAAACCTCAGGGGTTCATGGCGGCAACCAGCATAAAGCTTGCCGGGTAGTTGATCGAGCCCATGGCGCGGGAGACGGTGATGTTGCCGTCCTCGAGCGGCTGGCGCATGACTTCCAGGACGTTGCGGCGAAACTCCGGCAGCTCGTCGAGAAACAGGACGCCGTTATGGGCGAGAGAAACTTCGCCCGGCTTGGGCACGGTGCCGCCGCCGACCAGGCCGGCATCGGAAATGGTGTGGTGCGGCGAGCGAAACGGCCGCGTGGCGATGATCGCCTGGCCGTTGAGCGTGCCCATGACGCTGTGAATTTTGGTCGTCTCCAGCGCTTCGGCCAGGGTCAGATCCGGCAGGATCGATGGCAGCCTTTTCGCCAGCATCGTCTTACCCGATCCAGGCGGGCCGACGAGGATAACATTGTGGCCGCCGGCGGCGGCGACTTCCAAGGCGCGCTTGACATGCTGCTGGCCTTTGACCTCGTTGAAATCGGCATTGTATTGGGAATGCTGATTGAAGAGATCGGCGACATTCACCGTGGTCGGAGTGATGCGCTGCGCGCCGTTGAGAAACTCCACGACCTGCGGCAAGTCGCGCACGCCAAGGACCTGGACTTCGCTGACGACCGCGGCCTCGGGCGCATTTTGCTCGGGGAGGATCAGTCCCTTGACCTGTTCTTTTTTGGCCGCCATCGCGATCGGCAAGGCGCCGCGCACCGGTTTTACCGAGCCGTCCAGCGAGAGCTCGCCGATTAAAAGATATTCGTCGAGTAGATTTTTTTCGATCGACTCCTCGGCGGCGAGAATACCCACGGCCATCGGCAAATCGTAGGCCGATCCTTCCTTCTTAATGTCGGCGGGGGCGAGGTTGATGGTGATGCGCTTGGCCGGAAAGTTATAGCCGCAATTTTTCACCGCCGCGCGAATGCGGTCTTTGCTCTCCTTGACCGCTCCTTCCGGCAGTCCGACGGTGGCAAGCTGAGGCAATCCGGAGGCAAGATCGATTTCGACTTCGACGCGCAGGGCGTCGATTCCATAGAGAGCGGCGCTGTTCACTTTGGCGAGCATAGTCGGGCGAGAAGCGCCCGTAAGCTACCAAAGGCGTCCTGGAATCACAACTGGAATTTGGTCGAGGATCGATGAGGGACGATTGAGTGCAGCGAGTTGGGCGGGCAGTTACGAGGACAGGGAAATGCGTCGCCGCAAAGAACGGCAAGCAATTTCGTTAGAACTTGTCCTTCTTAAATGACTTGAGCGACGATGGCCGGGCGCGCAAGGCATCGTCTTTGGTGACGCGATCGAATACGTGGACGCCGCGGTTGTGCAGCAAAGTAGGCTGAGAGATCGCGCGCTTGGCCGACCCCGTACAGACATCGCAGCGTTTGAGCGGTTTGTCGGTGACTTTCTGAATCGCCTCGAAGCGATGGCCTTTGGTGCATTCGTATTCGTAGAGCGGCATGGAGAAGATGCCGTACCACAATAGAGTATTGTTCACAACGCATCGTTGCGCTGTTGAATTCGCCATTCCCCGATTGATCTTTGCCCGGGGAGTGCATCACCGACGGCAGCCGTTTTGAGCGGCCTGCCATTGTTGCCGGTGCGAATATTTCCTGGTATAAGACTTCATGTTTGCTTGTATACAGACGAGCAGCCGGAAAAACCCAGGCCCTGGTCTGGGTTTTTTTTTAGCCTCGCGCGGAGGTGAACGATGCTAGAACAAGAAGTCCTGCCGGTGGGCTTAACCTTCGACGACGTTTTGTTGATCCCAGCCGAGTCTTCGGTCCTGCCCAAAGACATCGATGTCTCCACGCGATTGACCGAGCGCATCACTCTCAATATTCCCCTGGTCAGCGCGGCCATGGACACAGTCACCGAGGCCAAAACGGCGATCGCCATGGCCCAAGAGGGCGGCATGGGCATCATTCACCGCAATCTTTCGGTATGGGCGCAGGCGGCCGAAGTCGAGAAGGTGAAGAAATCCGAAAGCGGCATGATCACCGATCCGATCACCGTGGCGCCGGACCAGAAAATTTCCGACGCTCAGCAGATCATGAACAAGTACGGCATCTCCGGATTGCCGGTAACCAAGAACGGACGGCTCGTCGGCATTCTCACCAACCGCGATTTGCGCTTCGAGAAACGCCATGACCGAACGGTTTCCGAGGTCATGACCAAGGAGAATCTCGTGACGGTCAAGCCTGGCGTCGATCTGGACACCGCCAAGGAGCTCTTGCACCACCATCGCATCGAGAAGCTTTTGGTTGTCGACGATCACTTCGAGCTCAAAGGCTTGATCACGGTCAAAGATATCGAGAAGAAAATTCAATATCCGAGCGCCTGCAAGGACGAGCGCGGCCGCCTGCGCGTCGGCGCCGCCGTCGGCGTGGGCCCGGATTGGGAAGAGCGGGTCGACGGTCTGGTGCGCGCCGGCGTCGATCTGGTCGCCGTCGATACCGCGCATGGCCATTCGAAAAACGTGCTCGACATCGTCGGCCAGATTCGCCGCCGCTATCCGGATCTCGATCTGGCCGGCGGCAACGTCGCCACGGACGAAGGAACGACGGCATTGATCCAGGCCGGCGTCAACGTTGTCAAGGTCGGCATCGGTCCCGGTTCGATCTGCACCACGCGTGTCGTTTCCGGCGTCGGCGTGCCGCAGATCACGGCGATCGGCAGCTGCGCCAAGGCGGCGGCGCGCCATAACGTTCCGATCATCGCCGACGGCGGCATCAAGTTTTCCGGCGACATCACCAAAGCATTGGCGGCCGGCGCGGATTCGGTGATGATCGGCAGCCTTTTCGCCGGGACGGAAGAGAGCCCAGGCGAAACGATTCTTTACCAGGGCCGGACCTACAAAGTGTACCGCGGCATGGGCTCCATCGGCGCCATGGGGCAGGGGAGCCGCGATCGTTATGGCCAGGCCGATGTGATGGACTCGAACAAACTCGTGCCTGAAGGTATAGAAGGCCAGGTGCCCTATAAAGGATCGCTTGCCTTCAATATCCACCAACTGGTGGGCGGGTTGCGCGCCGGCATGGGTTATCTCGGCTGCCACGATGTAGCGACCATGCGGGCGAAGGCCAAGTTCATGCAAATCACTTCGGCGGCGCTGCGCGAAGGCCACGTGCACGACGTCTTCATCACCAAAGAAGCGCCCAACTATAGAATCGAATGATCCTCGTTCTTGATTTCGGTTCGCAGTACACCCAGCTGATTGCGCGGCGCATCCGAGAGTCGAAGGTTTACTGCGAGATCCATCCCTTCAACGTTGCACTGGAAAGAATTTACGCGCTCAAGCCCGAAGGAATTATTCTTTCCGGCGGGCCTGCGAGCGTGTACCAGGAAAATGCGCCCAAGGTTCCCGCGGAGCTGTTCCAATTGCCGGTGCCGTTTCTCGGTATCTGCTACGGCATGGGGCTGCTCAATTTATCCTTCGGCGGGGAAGCCGGGCGCGCCGATCGGCGCGAGTATGGCCCGGCCGATTTGACGATTGATGATGACGCGGATTTGTTCCACGGGTTCGGCGGAAATGATCCGACCCGAGTGTGGATGAGCCATGGCGACAAGATGACGAGCTTTCCTCGCGGGTGGAAAGTGCTCGCGCACAGCGCTAATTCACCGATTGCCGCCTTCGCCGATCCGACCCGGCGCTTTTTCGGTGTGCAGTTTCATCCCGAGGTCGCGCACACGGCGCGCGGCCGCGAACTCTTGGATAACTTTATTTTCCGTGTTTGCCGCGCGCGGCCCGATTGGACGATGGAGCATTTCATCGACACGTCAGTTCATCAGATTCGCGAGAAAGTCGGCGACGGCCGCGTGCTTTGCGCGCTCAGTGGCGGGGTCGATTCCGCGGTTGCGGCGACTTTGATTCACCGCGCGATCAGGGAGAGGCTGGTCTGCGTGTTTGTCAACAACGGGTTGCTGCGCAAAAACGAGGCCGAGCAGGTATGCGGCCTGTTCGTCGAGCGGTTCGGTCCGAGTTTCCGTTACGTTGATGCCACTGAAGAGTTTCTTGCCGGATTGAGAGGGATCGAAGATCCCGAGGTAAAGCGCAAACGCATTGGCAACAAGTTCATCGAGGTCTTCGAAAAGCAGGCGCAACAGCTCGGCGAGATTGAGTTTCTGGCGCAGGGAACTCTCTATCCCGACGTGATCGAATCGGTTTCGGTCCTGGGGCCGTCTGCGACGATCAAGTCGCATCACAACGTCGGCGGCCTGCCGACGCACATGAAATTCAGGCTGATCGAGCCGCTGCGGGAGCTATTCAAGGACGAGGTGCGAGTTCTCGGACGTGAATTGGGCTTGCCCCATGAGATGATCCAGCGCCAGCCCTTCCCCGGGCCGGGTTTGGCCATTCGCGTACTCGGCGAAGTCAACGAAGATCGCCTCAAAGTGTTGCGTGAAGCCGACGTGATCGTGCTCGATGAGATCGCAGCGGCCGGTTACTACGACAGGGTCTGGCAGTCCTTCGCCGTATTACTGCCGATCAAGACCGTCGGCGTCGTCGGCGACGAGCGCAGCTATGAGAACGTCATTGCGCTGCGAGTGGTCGATAGCCTGGACGGCATGACGGCCAACTGGGTGCCGCTGCCGTACGATCTCCTCGGCAAAATATCCAACCGTGTCTTGAACGAAGTGCGCGGCGTCAACCGCGTCGTCTACGATATTTCTTCCAAGCCACCCGCCACCATCGAGTGGGAATAGTCCTGGCGCGATTCATCCGGCGGATTGAGTTCATTGCGCCGGCGCGTCGGATGCGCGAAGGTTATTGGCTATGACGACGAAAAACAACGAGATCATCGCGATCGAAGGTTGGGGGATGGATCCCGACGCTTCCGAGGTGGCGCGCTTTCTCGCCGGGCCGCAGCACCGGTTCGAGGAGTTGCTGCGCGCGCTACGGATATTTTTTGAGTTTCTGCGCGGTTTTCGAGCGTTTCACTTCGTCGGCCCCTGCGTGACGGTTTTTGGCTCGGCGCGCTTCGGCCAGGAGCATCCTTATTATGATCTGGCGCAGCGCACGGGCGCGGAGCTTGCGAGGGCTGGATTCACGGTAATGACCGGCGGCGGCCCTGGTATTATGGAAGCTGCCAACCGCGGCGCCAGGGAGGCGGGCGGCCACTCCATCGGTTGCAACATCCAACTGCCGAAGGAGCAAAAGCCCAATCCTTACCTCGATCGATGGATTACTTTTCGCTATTTTTTTATTCGCAAAGTAATGCTGGTAAAGTATTCCTATGCTTTTATCGCTCTGCCGGGCGGTTTTGGCACCCTGGACGAGATCTTTGAAACCGCGACACTGATCCAGACGTTAAAGATTCGCGAATTTCCATTGGTGCTTATCGGCAAAGAGTTTTGGCGGCCGTTGCTCAATTTCATGTCGGCGACAATGGTCAAGGCCGGCACGATCGACCAGGCCGATTTGGATCGTTTGATCGTCACCGATTCGCCGGAAGAGGCCGTGGGGTCGATCACCGAGATCGCCAAGCGCGCGTTTGGATTGACCTATGGATCGCGCCTGCGCCGGCGCTGGTTCTTCGGCGAGCGCGACCGCAGTACGTCTACCGCGCCATGAAAGAAATCGCTCAAGTTATCCTGTTCGATCGCGACGGCAGGCTGTTGATTTACCTGCGCGACGACAAACCTGAGATTCCTTTTCCGAATCATTGGGATTTTTTCGGGGGTCACCTCGAAGCAGCCGAGACGCCGGAGGAGGCCTTGGTGCGGGAGGTTAAAGAGGAGTTGGGCGTCGAGTTGAACGCCTGGAGCTTTTTTCGCTGCTACGACTGCCTTGAGGGTGATGCCTATCCCAACCGAAAGCATATCTACCACGCGCGCATCGAGCGCAATACGTCGAATCTTTCGCTCTGCGAAGGGCAGCGGCTTGCGGCCATCGCGCCCGACGAACGCTTTCATTACAAATTCGCCAACGTTCTTGGGGCAATTCTGGAGGATTTTGTCCCTTGCGGATTTTGGCCAGCGGCTGTGGATAACTCTTCGCGCGAATTCAGTGCGAAATAATTGTCGCGCCGTTTGCTTTGTGCTAGTTGTTATCTAGTTCCATGGAACAATCTCGTTTCGTTCATCTCCACTGCCATACTGAGTACAGTCTCTTAGACGGCGCCAACAAAGTCGACAAGCTTTTCGAACGCATCAAGGCGCTCAATCAGCCCGCAGTGGCCATGACCGACCACGGCAACATGTTCGGCGCCATCGAGTTTTACCGCGAAGCGGTGAGCCGTAGTATCAAACCGATTATCGGTTGCGAGATTTACGTGGCGCCGACCAGCCGTTTCGAGAAGAAGGGCGTCGATAAGGGGCCGAAGGAATACAACAATCATCTAATTCTCCTGGCGATGAACAATGAGGGATACCGCAATCTCTGCAAGCTTGTGTCGCTCGGCTACATGGAAGGATTCTATTACAAGCCGCGCATCGACAAGGACTTGCTGAAAGAGTTCAACGGCGGTCTCATCGCGCTGAGCGCCTGCCTCCAGGGCGAAGTCTCCCAGGCGTTGAATTACGGCAACTACGACAAGGCCAAACTGGCCGTGGAGCAATACGCGGCGATCTTCGGCGACCGCTATTATATTGAGATCCAGGACAATAAGTTGCCCGAGCAGGAAAAAGTCAATCGGCTGCTCGTCGAATTGGCGAAAGAGACCTCCATTCCCGTGGTCGCGACCAACGACTGCCATTACGGCGAGCGCGACGATTTTCACGCTCACGATGTTTTGCTCTGTGTGCAGACCGGCAAGACGGTTAATGAAGAGAACCGGCTCAAGCTGGGAACCGACGAACTTTACTTGAAGTCCGCGGACGAAATGACCCGGGGGTTTGACTACTGTCTGGGCGCGGTGGAGCGGACTTTGGAAATTGCCGGGCGCTGTAATCTGGAGATCGAGTTCGGCAAATATCATTTTCCGACGTTTACGCCTCCCAAAGAGATCAGCCTCGACGACTACCTGGACGAATTGGCGCATCAAGGCTTGGACGAGCGCCTCGCGGGCGTCACCGATCCAGAGGTTAAAAAAAACTATCTGGAGCGGCTGGAATACGAGCTGGGTGTGATCAAGGACATGCAGTTTCCCGGTTATTTTTTAGTCGTCGCCGATTTCATCAACTATGCCAAGCGAAACGGCATTCCGGTGGGACCCGGACGCGGCTCTTCCGCGGGGAGCCTGGTGGCTTACGCGCTGCGCATCACAGATCTCGATCCCATACGCCACGTTTTGTTGTTTGAGCGTTTCCTCAATCCGGAACGTAAATCGATGCCCGATATCGACGTCGACTTCTGTATTCGCGGACGGGCCCAGGTAATTCAATATGTCAAAGACAAATACGGCGCGGACCGCGTCGCGCAGATCGCCACCTTCGGAACCCTGAAGGCCAAGGCGGCCATCAGGGACGTCGGCCGCGCCATCGGTCTTTCCTTCGCCGAAACCGACGCCATCGCCAAACTGATCCCCGCACCCAAGCAAGGCTTCGATTATCCGCTCGTCGAAGCGATGAAGATGGAGCCGCGCCTGCCCGAGTTGATGAAGAGCGATCCGCGGGTGAAAACCCTGATGGATCATGCCCTACGCTTGGAAGGTTTGGTGCGCCACGCATCCACCCATGCGGCGGGTGTCGTGCTTTCCAATCTTCCTCTGGTGGATTACTTGCCGCTCTTTGTCGATAAAGACGGCGGCATCGTCACCCAGTACGAGATGAGCTGGGTGGAAAAAATCGGTCTCGTCAAGTTCGACTTTCTCGGTCTCAAGACGCTCACGTTGATTCATGATTGCTTGAAGCTCATCGAGGTGACGCGGGGCGAGAAGGTCGATCTCGATCATCTGCCGCTTGACGATAAGAAAACTTACCGCACGCTTTGTCAGGGCAACACCACCGGGGTCTTCCAGCTGGAAAGCACGGGCATCCGCGAGATGACGGTAAAGATCCGGCCCAATTGTTTCGAGGATCTTGTCGCCATTCTCGCTTTGTACCGGCCCGGGCCGCTCGACAGCGGCATGGCCGACGATTACATCAAGCGAAAAAGCGGCAAAGAAAAAATCAAATATCTGCACCCGCTGCTCGAGTCCATTCTCAAGGACACCTACGGCGTGATCGTCTACCAGGAGCAAGTGATGCAGACCGCGCAGCTTCTCGCCGGCTACACCATGGGCGACGCCGATATTCTGCGCCGCGCCATGGGCAAGAAAGATCCGGAAGAAATGGCCGCGCAGCGCGAACGCTTTGTCAGCGGCGCCGTCGCTAAAAAATTGGACGAAAAAAGAGCCACGGAAATTTTCGATCAGATGGAAACGTTTGCGCGCTACGGTTTTAACAAGTCGCACTCGGCGGCCTACGCGCTGGTTTCCTATCAGACGGCTTATCTCAAGACGCACTATCCGGTCGAGTTTATGGCCGCGCTTTTGACTTCCGAGATGGGCGATACCGACAAGGTTATCAAGAATCTTGCCGAATGCCGGGAAAAAGACATCGAGATACTGGCGCCGGATATCAACGAGAGTCTTTCTGATTTTACGCCGGTCGGCGACAAGATTCGCTTCGGGCTCGCAGGCGTGAAGAATGTCGGTGAGAAAGCGGTCGAAGTCATTCTCGAAAGCCGCCGCAAGGACGGCCCGTTCGGTTCGCTATTCGACTTTTGCCGGCGCGTGGATATGGCGGCGGTCAACCGGCGCGTGATCGAGAGTTTGATCAAGTGCGGCGCATTCGACTCGACGCAAGTTTCACGGGCGCGCATGATGGCCGCGTTGGACGATGGCATGAAAGGGGGACAGGCGCACCAGCGCGATCAAGCAAGCAATCAAATCGATATCTTCGGGATGCTCGGGTCCTCGACCAGAAGCTCGAAGAGGGCCGGCGAATCTTATCCGCTGGTGAGCGAATGGTCGTCTCAAGAATCGTTGGTTTTCGAGAAGGAAGCTCTGGGCTTCTACATCTCCGGTCATCCTCTCGACAAATACGATCGGACCATCAAGAAAATTGTCAGCGGCGCAATCGCCGCGCTCAAAGAAAAGGCCTCGCCGGGAGAGGTTCGGCTGGGTGGCGTCGTGTCGGCATTGAAATTACGCAATACCAAGAAGGGCGACCGGTACGGCAACTTCAATTTGGAGGACAAATCGGGTTTCATTGAAGTGATCACCTGGCCCGATACCTACCGAAAATGCGCGGAATTGCTCGGTGCCGACGACCCAATTTTTGTCAGAGGCCGTTTGGAAGTCGGAGAAGATCGGATTCAGGTCATCGCCAACGAAGTTACATCGTTGGCCGACGCGGTTAAAAACCCCAAGAACATCGCCGCGAATGACAATGGCAAATTGAACGGGAACGGCGAGAAAGCTCATCTTTATGTGCGCGAGTCGGAAGTGTCCGCCGAGGAGCTGGTCCGATTGCGCGACACGCTGCTCGATTATCCGGGGCGCGCAACGGTGTTTCTTCACATGCTCGGCGCCGGGCAGGCCGAAACGATCATCGAGCTCCCCGATCAGGTGCGCATCGCATCGACGCCGGAGCTGGAAGAGGTTGTTGGCCGGCTGTTTGGCGCGCGCGTCAGTTTTCACTCTTTAAGCTCTTGAAGACCGTTACGCCTACACGACCACCGAAGGAACGAGCCGTGCTGGTCGGCATTGACCTGCCTTCACGAGACCACAAGGCGCGCGTCGATCTCAGTTTAGAGGAGCTTGAACGTTTGGCCGAAACGGCCGGCGCGACGGTTCTCGCGAAGCACAGTCAACAGGTCAAGCACATAACGCCGGCGACTTTGATCGGCCGCGGCAAGGTTGATGAAATCGGAAAATCGCTGCAGGAAATGCATGCGGACCTCGTCATCGTCGACGAGAATTTGACGCCGGCGCAGCAGCGCAATCTTGAAGCCGCTTTTAAAGTCCGCGTCATTGACCGCAGCCAGTTGATCCTGGATATTTTTGCGCAGCGGGCGCGCAGCAATGAAGGCAAGCTGCAGGTCGAGCTGGCCCAGCTCGAATATCTGCTGCCGCGCCTGACGCGCCAGTGGACGCACTTATCGCGCCTGGGCGGCGGTATAGGTACTCGCGGGCCTGGGGAAACTCAGCTCGAAGTGGACCGCCGGCGCATTCGCGAGCGCATCGGCCATCTAAAACAACGGCTCAAGACCGTCGAGCGCACGCGCGAGTTGCAGCGCAAGGAACGGCACGATGTGCCGTTTGCGACCGTTGCTCTCGTCGGTTACACCAACGCGGGAAAGTCGACTTTGATGAATACGCTCACGCGCGCCGGCGTGTTCGTTGAAGACAAACTGTTTGCAACTCTGGATTCGACGACCCGCGCTTTGCGCCTCCCCAATGGGGATACCGTCATGCTCGTCGACACCGTCGGGTTTATCAACAAAATCCCGCACTCGTTGATCGAGGCCTTCAAGAGCACGCTCGAAGAGGTGTCACGCGCCGATTTGCTGCTCCATCTTGTTGATATGTCCAATCCCCTCTACGAAAACCAAATCCGCGTGATTGAAAATGCGCTCGGCGAAATCGGGGCGGGCGAAATTCCCACCGTGCTGGTGCCCAACAAAATCGACCTTGCGGCCGAAGTGCCGATTCGACAACTCAAGACCGATGCCGTCATCGATGTTTGTCCGATTTCGGCCCGGGCCGGCACGGGCGTTGATCAGTTGCTCCAACTGATCGGCGCGGTTGTCGATCGCGATAAGGAAGAGTTTCACGCGTCCTTTTCGCCGGCGCAAGGCGATTTGATTGCATTGTTACGCAAGCGCGGCCGCGTCGTCGAGGAAATCTATGGGGGCGAGGCTATTCACGTGACCGCCATGGTGACGCCGAAGCTCGCCGGACAAATGCGCAAGCTTATCAATGGGAGACCGTTCAAGGAGAACGGATGTCCTGATGGGTCATGCTGAATCTTGCCAATTGCCTCACGCTGTTTCGCATCTTAACCATTCCGATTTTTCTCGAATTTCTCGCGTATCATTTTTACTGGGAGGCGCTGCTGGTCTTTGCCATCGGCGGATTGACCGATTTTCTCGACGGCTTTGTCGCGCGCCGGATGAACCAGCAAACCGCGCTGGGCGCGTACTTGGACCCGGTGGCGGACAAGTTGCTGGTGATTACATCTTTTATCATGCTGGGTTCGATCGGGGGAATTCCCGTCTGGCTTACGGTAATTGTTGTTGCTCGGGATATCCTGATCCTCTTGGGTTACGGGATTATTTATCTCCTGGTCGAAGAACCGTTGCAAGTAAAGCCGACTGTCATCGGCAAGTGGAGCACGACGCTGCAGCTTTTGACCTTGGCGATTGCGCTCCTCATGCTTCATGACCCACGCCTTTTAAGCGAGCGAATGCTCGACTTGTTTGTCGGGGCGAGCGCGCTCGCGACGGTGGTATCGGGCTGCCAATATCTTTATCGGGGCTTGGTTTGGCTGCAGAATAGGGCCTCTTCCATCACTCGCCCAGGTTGACAGTGCTGGTAGAAATTGATAATAAAATCAGTCTCTTGCATTGCCAATGTCATTCGCTGCAGGGGCGCTGTGAAAGCGGCCTCCCGGATTTCTGTAGCGTCGTGTTTTTATTGCTAAAATTGGGTTCAATGGATTGATCCACTACTATTGGTTCACACAGGCACGTAGCTCAGTGGGAGAGCGCTTCCTTGACACGGAAGAGGTCGGCAGTTCAATCCTGCCCGTGCCTACCATTTTCAAATCGCATTAAATGGATAGCATTCACGTCACTCTAGCCGATGGCAAGTCCGTCCACGTACGCGCCGGTACCGGGATCGATGAAATCGCCGCGACTTCGGGTGTTAGGAAGACCGCCATCGCCGCCAAGGTGGATGGCCGGCTCGTCGATCTTGCCGGCACACTGGACAAGGATTGCGTGCTCGAGTTCATTCTGCCGGATAGCCGCGACGGCCTGGATGTTCTGCGTCACTCGACCGCGCATTTGATGGCGCAGGCGGTGCAGAGCCTTTTTCCCGGAACACAGGTGACCATCGGGCCGACCATCGAAGACGGCTTCTATTACGACTTCAGGAGCGATCGGACTTTTTCCCCGGAAGATTTGGAGCTCATCGAAAAACGCATGCAGGAGCTGGCAAAAGCCGATTTGAAAGTGGCTCGTGAAGTCTTGCCGCGCCGCGAGGCAATCGAGCTGTTCCGCAAGATGGGCGAAAATTATAAAGTCGAGATCATCGAAGGCATTCCCGAGGAGAACGTCTCGCTCTATCGGCAGGGGGATTGGGTCGATCTTTGCCGCGGCCCGCACGTGCCGAGCACAGCGGCGATCAAGGCCTTCAAACTGACAAGCATTGCGGGGGCGTATTGGCGCGGCGACTCGCGAAACGAACAGTTGCAACGGATTTATGGCACGGCATGGGCGAACCGAAAAGACTTAGACGCATACTTAAAGCGCATCGAAGAAGCGAAGCAGCGTGACCACCGGCGCCTCGGGCCGGCCCTGGATTTGTTCTCGCTTCATCCGATCGCCCCGGGATCGCCGTTCTTTCATCCCAAGGGTACGATCATTTACAACCTGTTGGTGCAGTACATTCGCAGTCTCTACAGTAAATATGGTTACAGCGAGGTGGTGACGCCGCTGATCTACAAGACCGATCTGTGGAAAACCTCCGGCCATTATGAGGCTTTCCGCGACGACATGTTCTTGATGAGCGTGCACGACGGCGAGTACGGCGTCAAACCGATGAATTGCCCGGGACATTGTTATCTATTTGCCGCTCGGAAGTATTCCTATCGCGATTTACCGATTCGCTTTGCCGATTTCAGCCGGCTGCACCGCTTCGAGCAGTCCGGTGTTCTTTCCGGTTTGACGCGTGTGCGCTCCTTTGCCCAGGACGATGCTCACATTTACTGTACGCCGGAACAGCTCGACAGCGAGCTTGAGCAATTCGTCTCCATGACCAGGGAAGTGTACAAAGTCTTCGGGTTCGATCGCATCGAAGTCACTCTGCAAACCCGGCCGGAGAAATTTCTCGGCCGCATCGAGTTGTGGGACGCCGCTGAGACGGCCCTGCGCCGCTGCCTTGAAGGGGCTGGATTCGCGGTTGAAGTGCTGCCGGGCGAGGGCGCGTTCTACGGACCGAAGATCGGCTTTGATTTCCGAGACGTCCTGGAACGATCCTGGACTCTCGCCACGGTACAGATCGACTGCGCCATGCCCGAACGGTTTGGGCTTCGTTTTGTTACGTCGGAGGGAACAGAGGCCACGCCGGTCATGTTGCACCGGGCCATCCTGGGCTCCATAGAGCGCTTTATTGCGATACTATTGGAACATTGTGCCGGCGCCTTTCCGTTGTGGCTTGCGCCGGTGCAGCTGAAAGTTTTGACGGTGACCGATGACCAGAAGGATTACGCGGCTAAGGTCTTCGAGCAGCTGCGCCAAGGCGGTTGGCGTGTCGAGCTCGATGGGCGAAACGAAAAGCTCGGCTACAAAATCCGGGAAGCGCAACTGGCAAAAATTCCTTATGCGATCGTTATCGGCGATAAAGAGGTGTCAGCCGGTACGGTGGCGCCGCGCCGGCGTGGTGGCGAGAATCTGCCGCCGCTGGCGCCCGCCGAGTTTATTCAGAAGTTGCGCGCCGAGGTTGCACTAGAAATTGGAGAAGCATACTAATAGGGATCAAGCGAGGAATGGAGGTGCCCTATCGCTAGAGAAGCGAGGATCAATCATCAGATTCGTGCCCGTGAAGTCCGAGTGATCGGGCCGAAGGGCGAGCAGTTGGGTTTAATGGCGCTGCATGAGGCGCTCAAACAGGTGGAGGCGCAGGAGCTGGATTTGGTCGAAGTCGCGCCCGATGCCCAACCGCCGGTTTGCCGCATGATGGATTACGGCAAATTTCGTTATGAGCAGAAGAAGCGATCTCATGGCGCCAAAAAACCTTCGATCGTGGAGATCAAAGAAGTCAAAATGGGTTCTCGTACTGATGCCCACGATATCGAGCATAAAGTTCGCAACATCCGCCTATTCATCGGGAAAGGCCAGCGAGTCAAGGTATCGGTTTTCTTCCGCGGCAGAGAAATTACCCATCCCGAGTTAGGCAGGCAGTTGCTCAAGGGCGTCGCGGTGCAGGTGCAAGACGTCGCGAAGCTCGATATCGAGCCGCGCCTGGAAGGCCGCAATATGGCGATGTTGTTAACGCCCAAATAAAGATTTTCGGTGCGCTAGAAAACAATCACAGGAGCTAAAAGTGCCTAAGATAAAAACCAACAGAGCGGCGGCGAAACGGTTTCGCGTGACCGGCAGCGGCAAGATCAAGCGCAATAAGGGTTTCAAGAGCCATATTCTTTCGAGCAAGGGTAAAAAACGAAAACGGCACTTGCGCAAGGCAGGCCTTGTTTCGCCGGTGGAGTCGCGTAACATTCGGCAATTGATACCTTACAAATAAAAGTACCAAGTGCGCAATGTCGAGTCCTGAGGATGGCGTAGGACGATGGCGACTCGGCAACCGCTACTTGGTACCAAGAAACGGAAGGAGTTCATCCCGTGCCCAGAGCTAAAGGTGGAAGCAAATCGAGACAGCGACGCAAGAAGATCATGAAACTCGCCAAAGGCTACGTTGGCGGCCGGGGAAGGTTGTATCGTTCCGCGCGCGAAACGGTGGAGCGCGCGCTGGTTTTCGCCTATCGGGATCGGCGCGTTAAGAAAAGAACCTTTCGAGGGTTGTGGATAACCCGAATCGGCGCGGCGGCGAAGGTCAACGGAATCTCGTACAGCCAGCTTATCAAAGGACTCAAGCAAGCCGGAGTAGAGTTGGACCGAAAGATTCTCGCCGAGATTGCCGTCGCAGACGCGGCGGGTTTCGGTCAGATAGCGCAGACCGCGAAATCTCACCTCAACGCGTAAGCTCCCGAGCTTTTCAGTCAAATGAACGATTCCCTGGAAGCTCTCCGAGGGGAGGTTCTGGATCGAATTCAGCGATCCGACTCCGAAAAGGACCTCGAGCAGATACGGGTCGAGACCCTGGGCCGGAGCGGCAGCGTGACGCTGTTGCTGCGCGGCATGAAGGACGTGCCGGCGGAAGACCGGCCGAGCCGCGGCGAGCAGCTAAATCAATTGCGCCGGGTCATCGAAGAGCGATTGGGCGAACGTCTGGACGCCGTGCAGCGGCAAGCCCAGGCGCGGGCTCTGTCTGACGAACGCATCGACATCACCCTTCCCGGCACCCGCCCGGCGAGAGGCAGCCTCCACCCGCTCACGCTGGTCATCGACGAGATCGTCGACATTTTCCGCGGCATGGGTTTCGAAATCGCGCGCGGCCCCGATATCGAAGACGACTACCACAACTTCGAGGCGCTCAATATTCCGAAGGATCATCCGGCGCGCGACATGCAGGATACTTTCTTTCTGTCCGATAGCCGCGTGCTAAGAACGCACACCTCTCCCGTGCAGATCCGCACCATGGAATGCCGCAAACCGCCGCTGCAGATTATCGTGCCCGGCGCGGTCTATCGTCACGACGACGACGCAACGCACTCGCCGATGTTTCACCAGGTCGAGGGGTTTATGGTCGACCGGGGGATTGCCTTTTCCGATCTCAAGGGAGTGCTGACGCACTTTCTGCGACAGATATTCGGACGGCAGCTCGGCGTCAGGTTTCGCCCGAGTTTTTTCCCCTTCACCGAACCGAGCGCGGAAATCGACATCCAGTGCGTGATCTGCGGCGGTAGCGGTTCGAATAAGGCAGGTGATAGCTGCCGGGTATGCAAGGCGACCGGATGGCTGGAAATCCTCGGCGCCGGCATGATCGATCCCGCAGTCTTCAATTTCGTCGGTTACGATCCGGAACAGGTCTCTGGCTTCGCCTTTGGCATGGGAGTGGAGCGTATCGCAATGCTCAAGTACGGCATTGACGATATTCGGCTCTTTTTTCAAAACGACCTGCGGTTTTTAAATCAGTTTCGTTAGAACAAAAATTTAGGGATGCCCGGAGCGGCTAGCTTGCTGTTCCAGGACTCCTTCACGCTTTCATGAAGTTCACGCTCAATTGGTTAAAGGAATCGGTCGAGGTCCGCCCGGCGCCCCCGGAGCTCGCTAAAACACTGACCATGGCCGGCCTCGAAGCGGAGTCCGTGACGGCCATTCGCGAGCCACAGAGCGGCCAGGAAGACTGGTTGTTTGAGATTGGCGTGACGCCGAACCGCGGCGACTGTCTGGGCATTGCGGGCATAGCCCGTGAAGTGGCGGCGCTCACCGGCGCGAAGTTGAAGAAACTGGTTGTCAGCCCGGCTACGAAAGATTCCCGTATTCACAAGCGAGTTTCCATAACCATCGAAGATGCCCGCCTCTGCCCACGCTATTCGGCGCGCATTGTCGATGGGATAAAAATCGCGCCGTCGCCCGTCTGGTTGCGGCACCGGCTCGAGAGCTGCGGCATCCGCACGATCAATAATGTCGTCGACGTCACCAACTACGTGATGCTCGAGACCGGACAGCCGCTCCATGCTTTCGACCTGGATCGACTGAAAACTCCTTCGATCGTCGTCAAAGCGGCCGGTGCGGCGATGAAATTTACCACCCTGGACGGCGTAGAAAGAGAACTCAGCGCGGATGACCTCTTGATCTGCTCCGGCACGGATCCGATTGCGCTCGCGGGATTGATGGGCGGTATGGACTCCGAGGTGACATCGTCGACGGTTTCGGTGTTGCTGGAGAGCGCGCATTTCGCGTCGGCCGCGATCCGCCGCACCGCGAAAAGACTCGCGATGCACAGCGAAGCGTCGCACCGGTTCGAGCGCGGCGTCGACCCCGAAGGCACCATCGCCGCGTTGAATCGCGCCGTCCATTTGCTTGGCCAAGTCGCGGCCAGCCGGGCCGAAGCCGGCGTAGTGGACCGTTATCCGGGCAAAGTAAAGTCGCCAACCATCGTCCTGCGCGAAGAACAGATCGAAAGGCTTCTCGGCCTTGCGATGAATCTTAAGCAGGCGGCGAAACTGTTGCGCGCTTTGGGGATGGCAACCCGTCCCAGGCCCCGGCGCCCACTCCTTGCCGTAGTTCCCCCGACGAGCCGCCCCGACATAACCCGCGAGGCCGACATCATCGAGGAACTTGCCCGGCTGCACGGCTACGACCGTATTCCGACGACTCTGCCGTTGGTGAGAAGCTCCGGGGAAACCGGCGATCCGCACTTGACATGGGAAAGAAAACTCCGCCAATTGTTGGCGGGCGAAGGCTTGAGCGAGGTGATCAATTTGCCGTTTGTGACCGAAGCGCTCAATAGCCGCTTCCCCGGCCTCTTTTTCGAAAATCGCGCCGCAGTCACCGTATTAAACCCATTGGCCAAAGAGAATGCCGAAATGCGCCACAGTTTAATACCGGGGCTGCTTGAGAACCTCCGTTTGAATCTTGCCCAGAGCGCGCCGAGTTTCCACGCCTATCATCTTGGCAAGATATTCAGTTTAACAGCCGCCGGAGATGTCGTGGAACGCGAGTCCCTCGCCGGACTCCTGCGCGGGCCGCGCATGCGCCTTGGGCTGCGGGATCGTGAACGGAATTCTGTCGATTTCCTGCAGTGCAAGGGCTTGGTCGAAGCGATTCTCGAATTGTTCCACATTCGGGATCAGGTAATTTGGACACCCGGTATTTCCGACGTTCTCCACCCGGGCAAAGCGGCCAATCTACAGCGCGGCGAGACTTGTTTCGGATATCTCGGCGAGTCTCATCCAAATCTTGCCCAAGAGCTTGAGTTGCCTTCGTTTTTTCTCTTCGAACTTGACTTCGAGAAACTGCTTGAGTATGCTCCGCGGCGAATAACTATAAGCGCACTTCCACGTTTTCCAGCCGTCGAGCGGGACGTCGCTTTGGTGGTGGATCGCGCCTTTGCCGCGCAACAAGTGATCCAATGGATCAAGGATCTCGGCGAGGCATTGATCGAGGATGTTGAGGTTTTCGACCAGTACCTGGGCGCGCCTGTTCCTGAAGGCAAAAAAAGCTTGGCTTATAAAATATCCTATCGCGCCGAAGATAGAACTCTAACGGATGCGGAGATTAACGAGCTGCACCAGGGATTGGTTGAGCGACTTGGCAAGACCTTCGACGCGGAACGGCGCGCCTGATGTTGTCATTGCGCTCCTGGGAGAAGAGGTGAAACATGACCAAAGCTGAAATCATCACCCGAATTTATGAGAAAGTCGGGTTTTCGAAGAAGGACGCCACCGATGTCGTGGAGGCGACATTCGATATTATCAAAGGATGCCTGGAGCGCGGCGAGAAAGTCAAGATTTCCGGTTTCGGAAATTTTGTCGTCAATACCAAGCGGCCGCGAAAAGGCCGCAACCCGCAAACCGGCGATGAAATCATCATTGTCGGCCGCAAAGTGCTGACCTTTAAGGCAAGCCAGATAATGAAAAAGAGTCTCAACACCATGTCCGCCAGCGGCAGCACGTCATCTCCAACCTCAACGGCATCTGAATAGGCGCGGGCAATGCCTACCCGATTGCCGGAAAAAATCTATTTCAAAATCGGCGAGGTCAGCGAAATTGTCGGCGTTGAGCCGTACGTCTTGCGTTATTGGGAAACCGAGTTCGAGCTCCTGAGACCAGCAAAGGCGCCGTCGAAACATCGCCTCTACAAGAAGCGTGATGTGGAGCTATTGCTCGATATCAAGCGATTGCTCTACGCCGAAGGCTTCACCATCGAGGGGGCGCGCCGAAAGCTGAAAGAGACCAAAAAAGAGGACAAGGATCAGCTCAAACTGCCGCTATCGGAGCAAAAGTACAAAAGCGCTTTGGTGAAATTGAAAAAAGATTTGGAATCTCTGCGAAAGCTCCTCTCCTAGACTTTCAACCCTTGTCGAATTCTCCTTGACGCGCGCGCGAGCTAGAACGTCAAGCTTAAATTGATTTAGCTTTGTCGCGGTGTTACATTTCGCGTACTTCCACTGCTTGTCGGGGCGTAGCGCAGCCTGGTAGCGCACACGCTTGGGGTGCGTGTGGTCACCGGTTCAAATCCGGTCGCCCCGACCATTTTCTTTACACTTTGCCCTTGTACTTTCCGACCGATTGCTGAACGGCGACAACGCGTCATCGAAATTTTTCGTTTAGTCGCGATAGGCGTCTGCGTGCTGAGCGCTGCTCCGCACCGCAAATTTGTGCTTGCTCCATCAAAATTCTTGACATTGGAAAGCGTGAAGGCATAGAAGACCTAAAACGTGACTAGTGCAGCGACATACCAACCGGCTGGCGCCATGACAGTCGTTAACGGACAAGGTGAAAGGGTACTTGGGTGGGGCAAATGAAGGGACAGTCTGTTGAGCGCCTGATGGAGATCATTCTCCAAATGAAAATCAACCTTGCGCATATCAACGAAACGCTTGTGCAGCAAACTTTTGAAATCCGCGAGCAGCTCGGCCTGGTATTCGACGAAGAGAGAGAGTCGCTGGAACGTTGTCTCGGCACCATCGATGAAAAACTCCAACATTGCTCGGCATTGATCGTCGATTATCAGCGGCGCCACGCCGAACTTTCCGTGATGCGAGATAAGCTAGTTCAGCTCGGCGCCGAGCCGAGCGTTCTGCCGCCTTTGCTGCCAAGTGATACGGTTGAAAGCATCTTAACCTGGCGTTTACGCGCGCTCCGAGACGAAGGCAGGCTCTGAGCCGAGCGGATTGCCTGGTGGTGTAGGCTAGCGACATTGCTCCCGCTCTTGTGGAAAGCTTTGCTCGTTTAGTGCTAAAATCTCTCGACATCGTGCGCTGAGTTTTTCTTACGGCGGTCGATGGCGTACGGTCTGGCGGACACGCAGAAATTACAGCGCGCATCGATATGAAGAGGGCGAGGCCTACAACTTACCGGGAATGCCAGATCAGTCAAACCGGGCTGAGGAAAACATCCCAATTCAAAAAATTTCGTCAAGTTGGACGACGCCTCACGGGCGTCGATCGATGGTTGGTTCCTTCGCTGATCCAGTGAAGCTTCCCGAGTCTAGTCCCCCGGATTTTGCCTGGACCCGAGAGCGCATGGTTCAGGAGCAGATTGTCGCGCGTGGCATTGACGACCTCCGGGTCATTGCCGCCCTGCGGAAGATTCCGAGGCACCTATTTGTCGATCCCGGCATCATCAATCGCGCTTACCACGACAGTGCCTTGCCCATCGGCGAAAAGCAGACGCTCTCGCAGCCGTACATGGCGGCGCATATGACAGCGGCGTTGCGACTGAACGGCGATGAAAAGATGCTGGAAATCGGCACGGGCTCGGGCTATCAAACCGCGCTTCTCGCGGAACTTTGTTTCAATGTATTTTCGGTGGAAAAGTTGCGTGTGCTTTCACACAAAGCGAGAAAGCTGTTGGACCATCTCGGCTATCAGAATATTGCCCTTCATGTCGGTGACGGCACGATTGGATGGTCCGAGCATGCGCCCTATGACGCCATTCTCGTCGCTGCCTCGGCACCTTCTCCGCCTAAGCCTCTTCTGGAACAGCTCGCGCCCGCCGGCCGCTTGGTTATTCCCGTCGGCGATGAACAGGCGCAATCGCTCCTTCGAGTGACCCGAACGCGGACAGGTTTTAAAAAAGAGCAGCTGGGCGAATGTAAGTTCGTTAAACTGCTCGGGAAATACGGTTGGCCGGACTGAATTGGCAGACGTTTCGGCGTGTTTGGCTCTTTTCGCGGCGCTCCCGACGGCGTCGCAACGATCATTTCGAACTAAACGCAGAAGCGACAACTTGGCCGAGAAGTGCCCGTTACGGGGTTGCCTACGCATTGCTGGTTTCGCTGTCGATACTCGCTTGCGCCCCCAGGCTTGGCACTCCCCCGGGGGAGGCGCGGCGCGGCCAGGGAATTTTTCACGTGGTGAGGCCCGGTGAAAACTTGTTTCGCATTGGTAAAGCCTACGACGTGACGTATGAGGAATTGGTGCGCGTGAACGGCATCCGGGACCCGCGTCAGATAACTGTCGGACAGAGATTATTCATTCCTGGAGCCACGCGGCAATTGCCCGTCGAAATCATTACGCCCTCTCAAGGAGTTGCGCCGCCGCGGGGCGCGCCGCAACTGGATGCGAATGACGCGGCGTTTTTGTGGCCGGTGAGTGGTTCGGTCAATTCAGGATTTGGTCCGCGCGGGGAGAGTTTCCACGATGGCCTGGACATCTCCGCTCCCGAGGGAACATCGATTCGGTCGGTTGAGCACGGCGATGTCATTTACAGCGATCAGCTACGGGGCTACGGCAATATCGTCATTATCCGCCATGGGGGCGGTATCGTTTCGGTTTATGCGCACAATCAGGTGAATTTGGTTCGTAATGGCCAGCAGGTCGCGCGTGGCGAAGTCATTGCACGTGTCGGCAGCACCGGCCGAGTCACCGGACCTCATCTCCATTTTGAGATTCGTAAAAATAATTTGGCGCAAGATCCGATGCTCTATCTCCCTCAGTTGTGCTGTGTTCCGGCATCGGATATGGTGGCGCCGAAAGGCTAAAATTCAGCAGTGAAAGCGCTAGCGAAGATCCGTAACGACGTGGTCGGCAGTCTGTTACGACCGGCCGCTTTGAAAGACGCAAGGCGGCGCTTTGACGCCGGCCAAATCTCTCTCCAAGAACTGCGAACCGTCGAGGATCAGGCCATTGGTGTTGCGGTCAAGCTTCAAGAAGATTTGGGATTGTCCGTCGTCACCGATGGCGAGTATCGCCGGCTGAACTTTCAGGACAGCTTCGGAGAATCGGTGGCCGGTTACGATGCCGGAACGCCGAGCCTCGATTTTTACGAGCAGCGCGTGGCGGGAAGCAGCCCGTTGCGCCGTTGGGAAATTCCCGATCATGGCGAGCAAAAGGGCACCGCCGTGGCGCAACGGCGTCCGGTCGCGGCAAAGATTCGTCTGGCCCGCAACGTGCCCGCTGAAGAGTTTCGTTTCCTGCGCACGGCGGCCCGCCTGCCGGGCAAGGTGGCGCTCATTGGTCCGGATCGAATCTCCCAGCGCTTCGACTGGCAGAATTCCAAATCGTTTTATTCCGGATTGGATGAGTTTGTTGACGATGTGGTTCAAGTGGAACGGCAAATAATCGGCGGCCTGGTCGGCGAAGGATGCGGCTATGTGCAAATCGATGCGCCTGGGTACACCGCCTACGTTGATACCCCCTCGTTGGACGCCATGCGCGCTCGTGGCGAAGACCCGAAGGAGAACTTTGCGCGGTCTTTAAAAGCGGACAACGCGTTGATCGAAGGCTTTGATGAAGTCGTTTTCGGGATTCATCTCTGCCGCGGCAACCAGCGCAGTATGTGGCATCGGGAGGGAAGTTATGACGACATCGCAGAACGACTTTTGAACGAGCTCAAGCATGATCGCTTCCTGTTTGAGTACGATACACCGCGGGCCGGTGGATTCGAGCCGCTGCGCTTTTTGCCCAAAGGGAAAATCATCGTCCTAGGACTCGTGAGCACCAAGGTTGCCCAGCTCGAAAGCGTGGATGAACTTAAAAGGCGAGTTGACGCCGCCGCCCAGTATGTGCCTCTCGAACAGATCGCCATCAGCCCGCAGTGCGGCTTTTCTTCCGACGTGGTGGGAAATTTGATCAGCGAGGACGATCAAAAGCGCAAGCTTGGGGTCGTCGTCGAAGCCGCGCGGCAGATTTGGAGTTAGGCCGCGCTCGCTCGGCAACTCCAATTTATTTCTGATTTCAATCCATGGCAGGAGAGAGGCGACGAAGATGATCGATGACATCACGGCCATTCGACGAGCGATTCGAGATGTTCCCGATTTTCCCAAGCCCGGGATCGTTTTCAAAGACATCACACCGCTGTTAGCCAGCGGACCCCTGTTCACCAGGACAATTGATTTGCTCGCTGAACGTTATCATCGGCAAAAGGTCGACGCCGTGCTCGGTATCGAATCGCGCGGATTTATTGTCGGCGCTGCGTTGGCGTACAAATTGGGCGCCGGCTTCTGCGTGGTGCGTAAGCCCGGCAAACTTCCCTACACCACGCACAGCGCGAGCTATGAACTGGAATATGGGAGGGACACCCTGGAAATTCATGTTGACGCGCTCGCGTCAAATGCTCGCGTCCTTATTGCCGATGATCTGATTGCCACCGGCGGCACGGCTGCGGCGACCGCCGAATTGGTAGTCAAGCTCGGCGCCACAGTGGTTGAGTGTGCCTTTATTATCGAGTTGGCCTTCCTTAAAGGCAGAGACAAACTCAAGAACTTTGGGGTTTATTCTTTGATCCAATTTGATTCGGAATAGTCGATAAAAGTTCCGCATTATCCAGCGGTTCACTTCCTTGACATGTCCCTGGGATGGTCTGTACAGTGACTGTGAAGGCAAAATTTAGCGGCACCGATAGTCGGCTGAATCGACGGCACTGCGTTGCCTTTTTCAATCCGGAGTTATTCGTTAGGAACTCATAGTGAAGCGCATCGAGGAAATGTCACTGCGGGAACGACTCTACTTTCCCGAAGTTCTCCGTGGTCTGATGGTCACGGGATATCGATTCTGGAGGAATCTAGGGATACACGTTTTGCATATGTTCGGTTTGGCGAAAGACGCCAAAGCGGCGATTACCGTTCAGTATCCCGAAGAGCATTTGTCATATCCCGACACTTTTCGGGGCCGCCATAGGCTGACTCTCAAAGGGGACGGCGCCGTGCAGTGCACGGCTTGCTTTCTTTGCGCCACGGCGTGCCCGGCGGAGTGCATCTACATCGAGGCGGGGGAGTACCCGAACGATCCGGTGGAAAAATTTCCCGTGCGCTATGAAATCGACACGCTGCGCTGTATCTACTGCGGTTATTGCGTCGAAGCCTGTCCGTGCGACGCGATCCGGATGGATTCCGGAACCCATCCGGGCGTGCTTGGTTTCAGTCGAAAAGAATTTGTCGAAACCAAGGAAGTCTTGATGAAGCGATCGCGCGAGTTGACCGAGAAGGGCAAAGAAGGGCTTTTCGAAGAGTACGTAAAACCTTATCGGCAGGATTAACCGCTCATAACTCCAGTTACAGCTGAATCCGAGGGAGGGCTTGTCATGGCAAATTCTTCAACTGGCTCCGAGCCAAACGGCATTACCAATCAGCCTCTGCCGGCATCACACAAGGTTTATGTGGAAAGCGAGCGTCGACCGGATGTGCGCGTTGCAATGCGCGCCATCGCGCTCTCGGGCGGCCATGGCGCGCACAACGGCAACGGCCATGCCGCACCGGTGCAGCCGCCAGTTACGGTCTATGATACCTCCGGTCCCTACACCGATCCCCATGCGGAGACCGATATCCGCAAGGGATTGAAGGCTCTGCGCTCGGATTGGATTCGCTCGCGCGGCGACGTTGAAGAGCTGGCGGCGCCGAGTTATCAGCCTCCCGCGGGGAACGGCCATAAGGTTTCGCTCACGGAGCGCTTCCCGGACGCGGCGCGCCGGCCGATCCTGCGCGCCAAAGCCGGCTGCAACGTCAGCCAGATGCACTATGCCAAGAAAGGCATAATCACCCCCGAGATGGAATATATCGCCATCCGCGAAAACAACGGGCGTCAAAAAGCGTTGGAAAACGGCGCCGCCGGCGGCGCGCGCATCCATGCGGGCTACAGCTTCGGCGC
>Ga0065705_10002315_pt1 | contig 24650 bp, 20 predicted proteins | sample SwibulcommuniRL2_FD_59092 | JGI IMG/M metagenome (GOLD analysis project Ga0065705, IMG submission 59092) | Bulk soil microbial communities from switchgrass field near Rose Lake, East Lansing, Michigan, USA - RL2 Bulk Soil v2 (version 2) | ecosystem: Environmental > Terrestrial > Soil >...
ATTGATGGCGGAACTGCTGTGTGTACAGTCGATAATAGTGTCCGCCAAGCCGGAGCAACTCGGCATGCGTGCCTTGCTCCGTGATCTTTCCATTTTCGATGACGACAATCCGGTTCGCACGCCGAATGGTGGAAAGGCGATGCGCGATCACGAATGAGGTGCGCCCTTTCATCAACGCTTCCATGCCGCGCTGGATGAGGGCCTCGGTCAAAGTGTCGACCGATGATGTAGCTTCATCCATGATGAACAGTTCAGGTCGAGCCAACACTGCACGTGCAAGACTGATCAACTGTTTCTGTCCAACGGAAAGCAGGTTGCCGCCTTCGCCCACATTCTGGGCGTAGCCTTTTTCGAGCATTACGATGAAGTCATGTGCGCCCGCAATCTTTGCGGCTTCGATGATCTCCTCATCATTCGCGTCCAGGCGTCCATAACGGATATTGTCGCGGACACTGCCTGAGAAGAGATGCGGCGTCTGAAGCACGATCCCGATGCGGCTATGGATGGAATCAAGCTTGTAATCCATATAATCGTGGCCGTTGATGCGGATCACTCCCTCGCGTGGTTCGTAGAAGCGGCACAACAGATTCACGATGGTAGATTTGCCTCCGCCAGTGGGTCCAACTAAAGCGATCATTTCACCGGGCTTGACCTTCAGCGAAAAGTCTGTCAGGACCGGCTTGCGGTCCTCATAATAGAAATTCACGTGATCGAATTCGATTTCGCCCAGCAGTGTTTTCGCTTCGATGGCATCCGGTCTGTCGTGGACCTCAGCGGGAGTGTCCACTAATGTGAAGATTCGTTCCGCCGAGGCAATGGAGTGCTGCATTTCGGCATAGACACGGGCAAAGTCCTGGATCGGCCACATCATAAAGGTGAGGTAGGAGACGAAGGCCTGTATACCACCGATGGTCATGAGACCGAGTGTGATCTGCGTGCCGCCATATCCAATGATGAGGCCCAGCGCAACGGCCGCGACGATCTGCACGGTGGGGAGGAAGAGCGCAGAAAGCCAGGCAGCTCTGTACGAAGCTTTGTACATCTGGGTTGTTAGGCCCTGAAACTCTTTCGTATTCTCATCCTCACGGAGCAACGCCTTGACCACGCGTACGCCCTGGAAGTTCTCGTTGAACGCACCGGTGATCTTGGAATTTGTGCGGCGTGACACGCGGTATTCCACAAGGATCCTCTTGCGGAATTGCACCGCGATGATCAGCATGATAGGGATGGCTGCAGAGACGATCAGTGCCAGCCTCCAATTGATGATGGCCATGAAGATCAGTGAGGTGGTAATGTTCATGATTGCCCAAATGGTGTCTACCAGACCCCAGGTCAGCAGGTCAGAGACGCGACCCGTATCTGATGTGACGCGTGCAATCAGGCGTCCTACCGCGTTCTGAGCGTAATAGGAAAGCGAGAGGTCCTGCAGATGGTTGAAAAGCATCTTGCGCAGATCATATTGGACACGCTCGCCCAGCACACCAGCCAGATAAATGAACGTGAATACGAACCCAGCCTGCAGGAGCTGGAACACACCATAGGTCAATGCAATGCGCATCAAGGCGGGCCGGTCCTTCAAGGTGATGCCCACATCCACAATCTGCTTGTTTAGGTACGTGAAATAGGCATCTAGTATGGATGTCAACATGATGGTGATGATGAAGCCCACGACCCATTTCCAGTGCGGTTTCAGTAAACTGACAATTCTTTTGAGCACGGGCCCGGTTAATTGTGCGGTATGTTCTTCTTCTTCTAATTCGATAAGTTCGTTACTCATTTTTCATTCTCCATTACAAACGATGGTCGAGTAGGGGCGCCAANCNTCNNACGGCGAGTGCGCCACGTACCGAAGCCTAAGCATCATTATTGACTTTGGTACACCCTTACGAACGCTCAGGTTACTCGACCAGCTGAGCGTTTCTAATTAGCTCTCGAAATTTCCATTTCGAGCTCTTCATCGATCCTCGTCTGGATATCGTAAATTCGTCGATACATGCCATCCATTTGAGAAACTAATTCTTCGTGGGTTCCCATCTGAATGACTTCGCCCTTATCCAACACGAGGATCAAATCGGCGATCATTACGGATTGGATGCGATGAGCGATGATAAATGTTGTGCGATTCTCCATCAGTTCATTTAGTGCATCCCGGATCGAGGCCTCAGTCTCTGTATCCACCGAAGAGGTGGAGTCATCCAGGATCAAAATCCGCGGATTCTTCAACAGCGTGCGTGCAATCGTTACTCGTTGCTTCTGTCCGCCGGAAAGTGTGACGCCTTTTTCGCCAACCAATGTGTTATATCCGTCCGGGAAGCTGAGGATCACATCATGAATAGCGGCGGCTTGGGCGGCCCGCTCCACTTCTTCCTGCGAAACATCGCGTCCAACACCATATGTAATGTTCTCGCGGATCGAGCGGCTGAAGAGGAATGGCTCCTGTTCCACGATGCCAATCTGTTTGCGCAGAAAAGCACGCGAATAATTGGTCAGTTCAATGCCATCGAGCAGAATGCGTCCAGCGGTGTATTGGTGAAATCTCGGCAACAGATTTACCAGCGATGACTTCCCTGATCCGGTGGAACCGAGTAAAGCAACCGCCTGCCCAGGCTTGACTTGAAAGGAAACATTCTTCAAAACATCGTCCTTGCCATCTGAGTACGTGAACGAAACATTCTCAAAAACCAATTCACCTTTTACCGGGCCATCAGGCTGAACCTTTCCATCGAAAAGGGGTTCGCGCGCTTGGCGGACAACTTCCATCAAGCGACCATACGAGACCATACCCGATGAAGCGTTGACAATGATTCGTCCCAGGTTGCGGATCGGCCAGATCAGCCAAACCACCAGGCCAACATAGGCGATGTACATTCCAACGGTGATCTCTCCATTGATCGCCATGGTTGCCGCGTAGACAAAGCCGAAGAGCATTTGTAAGCCAAGCACAATGTCCGAAAGGGGCCAGAACATAGAGTGCATCAGGAGCAAAAACTTGCCTTTTACATATTTGGTCCAATTATCTTTTTCGAACTTACCTTTTTCGTATTCCTGGCGTCCAAACGCTTTGACCACGCGGACACCGGTCAGGTTCTCCTGTAATGTCGTAGAAAGAACGGCTTCCTGTCCCTGATAGGCTTCGAAGGCCTTGGTCACTCTCTTGAAGAACCAAACCGACACCAGTAACATGAAGGGGATCGCAATGACGGAAAGTAATCCCAGCTTGACGTTCAGATTCAGGATCGCGATGAAGTTGATCACAAATAGGAGGATGATCCGTCCGATGCCGATGCCTTGTTCGCTGAAGAAGCGGCGGAGGGCATCCACATCCGAGGTCACACGTTCGATCAGGTCACCAGTAGGAGTAGTGGCATGGTAAGAAAAGCTTAACCGCTGGATGTGATCGAACAGGAAGTCGCGCAGGCGGCGCGTAATGCCCTCGGCCGTGTAGGCTGCTAAACGTCCCGAAAGGAACGAGAAGGCACCTTCTACGGCGGCCAGCCCTACAAATCCAACTGCAATCCAGAGAAAGGTCCCTGTCAGGCTGTTGCCGATATATTTGCCTTCTGTCAACACGTCATCTGCAAAATAACGCAGCAGCAGATAGGTGAGTGTCTTTGCCAGCGCAGAGACAGCCAGTGAGAGGGTTGCCGCGAAATAGGGCAACCGATAATCCACCATCATTTTCCAAATTCCCTTGAGGTGATTCTTATCGATGGCTTTGCGGAAATCGAATGTAAGTGTGGGTTCGATTGTGGTCATTTCTCTCTCCTAGAACAGCAGGGAATAAAAAAGGCTGTGGCGGGTGCGCCACAGCCTAAAAAAGACAGGTGATGAAGACCTAACAACGGTCTCCAGGCGCACTACGAACAGGGAACATACCAGCATCTGGACTGGTAAAGACACGGATGGTCAAGCTAGAGAGATACATGTAGCGCGCTCCTTTCTATAAGATTAACGAACAATGAGACGAGTTTACAGCATGCACGCCAGAAATGTCAAGGCTTATAATGAAATTCATGATTCAAGCCGGGCAGATTACCCAAACACAAAATATCAAACTTGAGTTGCAGGCGGCTTCATTGGATGAAGTCACCCGTCAATTGCCGGATCCCGACGGATTTTACAGCACCTTCCGCACCTTTGCTGGATGTACGCGCGTTCTGGGACTTACCGCCCATTTGCGGCGATTGTATGAGCCGGTGACTGCCCCGGATGTAAGTGAGTCGTTTCTACGCCGACAATTGCTCTCATTACTTGAGCCTTATCGCCCCGCTGAGGCCCGCGTCCGCCTGATGATGACGAAGCAGGGACAAGTGTATATCGCCATTGAGCCTCTGAGATCACTGCCCCGGGAAGTTTACGAAAACGGCGTGCATGTGGAAACGACCGAATTACATCGTGATCATCCGCAGCTGAAATCAACCTCTTTTATCATGGCGAGTGCTTCGGAAAGAAAGCATATTGCACAAGCAGGAATTTTTGAAGCGCTTTTAGCAAAAGATGGAAAAATCCTTGAGGGGATGACCAGTAATTTCTTTTATGTGAAGCATCATGTTTTATACACTGCTCAAGATGACATCCTGCTCGGCATTACACGTCAAACGGTCATTGAGGTCGCGCGGGGCAGGGGAGTAGAAGTGGAGTATGAGCCGTTGGAACGGAATCATTTGGCAGATGTGGATGAAACGTTTATCACCTCCAGTTCACGCGGCATTGTGCCAGTCGTTCAAATTGATGAGGCTACAATAGGGCAGGGGAGGCCCGGTCCAATCACAATAGAGTTATCCGTGGGGTATGATCAATATGTAATGGAAAGCGCAGAAAAGATCTAGATCATGTCTTTGCGAGGAGCGTTCGTCCCCGGCACCGCCCGTGATTTGCCTAGCAAATCAGGCAGGTGAGCCGTATCAGGACAGGTGCGCGACGTGGCAATCTTATTTGTGATTTCAGAACTATTCAGCGATCGAGGCCACGTCAAGACCTTCCACATGCATGGTCAGATTATTGATCCATTTGCGTGAGAAATAACGATTAATCCCCAGGAACCACTTGGTGGCTTCCTCAGACATGGCGCAGAGATAAACCAGATAGACGGGCCAATTAAAAACGAATGCGCCGAGATAGGCCATGGGAACACCCACGATCCAGATGATGATTCCATCCAGGAAGAGAGAGAAGCGCGTATCTCCACCTGCGCGCAGGATCCCAACGACTGTTGTCATGTTATTCACGCGCACCCACAGGAAGAACAAAACCACATTGATGATTCTGCCCGCATCCTGAAGTACTTCAGGCGACACTTTGTAAAGCGAAAGAATAGGAACTTTTACGAATTGCAGGACAATTCCCAATAGAATCCCACCCAAAATGCCGAGTCCAAGAGAACGTCCGGCATAGAGATATGCCTCATCTTCCCGCCCTGAGCCGATCCGATTTCCGACTAGAACCGAGGTAGCGTTGGAGATCCCGATAAAGATCACAAAGCCCACCTGCTCAATGGTCGAAACGATATTTATCGCCGCATAGGACTGCGTACCCATCCGCCCGTAGATAATATTGTAGGTTGTGATGCCGAGTGACCAGAACAATTCGTTCAAAATCACGGGCAGCATTGGCCTAAACACTCTGCGAAAGAAAACTCTATCAAAATCAGTCAATTCATGGAGGGAAGCGGCGACGGGTAGCTTTCGGGCATAGGTAACAATCAACAGAGTAACGCACTCGAGCAATCGAGCGATGACGGCGGCAACAGCTGCGCCTTGGATGCCAAGTTCGGGCAGCCCAAATTTGCCGAAAATGAGCGAATAGGAAAGAAACGTGCTGATCAGAAGTGCCCCGACACTCACTGTGGTCGGTATTTTGACATCGCCTGTCGACCTCATGACCAGTGCGTAACTGAACGTGATTGCGAAGAATAGGAACGTCCATGAAAACGTGCGGATATAACTCGTCCCTAACTCGATCACGATCGGATCGTTCGAGTAGATACTTAATATCTGTGACGGCAATAACTGTGCAAGCGTAAAAAAGATAAGGCTTGCTGAAATCGCGAGCATTAAGCACAAGCCGAGCACGCGGCGCAAATTGCGAATATCGTGCTTGCCCCAAAACTGCGCGGTAAACATGGCTGCGCCGCTTATAATCCCGAAATGCACCAGATTCAACAGGAATGCGATCTGTCCTGCAAGCCCAACCGCGGCAACGGACGCATCGCCTTTTTGCCCGATCAAGATAACACCCAGCATGTTCAAGCCTGAGAACATCAATTGTTGAATAATGATAGGCAGGGCGATTTTTTGAATGTTACTGAAATAATCGGGATCTTTATAAAACTCTATGACTTTGCGAAAAATGGACACATATCCTCCGGTGAAGTTTGATTATACGCGTCTACAAGAGGGATATGTCCAATTAACTTTGTGAGGAGATTTGCTGATCACTGTTCAAAAGCAGTGATTTGATTCTTCCCGTTATCTTTTGAGTATTTTGCAGCTTTTTCCACGGCCAGCAGCAACTCTTCAACAGTTGTGCCATGGGATGGATATGTTGCAATCCCGAGCGAAATTGTGATAGGAATTTCCCATAATCTTGATTGCAACTCCACCTCAGAGCGCAGCCGTTCGGCGACCACGAACGCCTCATCCTTGGTGGTGGCAGGCAGCAAAACCAAAAACTCATCGCCCACACGCCAGCGGGCAATAAAGTCGCCGGGGCGAAGATGTTTCAACATTAATTCAGATAATTGTCTCAACATATTATCACCGGCAGAATAACTGATGTCGTTATAGAACCGTAAATTGTCACCGTCAATAAATAGGATCGAAAACTCGTCAGTGTTGCGCTGCGACTGCTGGATAGCACGCTTCATTTCCCTTTCTGCCGCGATGCTGTTTGGCAATTGGGTAACAGGGTCGAGATAGGCGATTTGATGTGTGGCCTCCAAACGATTTGCAAAAGACAGCAGGCGCTCTGTCAGCATATTGATGACCCGGAGTTGATAATTGTTGATGGCAGAAGCGTGGGTATAGGTGTTTACCAGAAAGCCCTGTTCGCCAAATATTTTCGCATCAAATAATGCATCGCTGATCGCGGTCCATAGATCGGCAATTTCCAGTTTTTCATTTTGAAAGTGGATCACAATGACTGAGGCGGGGTTTGTCAGACCAAACTGTTTGCTTTCCCGGTTCAAGCGCTCAAACACCGCTTGAGCGATCTTTTCATAGGCCTCAAATTTTTCTCCGTCAAATAAGACTAGAAATTCATCGCCACCGATCCGATAAACTGGCAGACCTGTATCTCGCAAGACGATACTGACCCAGTGCAATACAGAATCACCTTGCTCATGCCCGTGTTCGCTGTTGAATGTCATGAAATGATTGAGATCGATGAGCAGAAGCGAGAAGGCAGAATCTGATTTTGAATTGAGACGCGTGGAGGCAGTTTCCAAAAAGGATAATAGATTTGCACACCCAGTCAGAGCATCGATTCGTTCGACATATAGATTCGTTATATTTGTGGTCATTCCCTTTTCTATCCTTGCCCCATGAAATCAGATGCAAAACAGTTTACAACACTATTTTTATCATAAATTCAGTTTTCCTTACAGGCAAATTGTTAAACGAATCCCGGTAGGCAAGATTGGGCTTTTTATTTTTTCTCGAAGATATTGTAATAGCCTTTATCCAATTCATCATCATTGATATGGGCATAACGCTGCGTAATTTGAATATTCTCATGCCGGGCAAGTGCCTGGGCAAGTTTGAGGTTACCTGAAGAGCGCAAAATTGTTAAGACAAAGTAGTGACGAGCGAAGAGGGGTAGGGGAGATGGTGGTCATTTACGCGGTGAAGCATGGGTTATGCAATATAAGCATAACCTGTGTTTGAGAAATATTGATCTATGTATGCNTGCGCATCATCAATAGATAAACCCGGTACATCCAACCTGGACCCACAACCCTCGCAATATAAAATCACATAATCCTTTTTTAGAGCTTCGTATTTATGGANGTGAAATGATATGTTCACCCCCTTGCCAGCGATGAACCGAATTACGTTTTCNTTTTGATAGAAAGATAAATCATGCCCCTGTTTGTCTTTCATAATATTGCAATGCAAACAGGCAGGGACGCAATTGCTAACTGTGGTTCCCGCTTTGTAAATGGGAAGGTAGTGTTCTATCACTTGATATTCTCCGCCACAATATGCGCATTTATGATCAAAATATTCAAGCGTCTCAAGCCATTGTTCCATCGTCAAATCGTGCCTGGTACCTGCTTGTTTTGCTCTATTATTTTGCCCAAGCAATATCTGTTCCATAGTCCATTTTTTTCTCATTACTTCCGCCTGTTGAAAATTTCATCATAGGCAATATCGGCTTCTCCACCAAAGTGCGTGTAGCGGTTCGTGGTATCAATACTGTTGTGCCGCGCAAGTTCCTGCGATAATTTCAAATTTCCCTTGGCGAGATAAGTCATAGTGACAAAGTAATGGCGGAAATCATGAATACGAACAAGATTACGATCTACACCAGCCTCTTCAATTCTGCCTTTAATTCCCTGTTTGGGATCGCCCTTGATCGACGTCCACATCCCGCTGGCGCTGATGGGCTTTATTTTTCTACTTGCCCTTATATCATGGCGGGCAAACACAGGCTGGGAGTTAAGCGGTAGGCGAGTGTTCGGTTCAATGGATGCACAGGCGATGTGATATTCCCGCATTGCTTGTATCGAGCGATTGGAGAAACGAATTACAGCTTGTTTATCTCCTTTGCCAATAATAATTGCTCGGGCTTCCTGCCAGTCAATATCTCCGCGTTTTAGGGCGCATGCCTCGGATATACGCAGGCCAGTATCTGCCAGTGTTAGAACAAAAGCGCGGTCTCGCAGGGCAGGCAAGTCACCGTTGAGTCGGCTGCAATATTCAATGACCTGCTCAATGGCTTCCCGGTTAAAGTTAACCATGCGCTTTCCCTGTTTGCGTGTGTAATGCTTGGTAATTCCTTTCATTTCTGCCAGATCACCAGACTTGCAAAACGTGTAAAGTCCTAGGACGGCCGAACGCCAGATCTGTTTTGTGGATGGCGAAAATCCTTTAATGGCCACCAGAAAAGTTTCGTATGTTTCCACGTTCAGTGGGGCATCTTCGCCAACGATCAACATAAAGCGTTGGAGTCCGTAACGATATGCTGCGATCGTATTTTGCGAGAGGTCAAGAGTGTCAAGGAAGTGGTTTATTTGTGTCTGCATGAAAATCTAATCCTTATTTTCATGGGATATAATACTAATTATATTGAATGATAAGTAAAAAGTCAATCCATTATATAACTTTGTGAAAGAGTGGCTCCCCCACTCTGGAACTCCGAAGGATGAATTATCATCTGTGAAAAAACCAGCGCTTTGTGTACGGGCGACAACAGTTGATTCTGTCATTCTGACATGTTCCTCTGCCTTCATCCTTTTGAAATCCTCCCCCACCCCAATTCCTTACCATATATCTGCTGCCTCTTCGACACGTTCACGTGGCGCAAGTGTAATAGCATCCTTATTGCAAGTGGCTCGGCATACTCCACATCCATAACAGGCTGTTGGATCGATGACGACTTTTTTGTTGTTTGAGGAATATCGTATCGCCCCATATTGGCATTGACGCATGCACAGACGGCAGCCATTGCANGCCTNNATAGAGACTTCTGCCACCCATTCGGCGCGGAACATGACCGGATAATCCCGGCGCGCATGGGTAATGCGATAGGCCATGCAGTCCTGGTCGCAGTTACACAGACCACCGATGAAGGGCGTCTCGAACGTCCACACCGAATGGACGAGCCCTTCCTTGTCCAGTTTGCGGATGGATTCCAGCGCTTCTTCTGTTGTCAACAATTCCAGGCTGAATGAATCATCCAAGGCTTCCATAAGTTGCTTGTCCATTGTCAAGCCGTAGCAATAACGCGCGTTCATATTGCCGGTCGTCACGCGTCGACAGACACAAGGCAGCCTCACAACACCCTTTACCATTTCGAAGATTCTTTCCACATCTTCCATGGGTACCACTTGCCCGTAATGGTCCTGTTTTTGGGCATGGGTCAGGATAGGCCTGGCTAACTTCATCAGCGGTGTTTTTCGAATTTTATCCAGTTGCTGAATGCTCGGTGGCACGCGGGTATGGAATCCGTTCAGGAATTCTCCTGCGTATTTTCTTCTATTGTTTTGATCCAATAATTCGATGGAGTAATTCTCCATTGTCAGATACCACTTCTTCCCATCTCCATGCTGGGTACAGAATTCACACATATGAGACTCCTTTGCGTTTCAAACAGTATAGCTACGCGGTTTAGAGTCTCATAGTGACATTGTTCTGTGTTTTCAAAGCCTGGGTTGCCGTACCCTCTCCCCTGCCCGGCTGACGCTTCACGTTATTGGCTCTTTCTAATTCCTAACGCTTTGAAGTGTTTAGTGTTTTTCGGTTACCACCAATTTGTGTAACTGTTATATGTTCAGCCTCTTTTCTGGAGGTCCGCATGATCAACCAATAGACGGTTAGAAAGACAACGACCAGGAATGTTCCGGCATAGATCACCATCGTAATCGGCAATGCAGAATCGGTGCCTGCAAATAGTCCGTGCAACGTAGTGCCAAGATAACTGACCAGACTCAGCACATGAATGGAGCGAAACGCCTTCGCCCCGATTCTCTGGCGTATGTAAAACGTGAATGTGACCAGCAGGAGGAGATAAAAGCTGATGATCCCCAGGCCCACCCAAAGCGGACGATACGTATCGATGAACGGAACCAGAAGCTGAAGAATGCTGAACGGCAAATATTTATCGAATAGCAAAACCACAACATGCACGATCACAAATCCGATCCCGAGCAACGAAAGATGTTCATGAAAATCGTAGGTGAAGACATTTTCCAATACGGGTCTGATCATCCCGGTCGGAATGGTAAAGCCCCACACCATGGAAAGCCATAATAGAAAATAACCAGTCAGACCTGAAGCGCGGGTCACGTACCACCAGATCTGAGTGGAGTTCATAGCAAAAAGGGACTGAATTTTTTGAGCAAAGCTCGCGCCGCCGAACGATTGACTGAAAGTGATGGCAATCAGCATGCTAATGAAGATCACGCCTACGAGCAAAATCGTGCTGATGGGTTTCCTGAGTGAGTCCCAGGTATCAGAATGCGTTTGATGTGAATTCATACATGTATTCCTTATAGTTGGATGAACCGGATAAATCTCCATCCGAGTCCACCGCAATAAATGTTAAATCTTGTTTTCGCTTCAACAGATTGGGCAATTCCTTCTCTCCAGCGATCAGGATTGCTTTTGCGTACACTTCTGCTTCAATGACACTTGGAGAGATCACGGTCACACTCAACCAGTCTGTTTTTGCAGGTTCACCCATGCGTGGATCGATCAAATGATGGCGTATCTTTTCACCCTGACTCCAGGTCCGTTTCATAATGGAGGAAGTCGCCACGGCTCCTGACGGGACGTGAAGCTGGGTCAACATTTCAGTGGGACTGCGCGGATCTTCCAGATAAACATCCCAATCCGTTCCATCCAGCGGCCGACCGATGAACAGAATGTCTCCGCCCGCGCTGACGCCGCAAACCTCTACATATTGATGGAGCAACTGTGCAGCTTTTTGCACGATCCAGCCTTTGGCGATGCCACCAAGATCGATCTCCATCCCGCGCGGCAAACGGACTCTGCTAGTCGCCAGGTCAAAGCTGAGTTCATGGAAGGCAGGTCGCGAGGTCCGATTTGGAACGCGTTCAGGGACATTCACGCCGTGCGCGCGGATCTCATCCATACTTCGGTCATATCCAATTTGTTTTAGATCAGACAAAATGGAAGGATCAAAAATTCCATTCGTTTCCGCGTAGTACTTCATGGATAGTTGCAGCATATCCATCAGATCCTCTGATATCTGGAGCCAGTCACCTGTTGAACGATTGAGGTCAGAGAGTTCACTAGCCGGCAGAAAACGGCTGAAGCGCTGTTCACATTCGTCAATAAATGCTTTGGCGGCGTACATTCCCGGGATGGCCCCCTCCCCTTCTGCTGCCAGCATCACTGACGTGTTCATGGCGCGAAATTCAATGGAGCGGATCATGATCCACCTGTTCGAAAGGCTGGTCTGAACTGTGAACGAACACTCGGTTGAACGCTGAACAGAGGCTGGTTTTGGAAATTATTATTGTCATCAGAACCAGAAAGAGGATTCAGCGGTTCCAGGGTTGGCAATGGAGCCGCGACGCTCGAAGAGGAGAAGGTTGCCTGGTTTGGTTTTGGCGCATGCGCCAGCATGACCCAACCGCTCAAAAAGCTCAACACACTTGTCAGGGTGATCCAGAATCGGATTCCTATTTTTAGAAGTTTCATTTTCACCTAATACCTTTTGTTGGCCGCGGAGTTCGCAGAGAAAAAACTCAATGCTCTCTGTCGGCTCTGTGGCTGACTGAGTAAGATCAGTTATTGAGTAATTACGATACGACCATCATTGGTAAGTCGTATTAAGCCCCTTTGTTGCAAAGCGGACAACAGCATTTGGACCTGTTGCATCGTCTGCTGATCCTGTTGAATCTGCGAATTTGCCTGAGCAAGCTGGTCTTGAAGTTGCTTTTCACGCTGTTGATATTGTTGCTCGTGATCCTGGTATTGTGAAACCAGGCTTTGCAGTTGAGCTACCTGATCGGCTTGTTGTGACGAATTCACTGCGGATGCATTTGAGGCCTGCACCGGCGAATTGGATGCTGTGACTCCGTTCTTATTAACAAGAGCTGCCCCTCCGATTGCAAAAATGGATGCCCCAACACAGGCAGTGACAAGAAGTGCGATCAAGACAGCCATAAAAGGTTTTTTCATTTCATACCTCCGAAATCTTTTAGAAGTATACAAATTCAAATTAACAAGCAAATGAAAAACTTGTGTGTAAATTGTGTTGATTAAAAAGGAGATTTCGATACTCTTACCCGCCAGAAAGACGCCGAGCCCTTTGAGAAAAGAAAAGGAAAAATCTCAGGTTTCTCTGTGGACTCTGTGGCTAGAAAATTTATTTGCTTGACGTCTAGAAAATCTGTTCTATAATTATTTCATGAATGCCCTGGATACGCTGATCGAACTTTCTGGCCAAATGGAGCTTGAACACGCGGAAGAGTCGCACTCCGCGTCTCGGACGGTGCGTGAGGAGCCGGCCAAACCTGCCTGCTTTACCCCCAAGGAAAAACGATCCGCGTTCATCCAGCCCGCTCAACTCCCCAACGGAAAAGAAATCAAATTATTAAAAACCCTCCTTACCTCTGCGTGTGAGCGGGATTGTTTTTATTGTCCCTTTCGCGCTGGACGTGACTTCCGCCGCGCCACGTTCAAGCCTCAGGAATTTGCTGAGATGTTCATGAAGATGAATCAATCCAGCATAGCGGATGGAATTTTTCTTAGCTCGGGAATTGCCGCTGGTGGCGCGAATACACAAAACAGAATTCTGGATACCGCAGAGATCTTGCGCAACAAACTGGGCTTCAAAGGATACTTGCATCTGAAGATCATGCCGGGCGCAGAGAAGGGCCAAGTCGAACGATTGATGCGACTGGCAGACCGTGTCTCCATCAATTTGGAAGCACCAAATAAAGAACGGCTGGCAAAGCTCGCACCCAATAAAAATTTCTTCGAAGAATTGTTCCGTCCCTTGAAATGGGTGGAAGAGATCCGTCAATCGCAGCCGGCCTACAAAGGCTGGAATGGTCGCTGGCCCTCGACGGTCACACAATTTGTGGCAGGAGGATCGGATGAAAGCGATCTGGAATTATTGACAACAACTGATTGGTTGATGAAAAATGTCCGCATCAAACGCGCCTACTATTCGGCGTTTTTCCCCATCCGTGACACGCCCATGGAAAACAAGGCTGCGGTGAATCCGGTGCGTGAGCATCGCTTGTATCAAGCTTCCTTTTTATTGCGCGACTACGGGTTCGATTTGGAAGATATGCCTTTTGTACAGGATGGAAATCTTCCTCTTGCTACCGATCCGAAACTTGCCTGGGCACAACAGAATTTACAGGGAAAGCCTTTGGAGATCAACAAGGCTGAACGGCGTGAACTGCTTCGTATTCCAGGGATCGGACCCAAAGGTGCAGATGCGATTCTTCAGGCGCGGCGGAATAGCAAATTGCGTGATTTGACATCTCTTCGCAAATTGGGGATTATCACAACCCGCGTCGCCCCGTTTGTTTTACTGGATGGTCGGCGCGCGGAGAGCCAGTTGAAAATGTTTTGATTTATGTCATTGCGAGGAGCCGCTTCGCGGCGACGTGGCAATCTCCATGTTTATAGCGAGATTGCTTCGCCAAAGAACGGCTCGCACCACCCGCCAGGGCAGGTGTGACATCTATAACGCCACCCACCCACCTCTTAAGCCCTCACGGACTGCTTCCGTCCGGTTCGTCACATTCAATTTTGTATAAATGGATGAAACATGAAATTTCACGGTGTGTTCGCTGATGCCCAGCGCCAGCGCGATCTGTTTATTCGCCAGCCCCTTTGCAACCAATCCTAACACTTCAGATTCCCTGTCAGTCAGAGGACCATGCGATAATGGCTCGTTTTCTGATTCAAATAATAACGTGGATGTGCCCACGATCAGGCCCTGTGACAGGGCATGGATGGCAGCGGTCAACTCTTCAGCGGAGGACTCGGTTGGCAGGATTCCCCATACGCGCGAGAAGCGCCTCATTTCGCGAACGTTGAGCGGGTCGTCGCTTAGGAGCAGTGTGGCAGCGGCTGAGGTATCACTCACCTCACGGTTCGAGAAGGAAACGTGAGAAGCCGACGTGATCACCACGTCGGCTTCCGATTCTTCATCCAATACATCATTGATGATCTTGATCGTGTTATCTGACGAAAGCAGAGCACGCAATCCCGCGCGTAACGCCGGCGACGAAACATTCAACAGGACGCGGATCACTTCCTTTCACCTACCGTCACGTTGACCGTTTCGGGACGACCGCCGCGCAAGACTTCCACTGCGATGACTTTGCCAACAGTTTCACTCTTGAGCGCGGCGAAAAGATCATCTGGGTCACCAACAGGTTGACCACTGATCGCAACGAGGATATCGCCCACGAGCAAGCCGCTTTTTTCGGCGGGCCCACCTTCTTCGAGCCATAAGACAAGCAGGCCATGTTCCTGTTCGCGCTTGAGCACCTGGCGAGCGGCTTCAGGGATTTCAACTGGCTGTGTGCGGACTCCAAGATACCCGCGCTTCACAGAGCCATGGGTTGCCAATGCCTCTGCGACGCGCCAGGCAACTTTTACGGGAATGGTTAGCGAGGAACCGCGTGTGAGTCCAGATGTATTGAGACCCAGCACTTCACCTTCCGTGTTGACGAGTGGGCCACCTGAAAAGCCGGGATAAGGCGTGGTTTCGGTGCGGATATATTCGTCGAGCATGCCGCCCTTGAAGGTTCGAGTCGGTCCGCTAATGGCTGTGACGATTCCCCATGAGGCTTGCATGCCTTCACTATTTGGGCGACCGAGCGCCAGCACAAGCTGACCAACCTTTACATCGTCAGATGTTTTTGCAGCGGTTAATGCTTTTTCAGCCAGGCGCAGGACTGCCAGGTCTGAACCGGGATCCCGCCCTGCGATCGTCGCCGCGTGCGATTTGCCATCCGACAAAAGAACTTTGATATCCTCTTCACGCGTTACTACATGGTCAGCAGTAAGAATAAGATCTTCGGCATAAGCAATCCCACTGGCTGGATAACGTTTGCGCGCATCTACCAGTATCGTGCTGGCGCCAGCTTTTTCTACTGCAGCGGTCAGACCTTCAGAAAATTCCGAGAATGTGTTGCTCATTAAATTTCTCCTTTCAAACTATAACATGATTTTAGGATGCATTAATTTCAAGGTGTTTCACAGTACGACTTTGTCTTTCTGCGTCGATCCCCCAGGCAATAATTTTGATTGGATGCAGGCGCATGACTTGAGGATCGAAACCGTGTCCAAATTCTTCGCCACCGCTTCCCAAAAGTTCAGCGTCAGCCTGGATTGTGATGGAGCGCGGCTGCCAGGGTGGCAAGACATCATCTACGACAAACGCAACTCTTGGATGACGCCCGGTATCACTCCATTTCCTGCTCTGTGCAATGTTGTGCCCGCCGATGTCAATGGTGTCGGTCTCAGAGTTATAGCGAAACCCAACCGGGACAACATGGGGGTTGCCCTCTTTATCAACCGTTGCTAACCGCCCCAGTCGTTGCTGGTGGAGATAATCCAATTCGTTATTTGTAAATATGCTCATTAGGTTCTTCCTTCCTCTTTCAATGACCTCTTCAGTGTAGCTCACACCGAATGCAAATACATCAGGAGGATGAGCAGTGCAGTCCCTAGCCGTTAGGGGAGGTAAATTCCTGTAAACCTTGCGAGGGTTTCTGAATATTATTCCGGTATTTCAAACCACCTTCGCAAGGTTTTCCCAAAATCCTGGACTTTTGGAGGAGGACAATTCACGCATATAATCTATAATCAAACCATGAAAACCACCCTACGATTGAATGCAAAGATCCTTCCCGTGATCGCTGTGGGGGCATTCATCATGCAAATCCTTGACTCGTCACGCGTCTGGGTGATTCTATTGATCGGGATTGGCGGTGCCTGGCTGGTCTGCTGGTGGTGGGCGCGTGGACTGGTCCGCGCGCTGCACTTCGAGCGTGAGATGCGCTTCGGCTGGGCCCAGGTGGGAGACCGCCTCGAAGAGCGCTTTACTTTGATCAATCAATTTATGCTGCCAGCTACGTGGGTGACCTTGCAGGATCATTCCACCCTGCCAGACCATTATGCCTCGGTTGCCTCCGGGGTAGATGGAACCAGCACATCGCAGTGGCGCATCCTCACACGCTGCACACGGCGCGGTGTGTACACCCTGGGAGGAACAACGCTTGAGACGGGTGATCCTTTGGGGATTTATACGATCACCTTTGAAGATCCCAATTCGTCAACATTGGCGGTGATGCCGCCGGTGCTACCCCTTCCCCAATTTGAGATTACTGCCAATGGGATGGCGGGCGAAGGTCAACCCAAACGTCACGCCTTGCAGGAAACAATCAACGTTTCCCATACCCGCGAGATGCAGCCAAATGATCCCATGCGTCTGGTGGATTGGAAGACGACTGCCCGCCAAAACAAATTCTTTGTTCGTCAGTTCGAGGGAACACCAGCTGGCGACTGGTGGGTCGTAGTCGATTTGGATAACGGCTCACAATTGGGAACCGGCTGGGATTCTACGGAAGAGCATGCCGTCATCTTATCTGCCTCGCTCGCCGCGCAGGGATTGAACGCAGATCATCCGGTGGGAATTTCCATCAACGGAGGTCAACCGGATTGGATCGTACCGCGCCGCAATGAATATCAATTGCGGTCATTGCTCAAGGCATTGGCTGTTGCCTCTCCAGCCGAAATGCAGTTGAAAGATTATTTGCAAAGGATTGGCCGATCTCTCAGCAGTCATTGCAGCCTGCTGATCGTGACCGCGAACCCTGACCCAGAGTGGGCTCAATCCCTGATGCCATTGATGTGGCGCGGGGTCATGCCAACCGTATTTTTATTCGATCCAAGGACTTTCGGCGGAAGCACAGAGACAAACGCGATCACACAAATATTTCAGTCGATGAGCATTCCCTGTCATGTGATCCCCAAGGCATTACTGGATAAGCCACAAGCGCGGCCTGGTCACGAAGGCGAATGGGAATGGCGGATCTCAGCCACAGGCAAGGCCCACGCGGTCCGCTCGGCTCAGGAAGAATGGCGAGCGCTACAATGACTCTGCTCCGTTTTCTTCGCAGGCTGCTCTCTGCCGATGTAATGGGATTGCTCTTGGTCCTGACGGCAGTACAGGCATTCACATATGGCGTCTCGTCTTCATTGCGAAACACAGATACCAGATATTTCTTTTGGATTTGTGTGGTCGCGGTGCTGATCGCGCTAGGATTAAGCAAACTGAGCTTAAACGGAGTCCAGACCTCGGTCTGCATGATCGTGCTGGGAATTTTGGGAATATGGATCATTGCTGCTCAGCTCGCCGCTCCATTGCTCAGCCTGGGCAGAGCAATGCTTCATTTGCTGCCTCAGCTTGTCCCAACGCTCCACTCTCAATTTCCGATCGATGCCAGCTCGTTAGTCGAACCGTTGCGGAGTGTCGCCGCGCCATCCCATGACTTGAGCCTGCGCGTTCAAGGCTGGCTGATAAGCGTGAGCAAAGGGGATACTCTCAATGATGGACTTGTGCGCAGCATGATCTGGACGCTGATCCTCTGGCTTTTCGCAGCCTGGATCGGAGGGTTCACTGGACGACGCAATGCGGTTGCGGCGTTGTTACCCTCCATTGCGTTACTGGCAGCTGTGACATCTTACAGCGAGCACCACGTGCATACGCTATGGGTCATGGTTTCTGTGTTGCTGTTGCTGATGGGTCTTTGGAACTATAAGAATCACACCACCCAGTGGGATAGAAAAAAGGTCGATTATTCTGACAGCATTCGCTATGACCTGAGCCAGTCGGTGATCTTCCTCACGCTCGCGATTGGCGCAATCGCATTCTTCACCCCTTCTGTTTCATGGCGGGACGTCCGAGATTTCTGGCGTGAATTGAATCAACCAAAGCACAATGAGGCTGCCGACATCCTGGGTGTTCAACCGGCTCCTGTTGCAACCAAGAAAGTTGCCGTTCAAAAGCCATCCCTGCCGCGCGAGCATTTGCTGAGCGAAGGCTTCGCCCAATCGGAGAAAATCGTCATGACGATTCGAACGGGTGAACTGCCTCCGATTGTGAGTTCCACGGTGACCGCAAATCCGCCGCGNTATTATTGGCGGAGTGTCACCTATGATACCTATGTGGGCGCGGGNTGGTTCACAAGCTCCGCACCCCCACAGAAGTTTCAGGCGAACACCCCCCTGATCCCCGGCCTGCTCAAGGGCTACAAGACTCTTCACCTGGACGTAATGATGGTCGAACCCGAAGGGAAATTATTCTGGAGCGGGATCCTCTTCAGCGCGAACGTGCCGTTCACGGTGGATTGGCGGGTCAGACCCCAATCCAACCTGTTCGTGGATCAAGCGACTCTGCTCCAGGCGGACATGTTCGCGGCGTTGAGCAATGCAACTGCCTATAAGGCAGAGTCTTATGTTCCTCTCGCCACCGTAAAGAAATTGCGTGAGGCTTCCACAAATTACCCTGAAGAAATCCAAAAGCGCTACCTGCAGCTTCCCGATCTGACCCCCCGCGTCCGTCAACTTGGCAGAGCGCTGACTGATGGAAAATCCAATCCGTACGAGAAAGCCAAAGCCATCGAAAGCTATTTGCGCAAGACCTATCCGTATGACCTGAATATTCCTGCCCCGCCCGAAGATCAGGATGTCGCAGATTATTTTTTGTTCGACCTGCGGCGAGGCTATTGTGATTATTACGCCACCGCGATGGTCGTGCTGGCGCGTGCCAGCGGTCTCCCGGCCCGTTTCGTCTCGGGGTATTCCTCGGGTTCCTATGATGCACCAAATGCTCAATATGTGGTCCGCGAATTGAACGCACATTCCTGGGCAGAGATCTACTTCCCGGAAATTGGCTGGATCGAATTTGAACCCACAGCTTCCGAACCCGAGATCGATCGTTCCCTAACAGACGAAGCAGCCCTGGCGGATCAATCTCCCGACACAACCACCCGCGATTTGCTCAATCGTTTTCGGATCGAAAAAACAATTGATCTGGTGGCGCCCATCGCAGTCATCTTCATCTCCTTCCTTCTGTATTTCTCCGTCATCGAGCGCTGGCGATATCTGCGGCTTGCGCCCGCGCTCGCCATTGAAAAAATGGTTCGCAAGCTATATCGGCAGGGACGATCCCTGGCCGGCGAGCGGACTCGGGCAGAGACAGTTTATGAGTTCAAACAAAAGATTCTCGATCAAATCAATGCGATCGCAAAGAAATCATTTGTAAAAAGAGTACTGTTGAGTTCACAGAACGATATTGAATTATTAACTGACCTCTATCAAGGGGCATTATTCAGTCAGGACAATATACAGAAAAATGATGTAAGAAAAGCGTTGAAGGCCTGGAAGCATTTGCGTATCCGTTTATTGATCGCAAGAATGAATGCTTACTTTACGAACGTTATCCTGAGCAGAGTGAAGAATCTTTACCGGCGTGTATGGAGACTCTTCGGTCGCAACAAGCGCTCCCTCAGAGTGACATGATTTTGATTACATTTCTCTTATCTTAAAGTTTTCTAAGTATGACCCTCGGTTATTGATTTTGATTCAATAATGTTGATAATTTGTTCAAGTAATTGATCCAGAAATTTTCCTGAGGCGCCTGCAAATGGACGTCCCTGCTCATGCCGCGAGCTTGAGTCGCGCAGTCCCTTCGTTCGCTATATGCGCGGTTTCAATCAATCTCTAGGGCATTGCGGGGCTAGACCAACCGCCTGCATCCATCAAACGATTCACAGGTGTATTACTTCGAGCTTCACACGTTGCCCAATAGTGCCGCGCGTCATGGGCTGACAACCCTTCAATTCCTGCTTGTTTGCCCAATAATTCGACACGTTTTGTTAATGCCCTAGTCGCGCTTGTCTCTGACATTTGGCCCGATAGCTTGCCTGTCCCCTTTGGACTTACGCCACAATATACCATCAACAGGTGCGTCATACTTGAAATATGCTGCTGCCGCTTTGCGTGTGTCTGCTGTGAGTTCGTGCGTTTAGGTTTTGTTCACTTTGGGACAGTCGGAATGACTGCTTAAAAGCACGATGCCGATTGGCCAATAAGCCAATTGGCATAGATCACTGTTCGATAGAAACTATGAAAGATTTAGTTTTCATTATCCACTTGAATTGCGGAAGTGCTCTGCAACATCAATTAACATTGCCGCAATACCTGGATCCCAATGCAGTCTTTCATGTAGATCAGCAATGTCAACCTTATGACGGAAAGCGGCAATTAGCACTATCTCACAAATGAATTCCGGGGAGGCCCCCCAACCTGACCCCATGGTTTTGATCAGACTGTCAAAGTACTGCGCGGCCCACTTTAGCGAGTCTCGAAGCACAGATTCGAGTTGAGCAAGGTTTGAAAGACCGATGATCTGGATGATGATGATTAGGTCAGATATATTTCCTGAAGTATCAAAAGCATCAGCATTAATACCTTCAAACAAGAATCCCGCCTCGGTGGCCATCGATACAAGCTTGTTTAACTCTGGCGACTGCAAGATAAAGCTTTCGACTGATAAATAGTCGACAGGAATGTTCCGTTCCCCTGCCTCCAGCTGTCCCTGAATTGACTCGGTCAGTTCGGAAGATGCCATTCTTAGGGCTATGAATTCATCATCGGCAAGCTCGAATAAAGCTGAGAGGCGGAATAATCTCCGGCGAAGAACTATTGGAACATCTGCTTCTCGTTTATATTGCATCTTGTGCGAAATTGTGGCCCAAGCATGTTGTAAAACCGTTCGGATCTGCACCTCAGCTTTGAGGTTGGCAAATTCCTGCCATTCCAATAGTTCTCCACGTTTGGATGGAATCGAGATCACATAATGTGCTGATTTATATCCAAACTCTGACGGAGCAGATTCATGCCTCTCCGAGTGTTCAGTATCTATGGCGAACTCCGACTCAATGAATCGGCCGATGATATCTGCATCTCCCTGATAGTACACTATGATCCTGATACCTGTGAAGTCTGTTACCTCTTCGAGCGGATTCTTATAGCTCTTTGAAGATCGCTGGATCTTTTCCTTGAAACTCGCTTCAGTTTTCGTCCGGCTCTCAAGCAGGTGATATTCCACTCCCTGAATTTGGATCATCTCGCGCAGTAGCGCTTCCAGCTTGGTAGTAAACTGCAGTTGCCGAGGGCGAAGCTTTGAATACTCCGCGACCCATTCATCGACAGGGCGGGACGATCTGCTAGAAAAGGTTGTTGACCAAGACATAGTGAAGATGCAAAAACATTGAATGAAAGAATTGGTTCTGGTGGATAATGAATATTTTACAGGTTTTTCTTCATAATGTCATCCATTACACAGGATTTATTCGCGCGGTCCCTTCATTGGCGATCTGGCCCGACTTGATGTTACCCATGGGCATGGCGACCGCCCCGCGGCGCGTGTCCCTAGTGAGCTCATGGGTTTGTTCAATGCTCACCTTGGGCCGGTAAAAGGTAAACGTTTCGGCTTTCATGTAGATGTTCCTAATTCACTGCAATGGATTCCCTGGATATTTTGCAGTGGGTAGGTCATTATTCGAACATCTGTGTCTTTCTGCTGACAATGATCTGTCGAGCTCTTAAACTGGGCCTGATAAAGATGTTTTATCGTAAGGCATCGTTATCTTGGCGTTATGATCTCAGTCGAAGTATGGACAGCATTAGTAAGTTCTATTTTTACATAGTAATTGTAGCAAATCGAATCGGGTACGGAACCTTGCCATTTCCAATATCCATCAAAACCATCCCCAGAATCCAGGGACATGGGATATGGTCCATAGAAGGCATGATCAGTTCCAAAGGTAATATTAACATTAGTAATGGGGTCGACCGCTGTTGGTTTTACTTTGGCTCGGATATTGACCGAGAAGATTTCATCAGGAATATGATCAAATGGAGCAAAAAAGTTGCCCTCGGTTGCGAAAGGCCAATTTTGCTCTATGCCACCCATGGAAGCCGTATAATGCGCAGCATTGCCTATGAGAGGAAAAGAAACATCAGCACAACTGACCGGTCCCCCACTAACGATTTGTATAGGGATATCTGCGTAAAAATTTGGAAAATATTTTAGACTTACCCGGAGGGAAACTGGGACATCAGCCACCGCCGGAGCATAGTACGTTACTGAATATTGGTCGATTTTATAAAGTGGTACTGATTCGCTGGGTCCCAATGATCCAGGGCCAGTGAGGGACCAAACAACGGGAAAATGTGTTTCAATGCTGCTGTTTATTGGTAAAAATCCGAAAACTTTAACACTTCCGTTAGTCAACACGCGTACAGGAGTGTGAGGGTCAACGGCAAAAGAGCCTACCTCAACTGTTAAGACATTAAAGTCAATAATATTTGTAGGGTTTGCGTCAGAGATTAATCGAATCGCAGTAACATCCGGAGTAGGAGGAGCAGTGAATATGACGGAACCATCCGAAGTCGAAGAAATAGTTCCATTGCCAGACAAAACTGACCAATGCGCGTTTTGACTGAAATCCCCAGTTCCATATACTCGAGCTGAAAGATTCAAATCTTCATTTACTGGAACGGTGAGAGATGAAGGGCTCTCCCCAACGCCCGAAATGTAGGTCTCGGGTACTGGACAATTAGCCAAAGGAACAGTCGCAAAAGAAGAGAAATCTATATTTGGACCGACTGATTCTCCATTTCCACTCCCAATCCCAGATGGACCAGATGAAGAGTTCCACCAATTATGGGTGGCGGTCAGGCCAGTTCTGGATGTGACAACAAATCCTTCGACGCCATCCTGAGTTGTTAGAGCATTACGGGTGATACAACTATTGATTATTGTTCCGGAACCGCCATTATTATACAAAGCTCCTCCGATATTGCCACCCAAAAGACTGTCTGAAATTGACAAGTTACCTGCAGAATTCGTTATAGCCCCATAGTTGTGGATATTTGATATGTTATTAATTATTTGAGTCCTCGAAAGAATTACGTTGCCAGAAGAAGATATCGCGGGACCGAAATAGGCGCTATTACGGGAAATAATGCTATCGCTGATAGTAACTGATCCACCATTTACATATATACCTGCCCCCCAACTGCTACAACAACCTCCATTATTATTATCTAGGGTGGTATTTGTAATTGTTGTAACAGCAAGGGTATAAATACCCGCTCCATAAGTAGCAGTGTTTTCAGAAATACCTGTAAAATCGATACTCAGAGCTCCGTCAGAAGAATAGATTGCACCTCCCCGACTACTGTGGTTACCAACAAAAGAACCTGAGTTGATTGTGAGAATGCCGGTGCTATAAATGGCGCCTCCGTCGTTTGCTCCATTCTCAACGAAAGCAGTATTATCTAATTCAAGGTTTCCGTCATTATAGATAGCCCCTCCATTACCTGCGTCGCTAACTCCCTGTCTGATCGTTAGGTCCATCAACTTCAAGCTGCCCTGGCTGGCAATATTAAACAACCGAAAGGCTGGTGCGCCACTATCGCGCTGCAATGTGGCTCCGTTGCTATAAATCGTGATTGCGCTAGTAATTACAGGGAGTGCATTGCTGCCATCATATGAGGATGTCATGGTGTAGACATCATTTGTAAGGTCGATGATATCGACATCGGGTCCATTCGCGTTCGCTTGATTGATGGCGGCGATGAGGGAAGTCATGTCCGATACAGGAATAGGAACAGCAGGCATCATGGAAACGTTGTTCGATAGTCCACCGAGGTTAGGCACTTCATCCTGTGTGCGAATGGCAAAGTAATAAGTGGATCCAGGCGTTAGCCCGCTCACGGTCATAGCCTCGGCTTGTCCAGCCACATTCGGAGTTGGTATACCCGTAATAACCGGCGTAGCAGCTTCCCAGTCTGTTTGGTCATCGATGCTGCTGGTGCTATAACGAACCAGGTAACTGGCAGCAGTTCCCGTTG
>Ga0065705_10001977_pt1 | contig 24581 bp, 23 predicted proteins | sample SwibulcommuniRL2_FD_59092 | JGI IMG/M metagenome (GOLD analysis project Ga0065705, IMG submission 59092) | Bulk soil microbial communities from switchgrass field near Rose Lake, East Lansing, Michigan, USA - RL2 Bulk Soil v2 (version 2) | ecosystem: Environmental > Terrestrial > Soil >...
AGTTCGCCTGCGGATCGAGCAGATGGGCGAAGGTGGTGGCTATATTCTTGCACCGGCCCATAATTTCAGCAATGATATTCCTCTTGAAAACATGCTTGCCTTTTTTGAAGCCGGGCATGAACTTGGAAAATATCCGTTGAAACCATGATCCTCGAAGAATTGCGTGCTCACGTTCTACAAGCAGCGCTTCTCCTGCCTAAATATGGCCTGGTCTGGATGGCAGGGGGCACGGTCTGTGCGCGGGATCCGCAAACTGGATATGTTGTTGTCACACCCAGCGGATTGGACTACGAACGCCTCACACCGGACGATATGATCGTGACCGATATGGATATGAATCTGATTGAAGGCAAATATCGTCCGTCTGTGGCGCTCAACCTTTGGACCAACTTTATGAGCGCCCGACCTGAACTGAACGCGGTCGTCCATACGCACTCACCGTATGCGACCGCGTTTTCTGTTGCATACGAACCGATCCCGGTCATTACCGAGACCATGGCAGACTGGTTCGGTCAGCCTGTGCAGGTGACGCGTTACTTAAGTGTGGAAGATCCTGGATTTCCCACCTTGCCAGTCGAAGTGATGGGGAATGGGTACGCGGTGCTGCTTGGTAATCACGGACCGATCACCGTTGGAAAAACGCTTGCCCATGCACTCGAACGTGCAGTGACGCTGGAGGAAGCCGCTCGAACTTACTCAATCGCGCGGACGATCGGCGTACCCATGCTCTTGACTGAAGAACAATCACGGGCTTCATTTGATTATTACCATAACCGTTATGGACAAAAGAAATCATAGGAGATCGCATTGCTGGAATTTAATGAATCCTTGATCGCATTTGATCTTCAGGCAAAGGATGCCCGGGAAGTGATCAATCTTTTGGCTGGAAAGATGCACATGCAGGAATTGGTTACCTCGGAGTATGGCGCGCAGACCTGGGCGCGTGAAATCGCTCACCCAACGGGTTTGCCCACCAAACCGTTCTGCATTGCCTTCCCGCACGCCGATGCCGAGGGAGTCAACCAGTCTGCTCTGGGTGTGGCAGTTCTGCATCAACCTGTGAAATTCCAAAACATGGCAGATCCGGATGAAGATCTGGATGTGCTGCTGGTCTTTATGCTTGCCAACCGCGCACCGGAGGAGCAGATCCAAACGTTGAAAAACCTCGCTGTACTATTTGGCCAGCCTGAAAAATTAGTTGAATTGCGGGANCAGGCTACTCTGCAGGGGGTGGAATCCTGGCTGAGGCGTGAGCTCCGCCTTAGCTAAGGATACAGATGCTGGGCTGTTTTCGAGAAGGAGGCAGGTCGCTGGAGATGTACCTACTTGTTCATTGGGGTAGTCGACTATCTTGTGTGGATGAAGAAGGAAGAAGGTGTACATGAGTAAATTGATTGTAGTTGCATGTGGTGCAGGCATTAATACATCAACGATCGCTGAAGATTCGATCCGTGAACGAATAAACCAGGAGGGTTTCGCAGATGTGGAAGTTAAGCGAATCCTCATGGCTGATATCGAAGGATATCTGTCGCGGACAGACCTCATCATGGTTGTCTCCATGATGAAAATTTTCCGAACGTTTGATGTGCCCGTGTTCCAGGGCATGCCATTCCTCATTGGCTCGCAAGCTGAGAAGAATGTGCTCCTGGACAAAATCGTCGAGGCAGTCAAGAAAGCATAAATGGATCACTTGATCCATACATCGATTCAAACAAGGAGAATGCAACATGGGACTTCTATCTACTGCTGTGGGTTGGCTTCTGAGTCTGGGCTCGTCGCTGATCGTGATGATCGTTCTGATTATTCTTGGTTTGATTTTCCGGGTGGGCTGGCAGAAAGCCGTTCGTGGAGGCATCACGACCGGTGTAGGTCTGGCCGGTCTGTTCCTGGTGGTCAATGTGATCGTGAACGCTTTGCAGCCAGCCGTGGCCGAAATGGCTACTCGCTTTGGCGTTGAAAAAACACTCGTTGATGTGAACTGGGCCGATGCGGGAATTGCGTGGGGCTGGCCAGGCGTAGCAGGGCTGATCGTTTCGATCCTGGCGGTAAATATCCTGATGCTTGTACTCAGGATGACCAAGACCCTATGGACCGATGTTTGGTCCTACTGGCATGGTTCTGCTCTCGCTGGCTTTGTCTGGGCGTTGACGGGTGGAAATGTTTTCCTTGGCATTCTGGCTGGTGTCCTGTATCTGGTGGCGGGCAGCCTGATGAGTGATCTGACAGCCAAAAAATATCAGGANTTCAATGATATGCCNGGNATCGGCGTCCCCTGCGGCACAACNGTACAGGCCAGCCTGTTTGCGATGCCGGTCGTCTGGTTGCTGGATCGCATTCCCGGNCTCAAGGATTGGGATGCATCTCCCGAAGGCATCAAGAAACGCTTCGGTTTGGTAGGTGAACCTGGCGTTCTGGGATTCCTCCTGGGTGTCATCATCGGCATCTTCGCCTATGGTACCGGAACCGGCGATCTGGGCATTGCCAAGATCCTTGGTTTGGGCATGAATGTTGCGGTCATGATGATGATCCTGCCCCGCATGGTCTCAATTATTGCGGAAGGTATCGTCCCGATCACCATGTCGATCGTTCAATACATGCGTGAACGCTTCAAAGATCGTGAGATCTACGTGGCAGTTGACTGCGCCGTGCTGCTGGGACATCCGGCTGTCATGGCTTCCACGATCATCCTGTTCCCGCTCTTTGTTGTGCTTGCAGCAATTCTACCTGGTGTGCAAATGTTGCCTATCGCCTCCCTGGCTGTGGTTCCTTTCTGGGCTGGCGCAGTGGTGCCTTACACCAAGGGTAATGTGATCAAGACCGTGATCGTGCTCCTGCTCTATGCGATCCCCTTCATGTATTTCTCCACCTGGACTGCAACTTCACATACAACGGCTTTCCAGATGATGGGTCAGTATGGCGAGCAGATCGGTCAGGGATTGAAGCTTTCAAGTTGGGATATGGGTGGAGACATCCTTGGGTTCTTCATCCAGAAGCTCTTTGGATTGTTTGGTTAGATCTACGGCTCAATTGTGAGGTGGCTTCTACTTCTAAAAGAATAGAGTGGGAGCCACCCCATGCTCGTGAAGGATCGAGAGGCAGACATGTCAAAATTCAAAGTTTGTGTTGTTGGCGGCTATTGCAGTAACAGAATCATGATTGTCGCTGAACAGCTCACTGAATTTTTTGAGAAGAAAGGTATTGATTGTCAGGTCATTACGCATGGCGTTGCCTATCAGGGCAGCTTCGCACCGCGATCGAACCTCATTTTGCAACTGCTTCCTGCCTTCACTGAGGAGGAAGCCGGCTGTCCGGTTATCAATATCAAGCCCCTGATCGGCGATCCCGCACACCCGGCCACGATCGAAAAAATACTGAAGCAGGTACAGGCTTATTACGCCTTGTAGTCATCCAGCGTCTGCCTCTGTAAACTTTGTTGGAGCATCCATGAGTAGTTCCCGAATCTATCTCGATTATTGTGCGACAACCCCTGTCCATGCGAGCGTGCGGAATGAGATTCTGCGTGCTCTGGATGTTGACTTTGGCAACCCATCCAGCATGCACTGGGCGGGGAAGGACTCGAAACACTTGATTGACCAGGCCCGCGCAGATGTCGCCAGCGGCATTGGCTGCCGACCTGCCGAGGTCATCTTCACCAGCGGGGCGACCGAGGCGGATAATCTCGCTCTTTTCGGGACGTTGCGACGGTTTCCCTCAACTAAAGCTCACCTTATTACCTCATCAATTGAACATCACGCCATCCTGCATGCTGCTCATCGACTTGAACAGGATGGATATTCCGTAACCTACCTGCCGGTGGATAAACATGGTTTGGTGAATCCTGAGGATGTTCGGCGGGCGATCCGACCGGAAACAAAGCTGATCTCGATCATGTATGTGAATAACGAAGTTGGCTCTGTCCAGCCGATCGCTGAAATCGGCAGAATTGCCCGAGACCATGATATTCGCTTTCATACCGATGCCGTTCAGGCAATTGGACTGTTTGATGTAAACGTCGATGATTTGAACGTAGACCTGCTCTCCCTCTCTGCCCATAAGATCTATGGACCCAAGGGAATTGGAGCGCTCTATGCCCGCTCAGATGTCAATTTGGTACCGATGATTTTTGGAGGCCCTCAGGAAAACTCACGCAGGGCAGGGACCGAAAATGTTCCTGGGATCGTAGGGTTGGGCGCGGCGATGAATCTCGTCCAACAGCATCGCGCTGAGGAGCGCGTCCGTCTGCTGGAGTTGAGGAAATACCTGATGGATGGCTTGCAGGCTCTCGATCCGGCTGTGCTCGTCAATGGATCGACGGAAAATGTTGCTCCACATGTTTTATCCATCAGCTTTATGAGCGTTGACGCGGAGATGCTGCTTATCCGCCTCAACGCGGAGGGGATTGCTGTCTCATTGGGTTCAGCTTGTAACTCAGAATCCATTGAGCCTTCCCATGTGTTGACTGCCATGAAACTACCACAGGAACAGATCGAGTCAACCCTACGCATCTCATTGGGCTTGCCATCCACCAGGCAGGAAATCGACCTGGCGCTTGATGTAATTAAACGTGCGTTACCGCGCGCGGTGATTCAATAAAACTTTAATGTTGGAGAGTATGATGGAAAAAAGATCTTTACAGGACCGGGCAAGTTTACTGGCTGATGTGTCCGAGATGTACTACCTTGAAGAAAAGAACCAAGCGGAAATCGCCAAAGCCATTGGCGTCACGCGTTCAATGATCTCTCGTATGCTGACGGAGGCCCGCGAAAGCGGCATCGTGGAAATTCGCATCCAGCGTCCGCTGCAATCTGATCCTGAACTTGAAAGTGCTCTAAAAGAGAAATTCGATCTCAAGGATGTTTTTGTGGTGGTCACCAGCCACCGCAGCGGTGAGAGACTCACCCGTATCCTTGGCAGTGCCGGTGCGCAAATGCTCAAACGCTACCTTGCACCCCAGAAGATTCTGGGATTGGCATGGGGCACTTCGATCAGCGCTACAGTGGATACATTTGAAGTCGCTGAGCCCATGCCTCTCAAAGTCGTGCAGTTGGTTGGCGCCATGGGGGCTCACAATATGAAATATGACGGTCATGATTTGGTAGCGCGGATCAGCGAAAAATTGGGTGGTGAAGCCTATTACCTCAACGCTCCCTATTTATGTCAAAGCGCAGAGATGGCAAGATCCTTGCTGGAGACGAAAAGTATCCGAGAAACCATCAGTGTGGGGAAGAAGGCGGATGTGGCGTTATTGGGAATTGGAACGACTTCTCTGGCCCATTCGAGTTTTTATCTCGCAGGGTATGTAACCCGACGGGAACTTGAGGAGTTGCGCCGGGCAGGGGCGATCGGGGATGTGTGTGGCTTGCACTTTGACGCAAACGGTCAACCGGCCTGTGATGATTTTTGTGAACGCCTGGTTTCGATCCGCAGGCCGGATCTATTATCCATCCCGGTGAGGTTGGGAGTAGCAGGCGGCGAAGGGAAAGCGGACGCGATCCTCGGCGCCTTGTGGAGCAGGTATGTGAATATGTTGGTGATCGATAGTCTGACTGCCAGAAAAGTGCTTGAACTGGCAGAATCCAAATGAACGAGGTTGTTCATGTCTAAAGATAATGGGAAGGGAATTGAGAAAGACATAGGTTCACGTGAACAGTTTGAATCACACGTGAAGCAGTTGGGGTTATCTGATGATCATCTGATCAGTCTCTATCGGACGATGTGCACGGTCCGTCACTTTGAATATATGGCGGACAGACTGTATGCGGCGGGGAAAGTTCATGGCACGATGCATCTTTCGGCGGGGCAGGAGGCGGTGGCAGCCGGCATCAGCCTGGCGGTCTGCCGTGACGATTATTTGATCAATCATCACCGCGGGCACGGACATTTCATTGCCAAGGGCGCCGATATCAATTTGATGATGGCTGAATTTCTGGGCAAGGATACCGGCTATAACCACGGCCGGGGTGGTTCGATGCACATTGCCGATTTTCAGTCTAATAATTTGGGTGCAAATGGAATTGTGGGCGGCGGAATCCCTCAGGCTGTGGGCGTGGGACTTGCGCTTCAGATGCAAAAAAGGAAAGAGATTTGCATATGCATCTTCGGGGATGGCGCCGCCAATGAAGGTGTTTTCCATGAAGCTATGAACATGGTTGCCTTGTGGAACCTTCCAGTTCTCTACATTTGCGAGAATAACAAATATGGCATGTCCATGGATGTGGCACGCGCCACCGCCAAACTTCCAATTGCTCAGCGTGCCGAAGCCTATGGCATCCCCTGGGCGTGCGTGGATGGCAATGATGTGGTCGAAGTGTACGATGCGATGAAGATCGCCGCCGAGCATGTCCGCTCTGGCCGGGGACCCTATTTCGTTGAGGCGATCACGTACCGATATTTTGGTCATTCAAAGAGCGACCGAAATCTATATCGCCCCAAGGAGGAGATTGAAGATTGGAAGCAGAACCGCGATCCCATTATGCGCTTTACAAAACATTTGCTGCAATCCGAAATTCTGGATGAAAGTCAGGCGCAGGAAATCGATGCACAGGCGGAACAGGTCATCGTCACAGCCGTTGAATTTGCAGAAGCCTCCCCTGAACCAGACATTTCCACACTGATGGAGTATGTATATGCCTGAGATATCCTATCTTGAAGCCATTCGCCAGGCATTATGGCAGGAAATGAAACGTGATGAACGCGTCTTCCTGCTGGGTGAAGACATCGGTCGCTATGGCGGTGCATTCGGTCTAACTCACGGTATGCTCGATGAGTTCGGTCCCGAGCGCGTGCGCGAGACGCCCATCTCAGAAGCGACCATCGTAGCGACCGCTATCGGCGCGTCCCTGCTCGGCATGCGTCCCGTGGCAGAGATCATGTTCATGGATTTTATTTTGCTCTCTTTGGATCAGCTCGCCAATCAGGCTGCCAAAATGCATTTTATGTTCGGCGGACGAACCACGGTGCCGATGGTCGTTCGCATGCCGGGTGGTTCCGGCTCCGGGGCGGCCTCCCAACATTCGCAGTCGCTTGAAAGTGTGCTGATGCACTTCCCCGGCTTGAAAGTTGTCAATCCTTCCACACCCTACGATGCAAAGGGATTGATGCTGGCCTCCCTCCGCGATCCAAACCCGGTCTGTTTTGTTGAACATAAGATCCTTTACAAAACAAAGGGCGAAGTGCCTGAAGGTGATTACACCATCCCGATTGGCGTTGCCGAGATCAAACGCCCGGGCCGCGATATTACTGTGGTTGCCAATAACATCATGGTTATGAAGACTCTCAATGTTGCACAGAAACTTTCCAAAGAGGGGATCGAAGTCGAGATCATCGACCCGCGGACTCTGCTGCCCCTGGATACCAAAACGATCATCGATTCTGTCAAGCGCACGGGACGCCTGCTGGTCGTACATGAAGCCTGTCAGACGGGAGGCTGGGCTGGAGAAGTGATCGCCTCTGTTGTGGGCAGCCCTGCCTTCGATTACGTCGATGCGCCGGTGCGGCGTCTCGGTGGAAAAGATATTCCGATCCCTTATAACCGCGGCCTCGAAATATTTGCTATTCCGCAGGAGACCGATATCGAACAGGAAATCCGCGCATTAGTAGGAGGCACCGTCTAATATGCCAGTTCCCTTCATCATGCCCAAGTTCGATATGGATCAGGAAAAAGCGACCATTATTTCATGGTCCAAAAAAGAGGGCGACTTCGTCAAGTTCGATGAATCTGTTCTTACCGTTGAAACGGAAAAAGTGGCGATCGATGTTCCTGCGCCGGCAAGTGGAACTCTTGCGGGCATCCGGTTTAAAGATGGTGATGTGGTCCCGGTCACGAAGGTAATTGCCTACATCTTAAAAGAAGGAGAAACTTTTGCGGATCTCCCCAAAGCAGACCTGCTGCCAGCTCCTTCGAAGCCTGAAATCACTCCCGTTTCACAACCTGTCCCTGTGCCTCAAACTGCTTCGGTTAACGCCACGCCGATCGCGATCCGTATGGCAAAAGAGGAGGGGGTTAACCTGTCCAAAGTCCCAGCCTCAGGTGACAGGGTCACGCGTGAAGATGTGGAACGCTTCATTGCGAATCAAAAAACAATCGGTCGTGTGACCGTCCCTGCGACACCGTCTGCGCGTCGTGTGGCGCGTGAGAGTGGAATCGCTCTCGAAATGGTGGCAGGCTCCGGTCCGCGTGGTCGCGTACAGTCAGCCGATGTATTGGCAACAGTCAAATCAGTCCCATCCCCCGCCGTAACGAATGAACGTGAGGCAGAAGTGATCCCGCTGACCAGTATCCGCCGGACGATTGCGGAACGAATGCAACAGAGTTTTCAAGAGTCGCCACATATTGCCCTGACCGTCGATGTCGATATGACGGAAGCGGAGAACGCTCGAAAACGATTCAACCTGCAAGCCGAAAAAATGGGGCAACCACGGATCACCATCACTGCGCTCATCATCAAGGTCGTTGCCTGGGCATTGGTCCGCAACCCCTATATTAACGCCTCGTTCCATGGGGATTCAATTCTCCTGTGGAAGGATGTAAATATCGGTGTTGCCACCGCGGTTCCTCAGGGACTGGTCGTGCCGATTCTTAAGTGTGTGGATCATTTGGGCATTGGTGAGATCAATCTGCATTTGATCGAACTAGCAGATAAGGCGCGTGACAACAAACTAAGGCTTGAGGATGTACAGGGTGGAACCTTCACCATTTCCAATTTGGGAATGTTTGGCATTCGCCAATTCCGCGCGGTGATCAACCCTCCTGAAAGCGCGATCCTTGCCGTTGGCAGTGTGGTGCGGCGCCCAATCGTTGTGGACGATCAGGATCGTGTGGAAGTCCGCCCGATGCTGTCGCTGACCCTCTCTGCAGACCATCGTGTGATCGATGGGATCGTAGCGGCTCGATTCCTTGCCGATCTGGTGGCCGGCCTCGAATCCCCAGCCATGCTTTTGTATTAGCGAGATATCGTCATGAATATTCTGGATTTTCTAGTCCCCAATTCAATCGTTCTGCATTATGAGGCGTGTGACTCCAGAGATGTGATCACTCACCTCGGAAGACTTTTGGTCGAGGCAGGTTATGTCCGTGAAACATTTGTGGATGCCGCGCTGGATCGGGAAAGCAGACTCCCAACCGGCTTGCCCTTGAGCGGCGATGTCAATGCGGCGATTCCTCATACTGAAGTGGAACATGTCCTGAAACCTGGGTTAGCGATGGCGACCTTGTCTGCACCGGTCATATTTCAAAACATGGTTGCCCCTGACGAGGCGGTGCTCTGCCAGCTTGTGTTTGTCATGGCCCTGGATCAACCCAAGGCGCAGATCGAAATGTTGCAGGAGATTGCAGGGATTTTGCAAAACCCCACCGCGATCAACAGTCTGATGTCCGCCAAGGATTTTGAGGAAGTTCGGGCTGCATTTTCGAATGATCGATCCTGAACTCGGGAACGATTCACCTTTGAAAGGCTAAGGAGGCTCCTATGTCAATGCGAAAAACAATTTTGGTTGCCTGTGGCACTGCTGTGGCCACTTCCACTGTCGTAGCCAAATCCATTGAGGAGATCCTGCGTGACCGCGGGATCGATGTTGTCACCCGCCAGTGCAAGGCTTCTGAGGTGACGAATATGACCTCTGGTGTGGATCTGGTTGTCACCACAACCCCTTTGCCCGGAAACCTCGGGGTGCCTGTCATTCAAACCCTGGCGTTCCTGACCGGAATAGGGAAGGAGGCAGTTATCGCACAGATAATTCAAGCCCTGAAAATCTGATTGAGAAGAAGGAAATCGTTGCATAAAAATCGCAAGGAGAATGAAACATGGATACCTTTCTTACTACTCTCAAGGCAGTGATCGATGGCCTGGGCGCCACGATCGCATTGCCCATTATCATCTTTTTTGTCGCGCTCATTCTGGGCGCAAAACCCGGAAAAGCGTTTCGAGCCGGTGTGGTCATCGGGATCGCCTTCATCGGCATCAACCTGGTCATCGGTTTGATGTGGGGCGCCTTGTCCGAGGTTGGTCAGGCGCTGGTGAAGAACCTGGGCATTACCCGCGATGTAGTGGATGTGGGTTGGCCCTCTGCTGCAGCCATCGCTTTTGGCACCAAGGTTGGCTTGTGGGTCATCCCGATCGCGATCCTGGTCAATGTGGTTATGCTCTTCCTGCGCTGGACCAAGACCCTCAACGTCGATATCTGGAACTTCTGGCACTTCGCCTTCATCGGGTCGATGGTGGCCGCAGTCAGCGGCAATCTGGCTTATGGATTGATCGCGGCTGCACTTGCGGCCGCATTGGCGTTATTCCTGGGAGATTGGACTGCCAAGGCTGTTCAGTCCTTCTATGGACTGCCCGGCATCTCGATCCCTCACCTCACCACCGCCCCGGGTGTACCCTTTGCTATTTTCACAAACTGGCTGGTTGACCGGATCCCCGGGCTGAATAAAGTGGATGCCGATCCTGAAACCATTCGTAAGCGCTTCGGCGTGATGGGCGAACCTGTGATCCTGGGTTTGATCATCGGTTTGATCCTTGGCATCCTGGGCTTCTACAACGCCGGCGACTTCAACACCGTTCTGGTGAAAGTCCTGGGACTCGGTATGAACCTGGCCGCCGTCATGCTGCTCCTGCCGCGCATGGTCTCGATCCTCATGGAAGGTCTGATGCCGGTTTCGGAAGCTGCGCGTGAGTTCATGCAGAAACGCGCCGGCAGCCGCGAGATCTACATTGGTCTGGATTCCGCCATCCTGATCGGTCATCCCGCCGCCATTTCGACTTCGCTCCTGCTGGTCCCGGTCGCCATCCTGCTTTCCTTGATCCTGCCGGGCAGCCGGGTGATCCTGTTTGCCGACCTGGCAATCATCCCGTTCGTTGTGGCCATGTTTGCTCCTCTGATGCGCGGCAATATTGTCCGTATGGTCATTGCCGGCACGCTGGAACTGCTGGTCGGTTTCTATCTTGCCACCTGGATGTCACCATTGTTCACGACCGCCGCGAAGGATGCGGGTTTTGCCATTCCTGAAAACGCTCTCTCGATCACAAGCATTGGGGATGGCTTCCTGTGGCCGCCAGCGCTCTTTGCCCAACTGGTGAATTTTGCAGGCGCATTTGGTCTGATCATTGTGGCTGGTCTCCTTGGCACTGCGCTGTTCTTCTTCCTGAAGAATACTAGGGCCTGGGAAGTTGCCGCGGGTGCACCTGAAGAATAAACAACTACATATTTAATGGCGTGTGTGGTGACCAGAATTCCCAGTCACCACACACGTACGGATGTGATCATGATCGATGCGCTTGTTCGAAGGTTCCTTGGAACAGCTGGTAGTGGTTTGCTTGATTTTTATGTCCAGTATAGTCTCTGGATCAATATATTGTTATTTGCTTACGTAGTTTTGGTAATGATTGCTCGTCGCAATTATGGTCTGGTCGCCCAACATATTCTGGCTGATTTTCTTCAAAAGCAGGGTGATAAACTGTCGAAAAAAAGTCCAAAGGAAATTCGGGCTCTATTATTGAAATGGAAAATTCCATGGGAGAACGGGAGGCAGGCTGGCCGGTTCCCGTTCATCTCATCCCCTCAAGGCGTTTTATTGCGTCTAAAAAGTGACAGGACATTCCAAAAGATCTTTCCCATCGATGTATTGGTGGAAATCATTGTTCAACAGATACCCTTAAGGAGTAAATAGAATCCCATGGCTGAAGCAACAATCCCGGTAAAACACAAAGTAGGCTTGCACGCCCGTCCGGCTGCGCTATTCGTTCAAACCGCGGCAAAGTTCTCCTCCAGGATCAAGGTGAAGAATCTGACGGCGAATGGAAATTTTGTAGATGCAAAAAGCATCATCATGGTTTTGACGTTGGGTGTGATGAAAGATCATCAAGTGGTCATCCAGACGGAAGGCGCGGACGCGCAGGCAGCCCTTGAAGCGCTGCAAGCACTGATCGAAAATAATTTTGGTGAAGCCTAGTTCATTGGATCGTGAAGAGAAACCTTATGTCAGATCAAATCCTTAGAGGCATTCCCGCGAGTGATGGAATTGCGATCGGCTCCGTCTTTTGTTACGTTCCCGACGAGTTGAGCATCCCTGTCTGTGCCGCCGGTACAATAGTTGAAGAGATGGCTCGTTTTGATAAGGCTCGTGAACGCGCCCGCCTCGAATTGCAGAGTTTATATGAGGCGATTAAGAAAAGGGCGGGCAAAGAGGAAGCTTCAATCTTTGAAGCCCATCAGGAGATGTTGTTTGATCCCACTCTCGAATCGAAGATTCGTGAATTTGTCGAGATTGGGCAAACTGTTGAGCACGCATTGGTCAACGCAACGGCTGAACTTGCCAACCTCCTGGCAGGTATGCCCGATGAGCTTTTTGCGGGGCGCGCACTGGATGTGAAAGACGTGGGTCACCGCGTGCTGCGCATCCTGCTTGGGTTGCCAGATACTGCCTTGAGCGCGGTCACCGAACCATCTATTATTGTCGCTGAAGATCTGACGCCCTCCGATACAGCCAGCCTGGACCCAAAACTTACACTCGGTTTTGCCACTGCCCAGGGTGGACTTACTTCGCACAGCGCCATCCTTGCACGAACCCTCGGCATTCCCGCCATTGTTGGAATGGGAGCTGGTTTGCTTGAACAGGTCTCCAGTAATACATCAATGATTCTGGATGGACGTACGGGCGAGCTGATCCTTGAACCTGATGATGAAACCAGTGCGCGCTACAAACAGATCAAAGCACAGCGGGAGTCTCATTTACAGATCCTTAAGGCTGTCGCGGAAAAGCAGGCTTGCACCGCAAACGGCCGGCATGTGGAAGTTGCCGCGAATGTTGGGGAGGCTGCCTCTGCGCGCTCTGCCATGGAATATGGTGCCGAGGGTATTGGCTTACTGCGCACGGAATTCCTTTATCTGGAAGATACACAGCCTCCCAGTGAAGAGAAGCAATATCGGATCTATCGCGAGATATTTGAAGTGATGGCAGGTCGCCCGGTGATCGTCCGCACGCTCGACATCGGTGGGGATAAGCCACCTTCCTATCTGCCTTTTCCCGATGAGATGAATCCCTTCCTGGGCTGGCGCGCGATCCGCATCAGTCTCGATGAGCCGGAACTGTTCAAGACCCAGCTGCGCGCCATCTTACGTGCGGCGGTGGGACACCAGGCTCGCATCATGTTTCCCATGATCTCGGATCTGGATGAGCTGCGACGCGCCCGCGCGATCCTTGAAACGGTCAAACGCAACCTCGAGCTTGACTCCGTTGAATTCGCCGCGAACGTCCCTGTGGGGATCATGGTCGAAACTCCCGCCGCGGCCGTGCTGGTGGATGTGCTTGCCGAAGCCTCGGACTTTTTCAGCCTCGGCACCAACGATCTGACCCAATACACGATGGCCGTGGACCGCGGCAACGCGAAAGTGTCCGGACTCTTCCAGCCTTTGCACCCCGCCGTACTGCGACTCATCTGGCAGACCATTGAGGCGGGTCACGCGAAAGGAAAGTGGGTAGGCATGTGCGGTGAGCTGGCTGGCATGACAAAAGCCATCCCGATCCTGCTTGGTTTTGGCCTGGATGAGTTCAGCATGAATCCGCGCGCCATTCCTGAAGCCAAGCATTTGATCGGAAAATTGACAGATGAACAAACACGCTCGATCGCGGGTCAAGTCATGTCCTTAGGCACGTCCGCGGACATCGAAAACTATATGAAAGACATTCTGGTTGCGTTGTAATATGGCGATCTATCTGGATTCAGCAAAGCTCGATGAAGCGCGTCTGGCAAAGGATCTTGGCTGGGTGTACGGCGTCACGACCAATCCTTCCCTGATGGCAAAGGCAGGTGTGGAACCTGAAATTGTATTACAGGGACTGGCAGAGCTTAAATTTCACCAGGTGTATTACCAGCTTGTCTCGCAAGATCTGAAAGGGATGCTAGTTGAGGCGCATGGGGCCGCCGCGCTCATCCAAAACGGATTGATCCTTAAGATCGCGCCGACAGAAAATGGATTCCGTTTCGTCGCAAAACACAGGAAGGAATTTCAATGTTGTGTGACTGCCATCTTTGATCCTGCCCAGGCGTTGATCGCACGTGAGGCAGGAGCCAGATATATTGCTGTCTATGTCAATCGGGCGACGAAACAATTGGGGGACGGACTCGCCCTTGTACGAGCGCTGGCGAGTGTCCTCGCCGGGAGTCAGACGGAGATTCTGGCAGCCAGTTTGAAATCCACCAAAGAGGTGGTGGAGGCTTTCCTGGCCGGTGCGCAGCATCTCACGGTCCCATTTGATCTATTGAGCGGGCTTTCAAAACATCCGCTTTCTACGCAGACAGTTGAGCAATTCAATGCCGAAGGTGCGGGACTTTGGTTGAAATCATAAGGAGATACCATGGAAGATGTAGTGAAAAAACTCTTTGAGGCTGTATTGGAGGGGGATTTTGATGGCGTAAAAACAAATGTGCAGTCCGCATTGGATGCCAATCTGGATCCAACGATCATATTGAATAACGGCATGATCGCGGCGATGCGGGAAGTGGGAGTCCGCTTCGAAGCAGGTGAGTACTATGTTCCGGAGATGTTGATCGCGGCACGTGCTATGCAAAGTGGTATGGCGATTCTCAAACCCCATTTGCAGCAAACCGACCGGAAATCTAGCGGCAAGGTTGTAATTGGTACCGTGAAAGGTGACCTGCATGATATTGGCAAGAACCTGGTATCGTTGATGCTGGAAGGCGCCGGCTATGAGATCGTTGACCTGGGAGTGGATGTACCCGCCGAAGAGTTTGTGAAACAGGCGACTGCTCTCAAACCGGATATCATTGCCATGTCTGCCCTGCTGACCACCACCATGCCATCCATGCGAACAACCATCGATGCACTGACTGCGGTGGGCTTGCGCAATCATGTCAAAGTGATCGTGGGCGGCGCGCCGGTGACAGAGTCATATGCCCAGCAGATCGAAGCGGATGGTTTCTCGACGGATGCAAGCCGCGCGGTCAATGTGGTCAATGAATTACTGGGTAACTAAAAAGACTCTGCCCATTAAAGCAGTTCACAGTACCTGAAAACTGGCCTTGAGAGTAGTCCTCAAAGCCAGTTTTCTATCATAAGGTCAATGTGCTATTCCTTGCTTATGACACTAAGGATTCATAATTCACATTTTATTTTGTAAAAATTTGTGACATCATACAATATACGCCTCAAAAACTGCAATTGCTATGCTTTCAAAACTATGGGTAACGCCCAAAATCCAGCATGTTAGAATAAATTCATGTACTCAATACGCGAGCTTTACCGTATAGGGCGCGGTCCCTCCAGCAGCCATACCATGGGCCCAGCAATCGCTGCGGCGCTTTTTCGGCAGCGGTTTCCGCAAGCACAGGCGTTTCGAATTCACTTTTTTGGTAGTCTGGCAGCTACAGGTAGAGGTCACCTTACCGATATTGCTGTCCGGCGCAGCCTCGCGCCTCTGGATGTTAGCTTTCTCTGGCAGCCAGAGTATATCCCTGCCTTTCATCCTAATGGTATGCGTATGGAAGCCCTGGATTTTACCGGGCATGTGATCGGCGATTGGGAGGTGTTTAGTGTTGGCGGTGGGGCGTTGTCCGAAGGCACGGCCACTGGATGGCTTCCTCAGTCCCAGCTCACATACCAAGATGCGAGTATGAATGCGATCCTCAAACATTGTGCCCATAGTGGTCAGTCATTTTGGGAATATGTAGAGGATCAGGAAGGTTCTGATATCTGGAATTTTCTGAATGAAGTCTGGCAGGGGATGCAATCCGCTATCGAACGTGGCTTGCAAACTGAAGGTGTATTACCGGGNGGACTAGGTCTGCCTCGAAAAGCCTGGGTGTTTTATCGCCAGCTCTNTGTCACGGGCAGGAATTTTCTCAACGAGGGTCTGCTACCTGCATATGCTCTTGCTGCAACTGAAGAAAATGCTTCAGGTGGCATAGTAGTCACAGCGCCGACTTGTGGTTCATGTGGAATTGTTCCTGCGGTTCTGCGCCATGTGCAAGAGAATACCAAGTGTAGCGATGATGCCATCCTACGAGCGCTTGCCACAGCCGGACTGATCGGGAACCTTGTCAAGCAGAATGGCTCAATCTCAGGCGCGGAGGTCGGTTGCCAGGGCGAAGTAGGTGTGGCGTGTGCCATGGCTGCCGGCGCGGCAACTCAGCTTCTGGGGGGTACTCCACGTCAGGTCGAATACGCCGCAGAAATGGGACTGGAACATCACCTGGGTCTGACCTGTGATCCTGTAAATGGCATGGTACAGATTCCCTGCATCGAGCGCAATGTTTTTGCAGCGGCTCAGGCTCTTACTTGTGCGCGTTACGCATGCGCCACGGATGGCAGCCACCGCGTATCCTTTGATGAGGTTGTTGCAGTAATGAAACAAACCGGGCACGATCTGCCTAATCTGTATCGCGAAACCGCTTCCGGCGGGCTGGCTACAAATTATCGCTTTCCCCCAAATAGAACATAAGCCCTAAAGATAAGAACATCCATCAGAATATTGCACATGATAGTTACTCAATACCCTCTGAGGCTTTTGCAAAATATTCATTAAGTTGAACTGTGCGAACCTGGTTATACCTTCGCCCAGGCTGGATAATCGTTATCAAAGTTGTAATAGAGAGTTTGTTTCGGCAGGCGAAAATCCATTACCTCTTTTCCAACCAGTTCAGGATCCTCATTCTCCACGAGCACCCGCGCAATGAAATCAGCGATGGTTACCATATCGTTTTCATTCATTCCTAACCGAGTAATTTCAATGGTACCAATCCGAAGCCCACTGGGGTGATCCCAATCTTCCGGTTGATCTTCCGGGACAAGGTTCTTGTTCGTGATGATATTAGCCTCNGCCAGACGATGTGCAACATCAAGTCCACCTCCATATTTTTTGACNCGTGCAATGATCTGATGTGATTGGCTGTAGCCTTTATGCGCACACAGAATTGGGATCCCGCGTTCATCCAAAGCTTTCCCCAGGGCTTTTGAATTCTTGACAATTTGTGTCATGTAGAATTTTCCGTACTCGATCATCTCCGCTGCAGAAACTGCTAGAGCTGCCACTCGGTTGACCTGGTGCGTAGCTGCTAACACAGGGAAGATGGTATCCGTAATTGGTTTGGTTAGTTTTGGATCGTTCCACATGATCATGCCACTCTGAGGACCACTGAATGTCTTGCCAGCCGAACCCGTTAGAATAACGGCTCCTTCGTTTAGAGGATCCTGAAATTGTCCACCCGCAATGAGCCCAGCCTGATGCGCGCCATCGAAAATAAATTGTCCGCCCCATTCAGAAATGATCTGGCTCATTTCCAGTACCGGCAGTGGGAATAAGGTCATGGACATGCCCATCACAACTAACTTTGGTTTATGCAGTCGTGCTGCTTTTGCAAAGCCATCCAGATCTACTTCAAGCTCGTCCATATTAAATGGAACATCGAAGATCTTCAAGCCGCGCGTCCCTGCTGGTCCATCATAGCGATTACTGGAATGTCCACCAAAGGGCTGCGGCGCTGACATGATCACATCGCCCGGTTGAGCCAGCGCGTGATAGACCGCCATATTTCCCAGCATACTGCCCATGAGGCGATGATCGGCATAATTGCAGCGGAACGCGACTTTCAATAATTCGACGCACAACGCTTCGACTTCATCAATATGTTGAGTACCGGCAAACCAGCGGTTAACTCGACCAATGTTGCCCTCTGCTGCCCGGGTCCCAATCTCAGAGGAAAGCAGAGCCCGCACCCTTGGACTTGTGGGTGCTTCGGGTGCCAGAAGATTAATACAACGCTCGCCGCGCCACTCTTCATTTTTCTTCACTGCATCGATGACAGCCTGAGCCCACATTCTTGGTGACTCAGTATTCCTGATAATGGATCTGGCTTTTGCAAGAACATCGCGATCATGAACTTCAAATTGAGAAGTTTCTGAGTCATTCATTGTTGTGCTCCTATTGATGGATCCGTTGAGAATACTACTTTTTAAACGCGTCTAGTTTGGCAAAAGCAGGGAAGAAATGCTCAATGTTCAACACATTCCTGTTCTTTGATAATTGTAATCCTTGATTGGTCTCAACGAAATTTCGTAACCTTTACCATTAAAGGTTTTGGGTGCGGCAATTATTTATGCTGGCTGGGAAATATCTGACCAAGATAACACAATAGGGAAAATACAAAAGTCTGGGTCTGATCAGTAATCAGAACTCTTGAAGTTCTGTTGTCATTTTAAGGTCACTACTGGTTCAGAGCAAATGCCTTAATATCTCTATCAGCCCCTGAATCAACAAAATCTTGAAAATCAATGCGACTGGATAAGTGCTCGCATAGGAGAGGGCAGGAAGATCGGTTTCAGTCTGGTTACTGGCAGCGGCCAGGGCGGGCGGATTGGTCATCGCGGCTGTGAGCGCTCCCATCGCGGAGAGCAGATTCAACCGATAGATTTTCATCATCGCAACGAGCCCGGCCAGAACGGAAAGCGTTGTCACAGCCGCGCCTGCCAGAAGCAGAATCCAGCCTTGATCTTTAAGAACGTCCACCAGATGCGCGCCGGCGCTTGTCCCCGCGCCAGCCAAAAATAGCATCAGTCCCAATTCACGAGTGAGATTCTTGGCTGCGGGTGGAACGTAAAGTTGGAAAGGACCGATCTTGCCAAAATGCCCAATCAGTAGACTGGTGAGGAACACGCCTCCGGCCATCCCCAACTTCAGATTGACTCCCTGCCCGATGGGGACAGGTACAAGGCCAACGAATACACCAACCAGCAGGCCAATCAGGTACGGGACCATGCTGGTCTCCATCGCCCTACGCGGTGAACCCTGTGCACAGCGGACGAATGCCTCCACAGCGCTTTTCTCACCCACAATGCGGATGCCATCTCCACGTTCAAGAGTGATGTTACCATGTGGAACGATTTCCAATCCCTGACGGCGAATACGGGTGATGACCACTGTGAACTGCTCCCAGACGCGCATCTGAGCCAGCGTCTTGCCAGTTAGTGATTCGTCCATCACTTCTGTATCTACACTCAACACTTCGGCATTGACGTCCATGCGTTCGTTCGTTTCTTCGCCGAGCAGAATACGTAGTTTATCAAGTTCTTCCTCAGGTCCAACGGCCATCACCAGGTCGCCTGTGTGGATTGCTGTTTCGGACATGGCCGCGGAAACTTTCTCATTATGTTTGACGCGTGAGATGTTCACCTGAGCCAGGCGACGCGGGTTAAGTTCAGCCACAGTCTTGCCCTCGATGTTGGTGTTGGTTACTCGGAATTGACGCGCCTGCAAGCCAGGGATTTCGATGGCCTTTTCAGCGAGCCAAAGTTTTTCCTCCCCGATGAGCGGGCGTTTAAGCAGTTTGGGCAAAAACTGGATCAGCAGCACCATCCCGATCATGCTGTAGGGATAAGAGATACCATAGCCAACGGAAACCAGCGGGGCAGTCTCCGGCAATACGCGGTTAAGCGTATCGATAGCAGCAGCCAGGGCCGGGGTGCAGGTAAGGGAACCAGCATAAAGACCCGTCGCCAGGCCAAGTGGCAGATCTAGGAGATAAGCCAGTATGGTAGTGACAATGGCTCCCGTGCTCACGACGACAAGCGCCAATACAACAAACTGCATCCCGCGCTTGCGAAAGGTGCGAAAAAAACTTGGCCCAGCGCTTAAACCGATCGAGTACACGAACAGCAGCAAACCGAGGTCCATGACTTCCTTGGGAACGCTCATGCCAAAATGCCCGAATATCAGTGCGACAAATAGCACTCCCGCCGTGCCAAGCGAAATCCCACGCCAGGACCAGCGACCGATCCATGCGCCCAGCGCCAGGATGGCAAATAAGACGAACATTTCTTCAGTGAATGGATTCATGTGGATGATCTTAGGTATCACCTATTGCAGATTCTCTATCATTTGACGATAATAATTTAAAGGCGGGATTGATAGAACAGCCATCTTCCGATCCCCTCTTCCATCACAATCATCAGAAAAACCGGGAGGCTGATCCAGAGGTATGATGAAGTATACAGGAGGAAAGTTGCGGCAACCGTCACCATTCCCGTGAAGATCAACCCCAGCCGAATATTATGCCATGCATGATGGCTGCTGTGTTTATTCATTAACAAGATTTGGATAAGCAACAGTGCCAGAATACTGAACCCAATTCTTACCCATTGACTTGGTTGCAATTGAATGCCCGTTATGTCAGATTCATAACTTAGCAGGGCGGTCGTGGCAGATTGTCCAAGGAGCAGCGCACTGATAATGAAACCAGCATTTGTTCGCCATGTGTTCCAGCCGGGTGCCGCTGGTAGCCGATAAACCTGCGACATGCTATAGATCAATCCAATTCCAAAAATGGAGGTTATTGCGATCCACTCGAACGTGGTGTGATGCCAAATCGTGCTTTCCAGCGTAGTAAAGAACCAGCCCAGTCCGAAAAGTCCCGCAAATAAAATCTCTCGGCTCAGCCACGATTTGCGTAGATGTTTCAGTGCACGCCGCGCATTTTTCTTCGTGCCCAGATGTGCAAAGGATGTAAGCATGCCCGCGCCCAGACTTGCACCAATTATCGTGTATGGTAACAGGCGTAATGTTGTTGTGTCATATTCCACCAGGGACCACAAAAATGGGAACGTCCATGCCATTGCCCAGAAACTGCCGACGGCCAGTTGAACTAATAACGTGAAAAGAAATAAAGGGAATTCTTCCCAACCGGATGAAATGGAAGCCTGAATCTCCTCGAGGTTTGCCACGGATTTCTTTTCGCTTGAATTCATTGAGGGATGTGGCGTGATCACGAGACGCGGCTGAGTATGTGAATAACTTGGCAAAGGATAAGGATGTAATTCTGGTAGCGTCTCCCATAATGCGAGGTCTGGTCCACTACTTGTTAACTTTTTATAATCGAGCACACGCATCGGACAGGCTGCCACACATGCAGGAGGCAACCCTAATTCCAGATTATCCAAACAGAAATCACATTTGGTCATGTGACCCGCCTCGGCATTGTATTGAGGTGATCCATATGGACAGGCCCAGGCACAATAGCCGCAGCCCATGCATTTTGTAGTATCCAGGAAAACGATCCCATCTTCGCGGAGGACATAGGCATCGGTCGGACAAACCCCGGCACATTTCGGATAAAAACAATGGTTGCAGGAAAGGGACAGATTATAGGCGAAGACTGTGTTGCTCCAGGCTTCCCCGTTTTTCTGCCAGGTTCCTCCGGATACTTCAATTACGCGCCGCCACAGAATGCCCGTTGGGAGGTTGTTTTTATCTTTGCACGCCGCCTGACAGGCTTTGCAGCCGGAACAAAAAGCTGCATCAAAATAGAAGGCGTATTGTGTGGTCATGCTTCTGCTGCCTTCTCCACCTGGACCATGATCGTATGTTGGGTTGTTCCATACGCAAATGGAGTCCAATGATGGGATGTCAACACGTTGACGCAGCCGCCGCGATCCACGCCATTCTCATCAGGTTCATACCACGCGCCCTGCGGAATATCCACCACGCCGGGCATGATACGTGGGGTGGCTCGACACGGCACTATGAGCGCGCCGCGCGCGTTATATACCTTGACCTCATCACCATCCTGGATGCCGCGGGCGTTTGCATCAATTGGATTGATAAACACGCGCTGAGGAAAGGCTTCCTCCAGCCAATCATTATTATCGTGGGTAGAGTGGACGCGATGGAGCGTGTGATGTCCAATAGCCTGTAACGGATAAGGATTGGAATCAGGTTCGAACGGACTTTCCCACTCCTGAATGTATTTTGGGATTGGAGGAATCTCCACGGGGTTGTTTAAATCAAAGAGTTGCCTTGAAAAGATTTCGATCTTTCCGCTTGGAGTAGTGAGGGGATTATTCTCCGGGTCGCGCCGAAAATCCTCGAAGGCAATGGCTGGCTTGACTGCCGGTCGTGTCCACGCGCCAAGATTCTTTTCGATGAATTCATCAAGGGTAGGTAATTCGGGGAAGCGCAGTCGACGGAATTCATTCAAACAATACTCAACCCAATCCTTTTCGTTTCGACCTTGTGTAAATGCATCACCGATGCCCAATCGCTCTGCAAGCTCTGCACAGATTTGATAATCTGATTTGCTTTCCCCCAAGGGCTCGACCAGTTTGGGTTGCAGGATGACTTCATCCCCGTACTTCCAACCATCCTCCACACCCCAAGTCTCGAATTGTGTGCAGGCAGGCAGAATGATATCTGCAAAGCGCGCGCTGGGGGTCAGGAAGTTATCCTGCACTGCAATAAACTCCACCTTGGATTCATCGCGCAGGATTGCAGCGGTGCGATTCACATCGGCGTGTTGATTGATCAGGCAATTGGTCGCCACTGCATAGATCAGCTTGATATCGTTATCGAGTTGTGCTGCGCCGCGAACGCCATGAGCGGAGGTCATGCTTTTTCCGCGCAAGCAAGCTTCGGTCCACAGAAAGACCGGGATGCTGGCCTTGACGGGATTCTCTCCGGTAGGAAAGACGGTCCACAGGCCGCCTCCGTCCGGGGCCTGCAATCCCAATCCGCTGGCCCAGCCGCCAGACACCCCGACATTGCCAGTAATTGCCGCCAGTACACATCCAGCGCGGACAACCTGTTCTCCATAGGCACGGCGCTGCATACCATATCCCTGATAGAGGACCGATGGTTTGATCGTGGCGTATTCGCGTGCAATGCGCTCAATTGTTTGGGCCGGAACCGTTGTGATGGACTCAGCCCACTGCGGAGTCTTTGCAACTCCATCGCGTATCCCCAGAATATAGTCACTATAGCTTTCCGCATTTTCCAGCGGCATTTGACTTGCATCAAATCCCACACAGTGCGTGCGGACGAAATCCGCATCATAGAGATGTTTGGTTAACATCACATATGCCATCGCGCTCATCATGGCTGTATCGGTACCCGGGCGGATGGGGATCCATTCATCTGCCAGAGACGCCGCGCTCAATGAATGACGTGGATCAATGCAGATGACATGTGCGCCCGCTTGCCGTGCCAATTTGATGAAGTAATCGCTGTTGGTGCCATCGCGCATCTCAGCCGGGTTCCAACCCCACATCAGAATGTATTTTGCATTCAACCAATCCTGTCGCTGGTTGCCGGTGACAAGTGTGCCGTATACGGTGGGTGTTGCCAAGTTGGTTGCTGCCCACGAATATGAATTGTAGATTCCCAGGCAGCCACCATAGAGATTCATCAGTCGCCGCGCGACATGCGATCCATTCAATTGATTATAGGAACCGGTGCCATAGGGAACAAATAATGCGGAGGAACCATACTCGCGCTTGATTCTGTCCATTTGGAATGCGACCGTATCGAGGGCCTCATCCCAGGAAATAGGATGAAACTCTCCACTCCCGCGCCTACCAACTCGTTTAAGAGGCTGGGTCAATCTATCCGGGTGATATTGACGGCGCAAATAGGAACGTCCGCGGACACAGGCACGTAATTGAGGTGCGGCGACTGAATCGGGGTGATCGTCCGCATCCAGCCGGACAATACGGCCGTCACGCACATGGGCGATCAGCAGGCAACGTCCACCGCAGTTATGAGAAGGGCAACCAACGCGGATCAGTTTTTCAGATGTTTCGGAAAGGGCAGTCTTCAAGGCTTGCATACCTTGAGTGTACAAAGTTCATCTTGAATGAGGAAGTGATGGAGGTCATTACTTTATCATCACTCGATTCACCCAGATTCAGATCGGGATGCTTTTGCTAGAAAAGGAAACTCTGTTTCGCCATGATAAAATCAAGTCTATGACTGACGCCGAACAAATTTCTTCCCAACTCAAAGTCAAACCGTCCCAGGTAACTGCAGTCATTAATCTTTTGGATGATGGCAACACAGTCCCATTCATTGCGCGCTATCGCAAGGAGATGACCGGTTCTCTCGATGATGAACAGATCCGCATCATTGCCGATGAAATCATCCGCCTGCGCGCGCTTGATGAGCGACGTACAGCTATCCTTGCCTCGATTGAGGAACAAGGCAAGCTCACGAGTGCACTGCGAGAAAGCATTAATGTTGCAGCCACTCTGACTGCACTGGAGGACTTGTACGCACCCTACAAAAAGAAACGGCGCACGCGTGCCATGGTTGCGCGCGAAAGGGGATTGGAACCACTCGCTGAATTGATCATTGAACAACCCGCAAATGGTTCACCTGAAAAAATAGCTGAGAAGTTTCTCAACGATCAGGTAGCAGATGTTTCCGAAGCTTTGCAGGGTGCGCGCGATATTGTGGCTGAGAGGATCAGTGACAATGCCAACGTCCGCGCGGCTGTCCGCGAAAAAGCCTTGCGATTTTCAAAAATGCGCGTTGAAAAAATAAAAGATGCTGTAGATGAAAAAGCGGTGTACCAATCGTATTACGAATTCGAGACACGGGTGGATCGTCTACAACCCCATCAAACCCTTGCCATCGCGCGCGGCGAGAAAGAGGGTATCCTGCGTGTGCATGTTGATGTGGCTGAACGAGATTGGCTGGATGCAATTCAGTCTGAATTCGAGCAGGATATTCTTTCACCCTTTGCTGACCAACTTGCGCTTGCCATTCAGGATTCAGCCGAACGTCTATTGCTCCCTAGTATCGA
>Ga0065705_10104276_pt1 | contig 24506 bp, 18 predicted proteins | sample SwibulcommuniRL2_FD_59092 | JGI IMG/M metagenome (GOLD analysis project Ga0065705, IMG submission 59092) | Bulk soil microbial communities from switchgrass field near Rose Lake, East Lansing, Michigan, USA - RL2 Bulk Soil v2 (version 2) | ecosystem: Environmental > Terrestrial > Soil >...
GGACCACCGGCTTGCAAACCGCCCGCAGGCCGTTCCGGCGCTGCGGGCCGGTCCTTTATTTCCGTCAACGCGTAACTTGCCAGGTCGCATCGCCAATCCTTGCCCCCCGCGCGAAAGAGCACGGCGCCATCGGCCATATTGAACTCCAAGCGATCGATCGGTAGCCGGTCGGCCCGCCCGTCATCTACGCCCGCCTTTTTGAGGGCCTCCGCCAGGCGGGCATGATCGAATGCCGCGTCGCGCTTCCCCGTTTTGGCATCGACCAGCACAAATTCGCGCACTTGCCGCGCGAGGTCGTTGCGATACCAAAATCGCTGCCCGTCGTCGAACCAGTTGGCTTCGATGCGCGATTTATAGACTCCTGCGCCACCGCCTCCGAATCCGCGCCGTTGGGCCAGGGCCGGCATTGTCACAAGGAGCAGGCCGGCAAGTGCCAGCGCCGCAAAACCAGCGATTCGAACGAACGGTGGCACGGAAGAGCGCATGATGCGACCCTCGAAATTGCGACAAGATGACCCCCACCGCGACGCCTCTGATCGTTCACTGCCGGGTTCTCGTTGTCAAGCATCGGGCGCTTGCGTGTCGCCCTTCGCTCCGTGCCTATCTGGCCCCTTTTTTGTATCGCGGTAGTAACAAATAGAACTACGTTTGCAGGCTGACGTTGCAATGGAGAGTCCGGCGCACGACGATACGGCCAGTCCCAGAACAGCACGATCAAGGGGAATCTTCATGTCGCTCTCGCGCGGTTGGGTTGGTCTAGTCGCCATGATTCTCGCCGCCATTGCCAACTCAGGCCTCTTCGGCCAGCAGCGCACCGACTGGCCGCAGTTTCTCGGCCCCGCGCGGAACGGTATTTCGTCCGAGATGGGGCTGATCGACGCGTTCCCCGCAAGCGGCCCGAAGGAACTTTGGCGCGTGAAGGGAGGCATCGGCATGTCGGGCCTGGCCGTCGCTGGCGATCGGGCGCTCACGCTCGTACAGAAGGACGGCCAGCAATGGCTCGTGGCGCTTAACAGGGCAACCGGCAAGACACTTTGGGAGACTCCGCTGGCATCAAAGTACACCAATCAGATGGGTGACGGCCCGCGAGCCACTCCGACCATTGCGGGCGATCAGGGGTTCGCCTTCACCGGCGAAGGCATTCTCGCCGCCGTCAGTCTGACCGATGGCAAGCCGCTCTGGTCACACAACGTGGTGCAAGAGTTGAAGGGCAAGCCAGCCGACTATGGCATGGCCAGTTCGCCACTGGTCGTGGGAGACAACGTCATCGTGATAGCCGGCGCCCCGCAGGCCACGCTCGTCGCCTACAACACCAAAACCGGCCAGCTTGCCTGGACCGCTGGCGACGATCCCGCAGGCTTCTCCTCCCCTGCCCTGCTCACGATCGGCGGCACGCCTCAAGTGGTCGCTTATACTGGCGCTTCCGCCATCGGCGTCGATCCCAAGTCGGGCGAGCAACTTTGGCGATATCCATACGAGACCGATTTCAACTGCAATATCGCCACGCCGCTGGCCGTCAGCGGCAACATTTTCCTTTCCTCCGGCGAGAACCACGGCTGCGTGCTCTTGAGCCTGGCAAGACAAGGGGATCAGCTGGCACCCAAGGAAGTCTGGAAAAGTCTCGGTCCGCAAAGCGTCCTGCGCAACGAGTGGCAAACGTCGATTCTGCTCGACGGACACCTTTACGGCTTCGACAACGTCGGCAGCGCTGGCCCGGTGACGCATCTTACTTGCGTCAATGCCGCGACGGGCAAGCGCGTCTGGCAGAAGCTCCGATTTGGCAAAGGAAACCTGATTGCCGCCGACGGCAAGCTCTGGATTTCGACGATGGCAGGCGAGCTGGTCCTCGTGCGGGCGACTCCTAAGGAGTACGAAGAACTCGGCAGGGCGACAGTCATCGGCTCGACGCGGCAGGCCCCTGCCCTGTCGGACGGGCAGCTCTTCCTGCGCGACAACGCGGAAATTGTTTGCCTCGATGTGCGAGAGCCCTAGCGCGCGGTAGTAACGACTCGCTCCGCCTTGTGTGCACCCGCCTCGGGCTCGGGCCGCTTGCCGCGGCTCGTGGCAACGACCTGTGTGAACTCGGCGCCGAGGAAGAAGATCATCGCCGAATAGTAAATCCATAGAAGAAGGAGGGCCAGCGACCCGGCCGCTCCGAAGGCACTCGTTGGGTCGGCATAAGCCAGGTAGGTGCTCAAGCCGAATTTGCCCGCCACGAACAAGAGAGAAGTCAACACGGCGCCGGCCCAAACATCAGCCCAGGCCAGCCGCACATCGGGCAAGTACTTGAGAAGCGCCGCGAAAAGCAGCGTGATGATCGCCAGCGACGCCGCCACGTCGATCGCCTGCACCAGCGACTGCGACATCCAGTCGGGCGTCCACTGGTGCACGAGGCCGCTGAACTCCTTCAGCAGCCAACTGACAACGAGCGACACCAGCAGCAAAAACGCAATACCGAGCACCATCGCCAGCGACAGAGCGCGCTTGAAGATGAACGACTGGATGCCTCCTTGTCGTGGGTCCGGCTCAACGCCCCAGGCACGGTTCAGTGCCGTTTGCAGCTCCAGCAGGACGCCCGTGGCGCCGGCTACGAGCGTCACCAGGCCGACCACCGACGCGACCAAGCCGTGACCGGGCTTGTGAGCTTGCTCGAGGATCGTTGCAATTTGCTTCGCGCCGGTCTGGCCCATTGTCTGCTCCATGTAGCTCGTCAACCGGCCGGTCACTTGCTCCTTGTCCACAAACAGGCCGGCGATGGCAACAATGAGCGCCAAGAGGGCCGGCAGCGAGAAAACCGCGTAATAGGCGAGCGCGGCCGCCAGTCGGGGGCATTCATCCTGCGAAAATTCGGTCAACGTCTGCCGGAGGATCCGCCACATCGCCGCGCTCCACGTTGGGATCGAAGCCACGTGGAGCAAACGGCGCGCCGCTACTCTTCCTCCACCGGCATCAGCGGTTCGGGGGTGCCGGCGTAAATGCCGATCCACTCGTGCGACAATTCGTCGTCGAAAAACAGGAGCCACGCCCGCAGCGGCGCGCGGCGTTCGGCGAGCACTCGCCGGATGATCGGCACCGCGCCGTTCAGGTCGGTCAGAGCCAGATCGATATACGAGTAGCGCAGGCCGCTGCCCCCGCCGATGCAGCCACCCACCTTGGCCGCCGCCAATGCCGGGTTCAGTTCGTCTTCGATGACGCCGCGGAATTCCACCCGCTGGTTGCTGGGTACATCCACGGCATCGAGTTTGAGATAGCAGAACAGCTCGCCGCAACGCGAATGGCAGGACGACGTGAAGATCAACCCCGAATGGACATTCCGAAACATCTCGACATCCAGCACTGTCGCGTAAATCATATCGGCCCGGGCGGGATAGTCGCCGGCCTCTTCGACTTGCGCCTCGACCTTCAGGCTGCTCCACCGTGGCTCGTCAGACGAGATGTCGGACAGTCGTGTCGCGGGAAGCTGGTCTTGAATGCTGTGGACGAGTGCCCCGACGGTCGCCTGGGCCCGGTCCATCGGCAGGGGTCGAAGCTTGGCCTCGGGACTATCCGAGACCAGGCTAATGGCGCCAATCCACGTATCCAGGATGTACTCGCCCATCAGAGTCTCGGACGCCACGAAAGAGGCATTGCGGGCGGTCTGCTCGTCGAAACGTTGACGGGGGAAGTCGAACCACAAATCAATCTTGCGCCCGGGGGCGACGCTGGCAGCGACCACCGCCCCAGTAATGTTCACGCCGACGCGCCCTTCGACGGCCAAGATCGCCTGCGGCACGTCCTCGGGAAGCCGATTCGGATAGAATTCCCAGCCGGCAATTTTTGGCGCCCGCTCGAGTAGTGACCGGACCACGGGCCGCAACCAGCGATGCGACTCGGGCGTGATCACCAGCCGGTGCCCCTCCTGGCTGCGGGCCGGGCCATATTCCCACATGAGCCGTGGATCGACCGCCCCCAGGTAATCGTGCATCCAGCGGACCAGGTCCCACTCGGACTTGCGATGAAAGAGGGCCGAGAGGTCGGATGTCTTCGCCTGGAATGCCCGCCACCAGTTGTCGATGGCGCCGAATACCTGGTTACGGCGCGCCATCTCCAGCGAATTGGCCGGATCGGCAAAGAGCCAACGCATCGGCATTTCTCCGGCCAGACTACTTGCCCTTCACGACCGGTCATTGGACAGGCCCGCGCAACGCTAATCAACACGCCAGTCCCGTTCGCTCTTGGCGCGGTTCAAGCTGTGGCAGACACTGGCGGAATGCTGCTCTGCCCCGAAAACGTCGAAGCCCTGCCGCAGATCAAGCCGCTCTATATCGGGCCGGTCAAGATCGATCCGCCGATCCTTCAGGCCCCGATGGCCGGCTTCACGAACTATGCCTTTCGGCAGATCGTGCGGCAGTACGGCGGGGCAGGCCTATTGGCGACCGAAATGGTCTCGGCTCGCGGGTTTGTCTGGATGGACGAGCGCGAGGCGGAGCATCCGGACCGATTGTGGGGGGTGAAAGACGAGCCGCGGCCGCTTGCCGTGCAGATGTGGGATAACGATCCCGAAACGCTTGCCAAGGTCGGCTCGCGGCTCGCGGGGGAATACGGCGTCAGCGTGGTCGATATCAATTTCGGCTGCCCGGTGAGGGACGTCACCGAGAAGGCCCACAGCGGCTCGTACCTCCTCAAGTTTCCCGAGCGGATTCACGCGATCGTCAGCCGTGTCGTCGAGGCGTGTCGGCCGACGCCGGTGACGGCCAAGATTCGCCTGGGCTGCTCGCGCGACCGGATGACGGCGATCGACGTCGCCCAGGCCGTCGAATCAGCCGGGGCCGCGGCGCTCACCGTGCACGGCCGCGTCGCTGCCGACTTCTTTAAAGGGACGGCTGATTGGGAGCGGATCGCCGAGATCAAAGAGCATCTGAAGCGCATCCCGCTGATTGGCAACGGCGACCTGGACTCGGCCGAAAAGGTGGTCGAAGCATTCCGGCGGTATGGCGTCGATGGGGTGATGATCGCCCGTGCGTCGCTCGGCCGGCCGTGGCTATTTGCCCAGGCTGCCGCGGCGTTGCGCGGCGATCCAATCCCGCCCGAGCCGACGATCGACGAGCATCGGGCCTGCATGCTCTGGCATTACGACCTGGTCTGCCAGCGGTTCGGCGAGGAGCGCGGGACGGTGCTGATGCGCAAGTTCGCCTGCAACTATGCCCAGGGCAAGCACGGCGCCCGCTTCTTCCGCACGCACGTGGGGCACGTCTCCACGCGCGAGGAATTTCTGGCAGTGGTTGAGGAGTATTTTCCGCGGGCGTGACCGCTGAAACCTGGCAACGATCGCCGAAACAAACGCCCGCCGATTACGCTTGACGCAAGAAGGCTCGCGAAGATACTTAAGGCCGCTCGCGCTCCTCACCACCAGCGGTGGCGCATCCCGTTCCGCCCTCCGGAGGTCTGAATGTCCTTCCGCCAGATGTTCGCGCGCCGTTCGCTCGAATCGCTCCTTTCCGATATGGAGAGCGAGAACCGTCTCAAGCGCGTCCTGGGTCCGGTCAGCCTGACCGCCCTTGGCGTTGGCGCTGTGATTGGGGCGGGGATCTTCGTCGCAACGGGCGAAGCCGCCCGCAACGTCGCCGGCCCCGCGCTCATGGTCTCCTATGTCGTGGCAGGCATTACGTGCATTTTCGCGGCACTTTGCTACGCCGAGTTTGCCTCGATGGCTCCCGTGGCCGGCAGCGCCTACACCTACGCCTACACGACCCTCGGTGAGTTTTTTGCGTGGATCATCGGTTGGGACCTGGTCCTCGAATATGCAGTCGGCGCGAGTACCGTGGCCAACGGCTGGTCGAGCTATTTTCAAGCGGTAATCTCCAAGTTCCACCTGTACCTGCCCGCCTACCTTTCTGGACCACCCTATGTGTACGACAAGGAAAAGGGTGAGTTTGTCGTCAACATGATCAAGAGGACGATTGACGGCCACGAAACAGTCGCCGGTCAGGGGATGATCAATCTTCCCGCGGTCATCATCGTGGCGATTGTCACGGCCATCTTGGTGAAGGGAATCTCCGAAAGCGCAGGCTTCAACGCGCTGATGGTATTCATCAAGGTCGCCGCCGTGCTGTTTGTGATTCTGGTCGGCGCGTTTTTCGTCAATCCTGACAACTGGGATCCGCTCGCCCCCTATGGATGGACGGGTGTTAGCTTTTTCGGCATTCCGCTGCACGGGCAAACCACTCCCAAAGGCGAGCCGATGGGCATGCTTGCCGGGGCCGCGATTATTTTCTTTGCCTACATTGGTTTCGATTCCGTATCGACGCATGCCGAAGAGGCGCGGCGGCCGCAGCGCGATGTGCCGATTGGCATTATCGCGTCGCTCGTCATCTGCACGGTGCTGTATGTCGCCGTCGTGGCCGTGCTGACGGGAATGGTCAAATACGACCAGCTGGACGTCAATGCAGGCGTTTCCGACGCATTCAAAAAGGCCGGCCTTCCGTGGGCCGAGTTCATCATCGCCAGCGCCGGCGTGGCGGGCATCACCTCGGTGCTGCTGGTGATGATGCTCAGTGCGCCGCGCGTCTTTTTGGCAATGGCCCGTGACGGTCTCGTCCCCAAGAGTATCTTTGCCAGCGTCCATCCGACGTTTAAGACACCCTGGATCAGCACGATTCTCATTGGCGTTTTTGTCACGCTGATGGCTGGCTTCCTGCCGATCGACGCTCTCTTGCACCTGACCAACATCGGCACTCTCTTTGCGTTCGTCATCGTCTGTGCCGCGGTCCTCATCATGCGGCAAATAAATCCCCAAGCGCATCGTCCGTTTCGCTGCCCCTTTGTTCCGGTTGTCCCGATCCTGGGCATCGGCCTGTGCCTGCTGCTCATGTTGTCCCTGCCAGCCGCCAACTGGTATCGACTGTTTGGTTGGCTGGCGATCGGGCTGGTGATCTATTTCGGCTACGGCATGAGGCACAGCACGCTGGGGAAAGAACTCAGAGGTGAAACAACATAGCGGCAGACACCGCCCGGCGATCGATCCGCCCGTAGGGCATTCATATGGCAAGAGTCCCGGCCGCGCCGCAGGCCCTGCAGTCGCCACAAGCCGACGGCTTCCAGCGCCGCTTGGGCCTGTTCGACGCCACAATGCTCGTCGCCGGCGCGATGATCGGGTCGGGCATCTTCATTGTCTCAGCCGACATTGCCCGCGACGTGGGCGGAGCCGGCTGGTTGCTTGTGGTCTGGGCACTGGCCGGCGTCATTACGATCTTCGGCGCGCTGAGCTACGCCGAGCTAGCCGCGATGATGCCCCGGGCTGGAGGACAATATGTCTATCTCCGTGAAGCGTATGGTCCGTTGTGGGGATTTCTTTATGGCTGGACGCTGTTTCTGGTGATTCAAACCGGTACGATCGCCGCCGTCGCGGTCGCCTTCGCCAAGTTCCTGGGAGTGCTCGTGCCACAACTGGGAACAACTCAGGTCCTGGCGACGATCGGCCCGCTGCAGATTTCTTCCGTCCAGATCGGCCCCCTGCCGATTTCTTCCGGCCAATTGGTTGCTGCGGCAATCATCGTTCTCCTCACGGCCATCAATTGCATCGGTGTCACAGCCGGGAAGTGGGTGCAAAACATCTTTACCGTGGCCAAGACCGGGGCGCTGGCACTGTTAATTGTCGTGGGATTGTGTTTCGCCGCGAATGCGGAGATCTGGCGCGCCAACTGGCAAGAGCCATGGAGTCCCATCTTTCAATCGGACAGCTTCCTAGCCGTAAGTAAGCGCATCCCTTTTACTGCCGCACTGACCGCCCTGATGGTGGTCGGCGGCGCGATGGTCGGCGCCCTGTTCTCGGCGGATGCATGGCACAACGTCACTTTCACAGCCGGCGAAACCAAGAACCCGCAGCGCAATTTGCCGCTGAGCATGACCCTGGGAACAGGTCTGGTGATCGCGCTGTATTTGCTGGCCAATGTGGCATATCTGGCCGTGCTGCCGATTCAGCCCGACCCTTCTTTGCTACCAGCGCTCAAGAGGGAAAGGCTCAAGGAGTCCACTCTAACTGACACCGAACGATCACTTGTCAACTCGGCAACGCCGAGCAAACGCGGCATCGCATATGCTCGCGACGACCGCGTCGGCACGGCCGTCCTGGAAGTGTTTGCTCCGAACTGGGGCGTCCCCGCGATGGCCGTCGCGATCATGATCTCGACATTCGGTTGCCTCAACGGACTGATCCTGATGGGGCCGCGGCTTTATTACGCAATGGCTCAGGACAAGCTGTTTTTCAGTGCCATCGGCAGACTCAATAGTCGCGGTGTTCCAGCGGCCGGCCTCGTATTGCAAGGAGCGTGGTCAATTTTGCTGGTGTTTTCTGGAACGTACGGGCAGCTGTTGGACTACGTGATCTTTTCGGCGCTCCTGTTTTATGCACTGACGGTGGCAGGGCTATTTGTCTTGAGAGTAAGACAGCCCGATGCCGAGCGGCCGTATCGGGCGGTGGGCTATCCATGGATACCGGCGATCTACATCGCCCTGTGTACGCTGGTGATGCTCGATCTGCTCGTGGTGCGGCCGCTTTTTACCTGGCCAGGCTTGTGCATTGTGCTGGCGGGAGTGCCTGTCTATCTGCTGTGGCACAGACAGCCGGCCGTGACCTCTTAGCGTTTCCATAACCCATTTAATATCAATGGGTTGCGTCACTCCATTCTGGTGCGACGTATTTTTGACATATGCGCTTGTTAAAATTCTCGGTTCGCATACGATAACTATGGCTAGCGGACCAGCGCAATGAGTACTGAAACCAACACATCCGACATCGGACTGCTCGATATCCTGCGAAAATCAGGGCCGTGCAGCGTCGCGCAACTTGCGACTGCAATGGAAGTTACGGCGACGGCGGTGCGGCAGCGTCTGACGCGGCTGCTTGCGCAGGGCGATATCGAGCGGACAACCGAGCGGGCCGTTGACGGCATAGCAGCCCGCGGGCGTCCAGTGCACCGCTACGGCCTCACCGAGAAAGGACGCCGCCGTGCCGGGGCGAACTTCGCTGACCTGGCCATTGCGTTGTGGGAGGAAATTCGCCAGATCAAGGACGCCGAGGTTCGTCGCGGATTGCTCACTCGGATCAGCGGCCGGATGGCGTCGTTGTATATGGGGCAGATTCGCGGTTCGACCTTGGACGAGCGGATGCAGTCGCTCGCCGACTTATTTACCGAGCGGCAAATTCCTTTCGACGTCGATCGGTCGCGCGACCTGCCGGTGCTGCACGCTCGGGCGTGCCCCTATCCCGAACTGGCCGACCGGGATCGGTCGGTTTGTGCGATGGAGAAGAACCTGTTTTCAGAACTGCTCGGCGAGAACGTGCGGCTGTCGAATTGCCGCCTGGACGGTCACACTTGCTGCACGTTTGAGCCGGCGAAGGAAGATACCACGACTTAACTGCTATCGAGGACGCGAAAAACAAGTAAGCTATCGGGTTTGCCACAACTTCCCGGTAGCACCGAAACAACGAGCGATCATGGACCAGAACATCCGCATTCCGCCCTGGATCGAAGGGCGACTCGAAGAAAACGTCATCACCACGACGCTCGAGCAGGCCATCAACTGGGGCCGGCAATCGAGCATCTGGCCGATGACGTTCGGGCTGGCGTGCTGTGCCATTGAAATGATGGCCGCCGGCGCAAGCCGCTACGACATGGACCGCTTCGGCGCCGGCGCCTTCCGCGCGACGCCGCGGCAGGCCGATTTGATGATCGTGGCGGGCACGGTGACCTACAAAATGGCCAGTCGCGTGCGCCGCCTTTACAACATGATGCCCGACCCGAAGTTCGTGATCGCGATGGGGGCCTGCACCGTGGGCGGCGGTCCGTATTTCAAATGGGGCTATCACGTGGTGAAAGGGGTCGATCTGGTCGTACCGGTCGATGTCTATATCCCGGGTTGCCCGCCGCGGCCCGAGGCCCTGCTTGAAGGGCTGATGCGGATTCAAGACAAGATTCGCGGCCATCGGATGGCCAAGCAGAAAACAGGCGAGGGTTTCGGCCACTTCCTTTCGACCGCGGGCAGGCTCGGCCCAAAGGTCGAAGATGAGTTGCCGATTCCACACCACAGCGGTTACGCCGCCCCGGCAGTCGAGGGCGTCGCGCCGCTCACCGATCACCAGAAGATAACCGGATAGGCGGGAGTCAGAGGTCGGAGGGCCGCGCAAGTGACCAATGACCAATGACCAATGACCAATGACTGACACCCTCAAAATCGACAACCTCCACGTCTCGGTCGAAGGCAAGCCGATCCTTCGCGGCGTGAACCTCACGATCCGGCGCGGCGAAACGCACGCGCTGATGGGACCCAACGGTTCGGGCAAGAGCACGCTGGGCCTGGTGATTATGGGGCACCCGAAGTACGAGGTGACCGCGGGCACGATGACCTTCAACGGCGTGGACATTCTGGACAAAGCAGCTGACGAGCGAGCCCGGCTGGGCTTGTTCTATGCCTTTCAGCGGCCGGTGGCGATTCCCGGCGTGAAGCTGGCCGACTTTCTTCGCCATGCGGCGACGAACGTCCGCCACCCCGAGCGGAAGGAGGGCGAAGAGCTGATGCCGATGCGCGAGTTCCGTAAGGAACTCAAGGGGAAGATGGAGCAACTCCGCATGGAAAGCGAGTTCGCCCGCCGTTACGTCAACGACGGCTTTTCGGGGGGCGAGATGAAGCGGGCCGAAATCCTTCAGCTGGCCATGCTCCAGCCGAAAATCGCGATCCTCGACGAGACCGACAGCGGCCTCGACGCCGACGCGGTCCGCCTGGCCAGCCAGTCGATCGCCGAAATCGGCCGCGAGAAAATGGGCCTATTGATCATCACGCATCACGACAAGCTGCTCGAACATAACCCGCCCGACTTCACGCACGTCATTCTCGGTGGCCGCATCGTCGAGACGGGCGGCATCGAGCTGGCCAACGAATTGCACACGCAAGGTTACGACCGCATCCGGGAGATGTATCCCGATGCCGAGGCGGCCAACCGACAGATGGTGGAGAAGGAAGAGCCGGTGGTGGCTTAAGAAGAAGTCCAACCATGAGTACCGATATTCTTAGCCCGACGATTGCCGCCGACCCTGTCGGCGAGATCAACAAATACGACTTCCATACCGAGTCGAAGCCGGTTTTTCGCGCCCAGAAGGGGCTCAATGCCGAGATCGTCAGCCAGATCTCGGAGATGAAGAACGAGCCCGACTGGATGCGGCAGTTCCGCCTGGAGGCGCTGGAGATCTTTTTCAGCAAGCCAATGCCCAAATGGGGCGGTAACATCGCGCTCGACTTCCAGGACATCTATTACTACCTCAAGCCGGCCGATCACCAGGGGAAGACCTGGGACGACGTGCCGGAGGAAATCAAGAAGACGTTCGATCGACTGGGTATTCCCGAAGCGGAAAAGAAGTTCCTCTCGGGCGTAAAGGCCCAGTTTGAGAGCGAAGTCATCTATGGTTCGCTGAAGGACGACCTGGCCAAGAAGGGGGTGCTCTTTACCGACACCGATTCGGCCGTCCGCGAGCATCCGGAGATCGTGCGGCAGTATCTGGCCACGGTCATCCCATCCAACGACAACAAGTTCGCCGCCCTCAACTCGGCGGTCTGGTCGGGCGGCTCGTTCATCTATGTTCCGCCGGGAGTGAAGATCGACTTCCCGCTGCAGGCCTATTTCCGCATCAATGCCGAGCGAATGGGTCAATTCGAGCGGACGCTGATCATTGTCGATGAAGGTGCCAGCGTGCATTACGTCGAAGGCTGCACCGCCCCGATGTATTCGAGCGAAAGTCTGCACTCGGCGGTCGTCGAGATCATCGTCAAGCGCGGGGCCCGCTGCCGCTACACGACCATCCAGAACTGGGCCAACAACATCTACAACCTCGTCACCAAGCGGGCGATGGCCTACGCCGACGCGACGATGGAATGGATCGACGGCAACCTGGGCAGCCGCCTGACGATGAAGTACCCGTCCGTCTATATGATGGAGCCGGGGGCTCGCGGCGAGATTCTGTCGATCGCCTTCGCCGGGGCGGGCCAGCATCAGGACGCGGGGGCCAAACTGGTACATTGCGCTCCAAATACGTCGGGCCAGATCATCAGCAAGTCGATCAGCAAGAACGGCGGCCGGGCCAGCTATCGCGGCCTCGTGAAGGTTGAGAAGGGGGCCAAGAACGTCAAGACGAACGTCGTTTGCGACGCTCTGATCCTCGATGCCAAGAGCCGTAGCGACACCTATCCCTATATCGAAATCTCGGAGCAGGACGTCTCGGTCGGCCATGAGGCGAGCGTATCGCGAATCGGTGAAGAGCAGCTCTTCTATCTGATGAGCCGCGGGCTGACCGAGGACGAGGCGAGCGCCATGATCGTCAACGGCTTTATCGAGCCGCTGGTGAAGGAGCTGCCGATGGAATACGCCGTCGAGATGAACCGGCTGATTCAGCTGCAAATGGAGGGGAGCGTGGGGTAGGCCGTTCCTTAGCCGGAACCAAACCTGGTTCCGGTGAAGTGTGAGTTGACGATCCACGCGCGGCAGACCGGGACCAGGTTTGGTCCCGGCTATTGGCATCCAATGACGACAATCCTCTCCAAACCCGGCTTCGACCAGCAGTCGTTTGAGTCGTTCCTATCCGCCCGCAACGAGCTCACCTGGCTCGCCGAGCAGCGGCGCGAGGCTTGGCAGTTGTTTTGCGAAAAGGACTGGCCCGCCCGGAATGAAGAAGAGTGGATGCGGACCGACATCCGACTGTTCAAACTGAGTCAGTTTGGTCTCCCTCTCCCTATGGGAGAGGGTGCCGAGCGCAGCGAGGCGGGTGAGGGTGGTCGATCGCTCTTGACCGCGGGCGTCCAACTCGCTGGCTGCACGGCCGCGGTGGACAGCCGGCCCATGCGTTCGCAGCTCGCGGCCAATTGGGCCGAGCAAGGGGTGTTGTTCGGCAGCCTCGACGAACTGGTCCAGACGCACGGCGACCTCATCCGCAAACACCTCTTCACGCGGGCCGTCGACCCGGGCTACGACAAATTCTCCGCGCTTCACGCGGCGTGTTGGTCGGGCGGACATTTCCTGTATGTCCCGCGGAATGTCACGATCGAAGAGCCGCTGCACTGCCTGTCGGCGATCACCGATGGCGGCGTCGATCTGGGGCACACCCTGATCGTGCTCGAGGAGAACGCCGAAGCGACCGTGATGTGCGAAACGGCCAGCCCGCGCCAGGAAGATACGGGTTTGCACTGCGGCGCGACGGAAGTCATTCTCGCCCCAAACTCGCGGCTGCGGTTTGTCGGTTTGCAGAACTGGGGGCACGGCGTCTGGCACTTTGCTCACCAGAAGGCAATCGTCGACCGCGATGCGTCGCTCCAGTGGACGCTGGCCGCCATCGGCAGCCGGTTGTCGAAGGTCAACCAGCATGTCGAGCTGGTCGGCCGCGGCGCCTCGACGCAGGTGAACGGCGTGCTGTTCACCGAGGGGAAGCAGCACATCTCGTATCACACGCTCCAGCACCACGCCGCCCCTGATTGTCGCAGCGACTTCCTCTATAAGTCGGCCCTGCAAGACAAGTCGCGAACCGTGTGGCGGGGGATGATCAAGGTCGATCCTCTGGCAGTCAAGACGAACGGCTACCAGCGGAACGACAATCTGCTCTTGGCCGCAACGGCCCGGGCGGATTCGATTCCGGGCCTCGAGATTCAGTGCGACGACGTCCGCTGCACGCACGGCTCCACGACCGGCAAAGTCGATGAAGAGCTGATCTTCTACGCCCAGGCCCGCGGCCTGACGCGGAAGGAAGCGACGCGGCTGATCGTCAGCGGCTTTTTCCAGCAGATTTTCGACCGGATCACAATCGAGTCCGTTCGCGAAGCGCTCGGCCAGGCAATTCTCAGGCGCGTACGCGAGTATGCTTAATTCATGAATACTCACGCAAAGGCGCAAAGGCGCAGAGGCAGGCTCCAGTCACCTTCTCCGCGCCTCCGCGCCTCCGCGTGAGATTTGTACTTGTCCCATGGCAGAATTCGTCTGCGTTGCCAAAACGACCGACCTTAACGACCCCGGCCAGATGCTGGCCGAGGTGGACGATCGGATCGTCGTTTTGATGCGTGTCGCCGGGGAGTTTTTCTGCCTGGACGACGTCTGTACGCACGACGGCGGGCCGCTCTCGGAAGGGACGCTCGACGATCATACGATTGCTTGCCCGCGGCACGGGGCCAAGTTCGACATCCGCAGCGGCAAGGCACTGACAATGCCCGCCACCGAGGACACTGTTGCCCACGAGGTCCAAATCCGCGGCGACGAAGTCTGGGTGCGGATCAACGAGTCGGGCTCGCCACCTGTCAGGCCGGCCGCGACGTCCCCTGCCGAGGAAAATCGCCCCGGCTCGACACACGACACCGGCCCGTGGAATCCCAACTCGGCGCCCAAGCCCGCGGATTCGTCCGCCGCGCCTCACGCTGCCGGCACGATCTCGGAAGACCTGGTGCGCGAAGAGCTGAAAAAAGTGATCGATCCGGAGCTATTCATCAACATCGTCGATTTGGGGCTGATCTATAACGTCGATCTTTCAGCCGCCGCCGAGGGAAAGACCGACTGCAAGATCGACATGACGATGACGAGCCCCATGTGCCCGGCTGGTCCGCAGATGATCCAAAACAGCAAGCAAGTGCTCGGCCAGTTGCCTGGGATGGGCAACGTCGAGGTGAAGATCGTCCTCGACCCGCCCTGGACGCCAGACAAGATGACCCAGGAAGCGCGGGACCAGTTGGGCATCTTTTGATTACCCGCGCATCGCAAGCGACGCGGCTAAATGAGCCTAAGTGCTGGGCTCAGTTGAGCACCTTCATCAAGACGGCCGCGATCGTCACCAAAAGCAGCACGAAGCCCAGGGAATAGCCGACCGCCACGCCCACTTCATAAGCGCTCATCGGCACGCTCTTGGCCATGGAGATTCCCGACTGCGATGCCTGGCTGCTTGTCGATGGCGGCGGGGACGTCGGGGCCGATACCACGCCGGACGTGACCACGCCAGCCGATGCGGCGGGGGGATCGAATTTGGCCATGCCGTGCAGGGCCACGATCTGCTGGACGTAGTCCATGTCTTCGGCGCTGAGCTGCGAGAACGATTCCTTTCGCGGGACGCCGCCCACGCTGATGGTCACGCTGTCGTGTGTGACATACAGCAGCTTACCCCGCAATGCCCGCTGGCCCTCATTCAGGCTCCAGTCGCGAACATCGAGCGTGACGGTGTCCTGCGGCGGCGCCAGCGCGGCCGGATCGCCGGTCCACTCGGTCTTGATCCGCTCCCGGTCCTCGTCCGACAGGCACAAATACGGCACGACGACGTAGCCCCGGTCTTTGCTAAGCCGAGATTCGCTCGGTAAAAGCAGCTTCACATACCCCTCGGCTGCGTCTCCAAACTTCGCGGTGAGCGTATTGCCGCGGCCAGCCGGGCCATAAATCCACTTGCGGCAATCGTCGGCCACGAGCGGCGCTGTTTCCGATTCGCCGCGCGCAGCGAGTATCTGCTCGATATAGCGCCGGTCCGCCGCGCTCAACGAGGATAGCGAGCACTGCCGATTGTGCTGCGATTCGGTCCGCAAGATCACATTGGTCCCCGCGACGCGAACGAACTTGCCCTCGACCGTGTTAGTGCCGTCGTGCAGATTCCAAATGCGGATTTCCGTGTCCGGCTCGGGGAAGGAATCGGGCAACAGCCGGCCGCCCCCTTGCGACTCGACGAGCTGCCGCAGATAGTCGCGGTCGGCTTCGCTCAGAGCCACAAACGGCAGCGACTTTTGCTGCCCGCTCGCGAGCTTGAAATTGACGGTGGAGCTGATCGATCGGACAGGAAACAGCGGATCGAGCTTGCCGGTGAACTGGCGACCGCGCCAATCGCGCCAGGTGCGGATCGAGTCATCCGCGGGCAACAGATCGGCCCCTCCCAGCGCCGCCACCTGCTCGCGAATGTGCTCCTGGTCCGAAGGGCTGAAATTGGCGAGCGGAAGCGCAGCCGTGCGCGTGGCCAGTTGGATGACGACGTTGCCGCCCGGCTCGACGCGGCGCAAGATGCCCAGTACCGACTTGTCGTTCTTGTCGCGCCACGAGCGCATCGACTGATCGGGAAAATCCTTGGCGCCCGCGGGAACCTGGAGACCCTGCCCCTGGTATTCGAGATAGAGCCGCACCGCTTCTTGGTCCGCGTCGATGAGCTGAGCGAAACTGACCGTTTGAAGCCGCGATCCGATCTTCAGATAAACGGTGCCTCCACTTACGGAACTGAGCGTCCCGCTGGCCGATTTGCCCGCGCGATCGGTCCACTTGCGCGATTTGGATAGGTCCGGGATCGAAGGATCGGTGGGTGCCGCTGACCTAGCGTCGGGCGAACCGGTGGTCGAGGCACTCGGTGACGCGCCTCCGCCAAAGGGATTCTGCGCGGGTGCGGCGGGCTCGGTCGTGGGATTGAAGAGCCTGGCGTAGGCCTGGTCGCCGTCGCTGAGGTTCGCCAGCGGAACGCGCGCCTCCTTGCCGCCGACGAGGAGCACGACGGTCTCGCCGTCGAGACGGACGAAATCCCCCTCGACTGTCTTGCCGTCGCGGTTGGTCCAGGTCCGGCCCCAGCAAAGAGCGGGGAACAACAGTGAGATCAGTGCTAGCGAAAGGCACGCGCGGAGTGCCATAGCAGCCACCCTCAGGGCGACAGACTCGGTACCGGTACGTGAGCCCCCAGTTCCACCCGTTGATAGTAGCAATCCCGCCTGGGGTGATTCAAGATTGTTGTTACGCACTACAGCGGCGCTGGCAAGTCTCGTCTGTGGAAGATGATTGCGGCTGCCAAATAGCCGAGCGCGGCAATTCCCAGCAGGATGGCGTTGTAACCAAGGGGGCCAAGTTCCGACAAGCCATCTACTTGGTGGAAGAAGGTCCAGGTGTCGGCGGGGGTGCGAGTCGCGATTGCGATGAACCGTTGCGGTTCGTAGGCAGTGAACAGCGAGACGTCCTTGAGCCAGGCAAATTGCTCGAAGGCCAGGCCGAGGATCTTGCAGATCATGCTGAGGATATAAAGCGAGGCGACGATTCCAATTGTCCGCCAGCGATACCGATCGCAAGCGCTAACAAGCGTGCTCACGCCGGCCACGGCGCAGCCCAAACAGAACAGGTTCAAGGCTCCGGGCCAAAAGACGGCCGGATCGACCTTTTCGCGCATCGGAATTTCGATCTTTTCGTCCGATCGCACCGGCAGTGGGACGGCTGGCAGAAAGGGCAGCTTCACTTTGGGGGGCGGAACGCGCTCCTTGACCGAAGTGACTTGAATGCCGGCCCACGTGCCGCACCACGTCGCCAACGACAGTAGCGCCAGGCAGCCAATAGTGACCAGCGCCTGCGATGCGAGCACTTGCAGGCGGCTGACGGGCTGGGCCAAGAGCAGCTCGAGCGTGCCCCGATTGAGTTCACCGCTGACGACGTCCGAGCCGCGAGAGATCGCAAAGATCGAGATGGTGAAGACGACGATCGGCTCATCGAACGCGAGGGCGATCCGACCAGGATAGGAGAGCAATTGCGAGAGGGGCACGGCGGAGAATTTGCCCCACTTGTCCCAGAGCTTTTCGACGATTGCCGCGAAATCAGACAACTCCAGCGACGCAACGATGAACACACGGACAAAACAAAATGCGAACACCAGCACCAGGCACGCCGCGAAGAGCAGGCGAACCTCAAGCATGCATTTCTTGAGGAGTGCGACGTTCAAGGGGGCAGGCGTCGGAGATCAGGAGTTGGGGACTGGACGAGCACTAGGCGTTAGCCTCCCGGAAGGGCCGCAGGTTCAAGGGCGACGCCATCGGCCGGCTCCCGCTGGCCGCTGGCCCGCGTTTGCTCGCGGTGATACCGGTCGTACACGGCCCGCAGGCCAACCGGCTCGATACGCACATCGGCCAGAGGCAACGTTGCCAGCCAGCCGAGCAGCGGCGCCAACTCGCCAGGTGTTTCAAACGTCACTTCCGCCCCAGCGTGGCTGGCGATGACGAGCTGGTGGCGAAGCGACTCCGGGATCGGCGGCAACGGGGCGCTAAGCTGTGCGACGATGCGATGTTGTGTGCGCAACTCGCGCATCACCTGCGTGTGGACCAGGCGGCCGGCACGCAGAATGACAACGCGGTCGCACACCTGTTCCACTTCTGACAAGACGTGCGACGAAAAGAGAACCGACTTGCCCGCGACTCTTGCCTCGGCGACCAGGGCAAGCACAGTCGAGCGGACAGTCGGGTCGAGATTTGCGGTCGGTTCGTCGAGGATGTAGATGGGAGTTTGAGCCGCCAGCGTCGCCGCCAAGGCCAGCTTTTGCTTCATGCCGGTGGACATCAAGCTGACACGCCTCGACAGATCGAGTTCCAAACGCTCGGCCAAAAGCTGAGAGCGCGCCAAGTCGCTGCCGGGACGAATTTCCGCAAAAAACCGCAGCGCGTCGTGGCCGTTCATCTGAGGAAACATCGAGGCTTCCGCTGGCAGATAAGCGACGAGTCGGCGAACCGCTACCGATTGACGCTCACAGTCCAAGCCCGCGACGTTTGCTCGCCCAGAGGTCGGTTTAAGATACCCCAAGAGTAGGCGAATCAGGGTTGTCTTGCCGGCTCCGTTGGGTCCCAGCAGCCCAAAAACTTCGCCCTTATTGACCGCCAGCGAGCATTCGCAAAGTGCGGTCAAGGGCCCGTAGGTCTTGGTCAGTTGGTTGGATTCGACGATCACGCCCGTCATTGTTGATTCCAATCGCCTGGGCGGCAACTGCCAATTGGGTCGTCTGGTTGTCGAATTTTCCGTCAACCAGGCACCAAATTCGCTTGATTCGTTAGGCTGTGGATTCCAGTACTCAATGGGTCCGTTGCATGCATCCCCAGGACGACCTCAAACGCAAGTCAAACCGACGCGACGATCCGTCGGCCCGGTCTCACGGGAAGGGGGTCGAGGGTGTCGAAGATGCCGAGTCGCCAGCCGAGCGGTTGCAGCGAATCCTCGAGCACGCGCCGGATTTCATCTTGCAGGTGAACCGCAGCGGGCACATCTCGTACATCAATCGCGTCTATTCTCCGTATTCGGTCGAACAGGTCGTGGGGACAGACCATACCGACTGGATCGCTCCCAGCTACCGCGGCCGGGTTCGCGATATGATCGTGCAGGTCTTATTGACGGGCCAGCCTGCGAGTGTGGAGTTGGAAGGGACGGGCCGCGAGGGCGGCAAGGCCTGGTATTCCGTTCGCATGAGCCCGGTCTTTGTCCGAGGGGAGGTCGAGTCGGTCATTCTGATTGCCAGTGACATGACCGATCGCCAGCGGGCGGAGAGTACGGTCCGCGATAGCGAGGAGAGATTCCGCCAGCTTGCCAATTCGATCGACGAGGGTTTTTGGCTGATTGGTCTGGCGCCGGAGCGGCTGCTCTATGTCAATCCGGCGTTTTTGCGAATCTGGGGCGTGCCCGCCGAGCAGATGTACGGTGTGGTGCGCGGTGGGGAGAAATGGATTCATCCAGAGGATCGCGGGAAGATTCACGACCAATTCAACGACTGGCTCGCCGGTCACCTGGCCAGCTACGACGTGGAGTATCGCATTGTCCGGCCAGATGGCTCGACCCGCTGGGTTCACGACCATGGAGCGAAAATTTGCGATGATCAAGGTCGGGTTTTCCGCGCCAGCGGCATCGTCCGCGACATCACGACGCAAAAGTCCGCCGAACAGGCCCTCCGTGAAAGCGAAGGTCGCTATCGCCTGCTGTCTGATCACTCGTCCGACCTGATCAGCCGGCACACGCCCGACGGGCGCTGGCTTTATTTGTCGCCAGCGAGCCAGAAGATTCTGGGGTACCAACCGGACGAGCTGGTGGGCCTCGACCCGTTCGAGTTCATCCATCCCGACGACCGGGGCGACTGCATCTTGAGCCTGCAAACACTGATTCAGTCGGGCGAGTCGCCGCCCGCGACCTATCGTGCGCGCCATGCGGACGGCAGGTATGTCTGGCTCGAGACGAGCGGCAAAGCGGTGCGGGATGCCGCGAGCGGCCAGGTCCAGGAGGTCGTGGCCACCAGCCGCGACGTTACCGAGCGAATCGAGGCGATGCGCAAACTCCGGCAGCGCGAGGCGGACCTCGCCCACGCGGAGCGGCTCAGCACGATGGGGCAGATGGCTTCGGAGCTGGCCCACGAGCTCAATCAGCCGCTGTACGCGATCAATAATTTCGCCGAGGCTTGCCTGGTTCGCTTGAACCAGGAGCCGGGCGATGAGCTGGCCGACGTGCAACGGTGGATCACCCAGATTGGCGAGCAGGCGCGCCGCGCCGCCGACGTGATTCGCCGTATTGCACGATTCGTCCGCAAAGGGGAGCTGGACCGCGAGGCCCTCGACCTCAATCGCTGCGTCCGCGACATGTCGGTGTTGCTCGAATTCGGCAGCCGCAGCAAAGGGATTCACGCGGCCTACGAGTTGGCCGAGCGGCTACCGACGGTGATCGCTGACCGCGTGCTCATTGAACAGGTGCTGCTGAATCTCGTGCGTAACGCGGCCGACGCCATGGAAGATACGCCCGCGGAAAAGCGGCGACTGGTTATTCGCACCTTCGAGGACGCCCGCGGCAACGCTGGAGTCGCCGTTAGCGATTCCGGCTGCGGTCTGCCGGCCGACTATATCGAGCGATTGTTCGAGCCCTACTTCACCACGAAGCCCGATGGTACCGGCATGGGTTTGGCAATCAGCCGCTCGACGATCGAGGCCCACGGCGGCCGGATCTGGGCCAGCAACAATCCGGCGGGAGGGGCGACGTTTCAATTCGTCTTGCCGCCCGCAAATTCGGAATAGAAGGACAATACGGGCGCACTGAGCCCGTTGCCCTGCGCGCGTCGTTTGCCGTGGCGATTTGTGGGGCCTAGGGTTTCGCTGATGTAGTTGCTCCAAATCGACAACGGGAGAATTGTCTCATGTCGAAGCTCTTGCGCCGCTCGAGCAAGGTCGTGGTTGTTTGGGCGGTGGTTTCGCTGGTTGTGCTCGACTCGGCCTGGGCGTGCAGGCGGCGCGGTCGCCTGTCGCATTCCCCAGCGCCGGTATGTTGCGAGCCTTTTGAAGTCGTTTGCAGCGAGTGGTCTCAAGACATGGTTCCTGCCGTGCCGAGCCCAAGCGACGCTGATCCGCCCGCTGCGCCACCACCATCGTCACCTGAACCATCGCCAAAATCCGCTGCGTCTGCTCCGGCGATTGTCGAGCCAGCTCCCGCACCAGCAGTGCCCGCGAACCCTGTGGTGTCGCCACCGGCCGCCGCCAGTGCGCCTTCACCCGCGGCCCCTCCCGCTTCCAAGCCGCGGTCCCCTGCCCTCTTGCCAGACGAGGACGATCCGTTTGCACCGGCGCCGTCAGCGGCACCTAAAGCGCCCGCGGCCAGAGCAACGACTCCCGCTGCGCCCGTTCCGGAAGACGACGACCCGTTCGCTCCATTGCCCGCGAAGCCACAAGCGCCCCCCGCGGCGTCGCCGGCCAAGCCAGCCGCTGATCCCGCGGCCGATCCGTTCAAGATTCTCGCTCAGACCGAACGGCCGGTCCGTGATTGGGTCGATGATACCGGCTTGTTTCGCGCGCGCGGTCAGCTCGTGGCGATCTTCGACGGCAAGGTCCGCATTCTGAAGGAAACGGGCCGCACGACGACCGTGCCGCTGTCGCGATTGAGCGCCGGCGACCGGCAGTACGTCGAGTCGCAGTAGCATCGCGCCTGCGAGCATGCGACAATCTTCGGCAAGTTCTTCAGGCTTGCTACTTGGAGATTGTCGCCATGCGATCGCTCGCTGTCGCGCTTGTCGGCTTGCTGCTCAGTTGTGCCTTTGCGGTACCCACGTTTGCCGACGAAGGAAAAACAACGCGCCTGCTCCTACTGGCACAGGGTCCCGATGGACACCCAAAGGGCACGCACGAATACGTCGCGGGCCAGACGATTCTCGACAAGTGCCTCCGTAATGTGCCGGGGCTAGAGCGGACGATCGTCCATGCCGACGGCGACTGGCCCGAGGGGCCGGAGCTGCTCGCCAAGGCAGACGGCGTCGTATTGTTCGTTTCCGAGGGGGCCAAGTGGATCGGCACGAACCCTGCACGGCGGGCCGCCTTTGCCGAGCTGGCCAAGCGCGGTGGTGGCCTCGCCGTCCTACACTGGGGCATGGGGACCAAGCCCGCCGAGCACATCGAGCCGTTTGTGGCGCTGTTTGGGGCCTGCCACGGCGGCCCCGACCGCAAATACAAATTCCTGGAAACGCAGGTTCGCGTTGCCACGGCCGATCACCCGGCAACGAAGGGGCTCAGCGATTTCACGATCAAGGAGGAATTCTATTATCAGCTCAAGCAACTGCCCGACGCCAGACTGGTGCCACTCTTGACCGCCGACATCGACGGCGAGCAGCCGATGGTCGCCTGGGCCTGGGAGCGGCCGGACGGCGGCCGTTCGCTCGGCTATTCCGGCTGTCACTATCACGAGAACTGGCAGCGCCCTGAATACCGCCGCTTCATTTCGCAGGCCGTCCTGTGGACGCTCAAGATCAAGCCGCCAGAAAAGGATTTCCCGGCGGAGGTAGCGGCGGACGACTTCACGCTGCCGAAGTAGCCGGCATCAGTTCCCGTACTCGTCGTACGTCCTTCCGACAAAGAAGCCGACGCCAGCGATCACAAGGCCGATCGCCAAACTGGTGACATGGACCGTTGAGAGCGGAATCAACTCCGGAATTCCCAGCGTCGGCCCGATCACCATCGCCGCCGCTGCCGGAAGCGCAAATAGCGCCATCTTCCAGCCGCGAAACATTCCCAGCACAATGAGCACGAACCCCGCGACACCGGCGTTGAAGCTGCTCAAGTATTTACCGACCACCGGAATGGCCAGGTCAGTCGTCTGCTGCTGGCCGATGGCCTGAGCTGCGCCGGCCAGCGACGACGCGCTTTGTTCCTGAACGCTCGTCTCGACCGCTGCCTTCACATTGGCCAGATTCTCCTTCGATACCAGGCCGTTCTGCCGGGCCCACAGCGCACACCCGGCAATCAACAGGCAGCCGATGAGGAACCGCACCTTTCCGCCGAGTACCATCGCCAGCGGCGAGAGGGCCGTTCCCGCGAGTCGCCGGCGCTTCGACTCGTAGGCCCCCTTCTTCGCGTCGGCCAGCATGGTCTTGATCTTCGATCGCTTCTTGGCCGCTTCCAAGGCTGAATCGACCGGTTTGCTCGTAGACGGCTGGGCGGCCGCAGCGCGGGTCTCAGCGGCATCGTCGAGAATTGCATCGGTCACGAGCTGCGCTCGCCGGCGGGCGGTGATCAGGTCCATCCCTTGCGCCTGGAGGCTGTTTTCTTCGAGCAGTTGGAGGTGCTTGCGGTCGCGCTCTTCGCGCCAGGCGACCAGCCGCGCGTCGATCCAGCGCACGATCCACTCCCGCCAGCCACGGAACCGGGGCCGGTCGCGGCCGGCGTCGCTTTTGCCCCACTGCTTTCGGGCCGCCAGCTTGGCCTCGTAGCCGAACAGGGCTTCGAATAACTCTTCCCACTGGTTGCCGCTGTACTTAGCGACAAATTGGTGCAAGGCCGCTTCATCGACCCCCTTCAGCCGCAGCGTCTTGAGGAGTTGTTGCATTTTTTCCAGCGGCTCCTTGCGCTGGTGAGCCAAGCCGCGGTCGAGAACGAAGTAGTACGCGAGCCCGGCTGCGACTCCCAAAACAGCCATCGCAATCGCCACGCCGACCCAACCCAGCACGTACACGACGACTGCGAGCAGGAGCCCTGCTCCAAGCCACGTCAACCAGTCGGTGAGCCGGGCGGTCGCCAGCCACTCGCGGCACTTGCCGAAGAGAAAGGTCTTTTCCAGGCTGCCGCTGGTGACGAAGTAACCGCCCACCGCCGCGACGAAGAGCACCGCCACGGCAGCCGACATTTTCCAGCTCAACAGCAGGCCAATCGCAAAAAGCAAACTGCCCAGAAGTAGTCCGCTCAGTAGGATTGGCCCGCGGAATTTCGCCAGGCTTGCGCCATTAAATGTGGCGAGGCACTCATCGAGCGTCCTGGCATGCTCCTCCTTGGGCGAATATGGACCGCTCGACTGAATGCCCAGGAATTCCTCCAAAGCCTTGATGACTTCGCCCAGGTTGGCGTAGCGATCTTCCGGCCGCTTGGCCACCATTTTGAGCGTAATGTCAGAGAGTCCTTTCGGCATTCGCTTGACGATTGCTTCGGGGCGGACAACCGGCTCGGTTTTGTGCTTGGTGATCACTTCCAGCGCCGACGCACCTTCAAACGGCGGCCGGCCGGTAAGCAAGACATACAGAGTGCAGCCGAGCGAATAGATATCGGCCCGGTGATCGACGCCTGCGGCATTTTCCGATTGCTCGGGTGCCATGTAAGCGGGCGTCCCCATGGCCATGTTGGCCAGCGTGACGTCGGCGGTCGCGGCCGCCAGCGACGAGCCCTTGCCGGCGGTCTGGGCCGTGGTCCCCTGCTCGGCGGCTTCTTCGGCCGCCGCAACTTGCGGCGTCTTCACAAGCCCC
>Ga0065705_10001904_pt1 | contig 24370 bp, 18 predicted proteins | sample SwibulcommuniRL2_FD_59092 | JGI IMG/M metagenome (GOLD analysis project Ga0065705, IMG submission 59092) | Bulk soil microbial communities from switchgrass field near Rose Lake, East Lansing, Michigan, USA - RL2 Bulk Soil v2 (version 2) | ecosystem: Environmental > Terrestrial > Soil >...
CCCCCGCCGCGCTCAAGGCGAGGATTGGCGGCGACGTACTCTCCATCGAGAGCCCCGCCCCGGAGCAGCTGGCCAAGGCCATCCGGGAGAAGCTCGGGGCCGAGGCGCAGGTGATGGACGGCTCGATCCGGCTGGAGCGACATGAAGCGCACCGCTTCGTGCCGACCCTGATCGAGTCGTTCGCCGGACAGATTTCCGCGGTCACGGTGGGCCGGCCCACCCTGGAGGATGTCTTCATCCAGCTGACCGGGCATCGCTTCTGGGACGAGGAGACCGCGGCAGCCGAGCGCGCCGCCGATAAGAGGGCCGGACGATGAACCTGGCCCTGGCGTCCTACGCGCTGTGGTGGCGTGAGCAGGTCCGTTTCTTCCGTCAGGGGAGCCGCGTGTTCGGCGCCTTCGTACAGCCCTTGATATTCTGGGCCCTGTTCGGGTCGGGTTTGCGGGCTTCCTTCAAGGCCCCCGTGGGTGGCGGGCAGATGGGGTACCTGGAGTATTTTTTCCCCGGCACGGTGGTGATGATTCTGCTGTTCACCGCGATCTTTTCCACCATCTCCGTCATCGAGGACCGCCGCGAGGGTTTCCTCCAGGGAGTGCTCGTGGCGCCGGTTCCCCGCTCGGCCGTGGTGCTTGGAAAGGTGCTGGGCGGGACGACGCTGGCGGTGCTGCAGGGGACGATACTGCTGGCGCTGGCGCCGCTGGCGGGAATTCACTTGACGGCGGTCACCTTCTCCGAGGCGGTGGCGCTGCAGATGGTGGTGGCGTTCGCGCTGACTGCCCTGTCGTTCTGTATCGCCTGGCGCATGGAATCCACCCAGGGATTTCACGCCATCATGACGCTGTTCCTGATGCCGCTTTGGCTGCTCTCCGGATCCTTTTTCCCCGCCCGTGGCGTGCCCGCATGGCTGGGTGTCCTGATGAAAATCAACCCGCTCACCTACGGTGTGGCGGCGATGCGTCAGGTCCTCTATCCCGGCGACCTGGAGCAGGCGAGAGACCTTCCGCCCCTGGGTGTGTCCCTGGCCGTCACGCTGGCATTCGCGGCCACTGCCTTCATAGTGGCCTCGCTTCTGGCCCGCCGGCGCGGCAAGGACGGGCGATGAGCGGCGAGGAAAAGCGCCTTCCCGTGGCCCTGCTCTGGGCCCTGCTGCTGCTGGTCATCGGCGGAATCGTGGCCGCCTATCTGGGGACCCGGTTCAGCGCCTCGGCCAGAGCCGCGAAGCTTCCGGTGCTGGGTACGCTGCCCGATTTCTCCCTGACCGAGCGCAATGGGAAGACCATCACCCGGGCCGACCTTCTGGGAAAGGTGAGCGTCGTGGATTTCATCTTCACCTCCTGCGCCGCCCAGTGCCCGCAGGTGACGGCCCAGATGGTGAAACTTCAGAGCTTCGCCCTGCCGCGCTGGAAAAACGTCCAGCTGATCAGCCTCACCGTGGACCCCGAGCGCGACACTCCCGAGGTGCTTTCGGAATATGCCAAGGGCTTCTCGGCCGACCCCGAGCGCTGGATTTTCCTGACCGGCGACAAGGATCGGCTGGATGATCTCACCCGCAACGGCTTTAAGGTCGCCTCCGCCTCGAAAGTGCCGGTGGACACCTCTCCCGACGCGGTCCTGCACAGCGTGTCGATGGTGCTGCTCGATGCTCAGGGACGCATCCGTGGATACTACGAATCCACCGACCCGGAAGAGATGGCACATTTGCGTGCCGATCTGGCGGCGCTGGCAGGTAGCGGCGGGTAGCCCTTTGATAATGATGACCCCCATCCACGCTCTGCCGCATCTGAACGCCTCCCTGAATGCGCTCAGTTTCGTTTTCCTGATTTCCGGCTACCGGTTTATCCGAAGCAAGCGCATCGCCGCGCACAAGGCTTGCATGCTCTCGGCGTGCGTCACTTCCCTGCTGTTTTTCGCTTCCTACATCACCTACCACGCCCAGGTAGGCTCGGTGAAGTTTCCCGGCGTCGGATGGCCCCGCACGCTCTATTTGTCGATTCTTTTCACGCACACAGTTCTCGCCGCCACCGTCCCCGTCCTGGCCATCCTGACCCTCCGCCTGGCTTTCAAGGAAAACTTCCCCTCACACCGGCGGCTCGCCCGCTGGACCTTTCCCATCTGGGCGTACGTCTCCATCACCGGAGTCGTGGTCTATCTGATGTTGTATTGGATCTACGGCGCGCAGGCCTAGTGCCGGCTCATCTCATCCAGAATCCACCGCTGTCTCTCAGGCGGATAGAATCTTATAAGCTGGAATTTGGCCTTGAGCTTCACCCGACGCAAGTTAATAGATGTTTCCGAGCGTAGAATCAGTGAAGGTATTGGCGACGGAAGCCTTCGCCGGTTCTCTACTAAGTATTGTTGGTGGGCGGAAGAGATGACAAGGCTAACTGACAATTCTAGTCGACGTGAGCCGTCATCAAACGTCACGGTCGCCATCTCGATGGCCGTCTATGGCATGGCAATGTGTGGCGCGATGCTGCTCATCGGTCTGTATCACTATGGAACCACATCTTCATTGGGTCAGTTCCTTCTCAGCCCCAGTGTAATTCTATGTTTGGTCGCAGTGTTAGGGCTCCTCATGTCAAGCGGCGTGCTCGTTCGATTTCTTTGTGGTTCGCAGGGCCGCAACAGGGACAGGTGGTATGCCGTGGTCATGAGTCTCCTGGTCATCGTTCTGACCGGAGGAATCTGTGAAGCCGTTCTTCGCATCGCAGCTGTTGAGGAGCACTACGGTACTTTTGTGGCTAGCTTTCATCTGCTTCCCATCCAGTGGCGAGAGTTCGCTGATCGCCAGCGAACGATGCTGGCATTGAGCAAGGCGGACAAAAAAGCTTTTACTGTAGGCGATGATGCCTTAGGGTGGAAAATTGCACCAAACCGGAAAAGCGAAGATGGTTTATACGCGAGCAGTGCCGAGGGACTGCGGAGCGCAACGCAGGGAGAAGTCCTGCGCAACGGGCTTGGTGACTGTCGGGTTGCGCTCGTCGGGGACTCTTTTACGTTCGGTGCCGGCGTGCGCTTTGAAGACTCGTGGGCTTATCGGTTGGAGCAACTGCTCCCCAAAGGTTGTCGAGTACTGAATTTCGGTGTCGGCGCTTATGGGATCGACCAGATGTATCTTCGATACAAGAGAGACGTGACTTCGTGGAAGCCCGATCTGGTGATTCTGTCGTTCATTGACCCCGACCTCGACCGAACCATGAACTCCTATGGATTTTTCATTGTCGACCAAGGCCCGTTTCCGTTTATGAAGCCTCGATTCGTTCTTGATCAAGGAGGCACGCTCAATATTGTGAACCAGCCTCTGCCGAAGGCGGAGGATATATTCATGCTTCCCTATATTCACGATGTTCCATTCATCGAATACGACCAGAAGTACAAACGAACAGACTGGGATAGGCCACAATGGCGGTATCTGTACCCTTCTTACTTTTTGCGGTTTCTGATCTCGATACCGTTCTCTGAAAAGGACCGACCATTTGTGTCTGACTCGGATATGCGTGCACTCAATCAAAGCCTCCTGAATGCCTTCGTTGAGGCGGTGCATAAGGACGGAGCAACCCCTTTGCTCGTATACCTGCCTAACATACGGGATTTCAAAGAAAAATCACCATGGATTCCGGAGGGACTCCAAATTCTCCAAAATGCACAACTAGAGCATGTGGATCTGACATCCTGCCTTAAGCGAGATTTAGAATCCAATCATTTCATTCCGAAGGGTAAGGCATCCGAAGGGCACTATACTCTCCAAGCAAATGCGGCCGTCGCCGCATGTTTGGGTCCGATTGTGCGGGATCTGTTAGGGAAGGCAAAGGCAGAGTAATTATTACTCCTGCCAAGCTAGGCCTGTACATCATGAAACCGCTCAGCAAACGGCCGCTGGACCTCGCGCTGGTCGCGTTCTTCATCGTCAACCTCGGATTCATCACCTACATCGTCGATGTGGAGCAGCTGATCATCGACGATCCCGCGCACTTCACCTATCCCCTCTGGCCGCCCGCGAGGCTGGTCGATCTCATCCACTGGTGGGGAAAGACCTACGATCCGCTGCTGCTGGCGCGTCCCACGTGGTGGAAGGCGACCATCTGGATCGACTCGATCTGCTTCGGACCATTTTATGCGTTCGCGATTTACGCGTTCATCAAGAACCGGAACTGGATCCGCATGCCGAGCGTGATCTGGGCCTCGGTGATGATGACCAACGTGACCATCATCCTCTCCGAGGAGATCTCGGGGCCGCACAAGACGCCGCAGCTGCCGATGGTGCTGTTCGCCAACGTGGCGTGGCTGGTGTTCCCGATCCTCGTGCTCTTCCGCATGTGGGGCCGCGAGAGGCCGTTCGAATGAGCTTCAAGGAGCAGTACGGACCCTGGGCGCTGGTCGCGGGCGCCTCGATGGGTCTGGGCGCTGCGTTCGCCACCGAGCTGGCCGCGCGCGGCTTCAACCTGATCCTCCTGGCGCGTGGGTCCGGCGCGCTGGAGGCTCTGGCGGAGCGATTGCGCAAAGCCTTTTCGGTGGAGGTGCGCACGGTGACGGCAGATCTGGGCGACCTGCGCGCCGCCGCGCGCTGCGCCGAGCTGGCGCAGGAGCACGAGATTGGCCTGCTCGTCTACAATGCGGCGTACTCAAAGGTCGGCCTTTTTCTCGACGGCACACTCGAAGATCATCTGCGCACCGTCGACGTGAACTGCCGCGGCCCGGTCTCGCTGGCGCTCGCGCTGGGCAAGCCAATGGCCGCGCGCAAGCGGGGCGGCATCCTCCTCATGTCGTCGCTGGCGGGTGGTCAGGGCACGCCGCTGGTGGCCACCTACGGTGCGAGCAAGGCATTCAACCTGGTCCTGGCCGAGAGCCTGTGGTACGAGCTGCGCGAGCACGGAGTCGACGTATTGGCCTGCCGCGCGGGCGCGACGCGTACGCCTGCGTTCGAAGCGTCGCAGCCGCAGGGCAAGACGCCGATGATGGATCCCGAGCCTGTGGTGCGTCAGGCGCTCGACGCGCTCGGCGGCGGCCCCAGCATGGTGCCCGGCGCGCTCAACCGCACCGTCGCGTTCGTGTTCGCCCGCTTCCTTCCGCGTCGTGTGGCGGTTTCGATCATGGGGAAGGCCACGCGCAAGCTCTACCCGCAATGATCATCGGCGAGCCCGGTTAGGCGATGTAAACTGCATCTTCACCTCACGTCTCGTGAATTACTGCAATTTACCCGTCGCGACGAAGACATCAGCACTCCCCGATCGAGCACCTCCGCAGACGGGAAATACCCGGGTGGGCGACGCCGCGACGCCATTGTAGTCGCCGACGAACCCGATCCTTCCCAGCCGCTCGCTGGTCGTGCGACCAGATTGCCCAGAGGACTTCCACTGCCTTGTCGGCGTTCATGCTGGGCGCACAAAGAAAAGAGACGGCGGCGGCCGTCTCTTCCCTACTTCCTAATTGCCAAGGCAGACCATCTAGCTCAGCGCTGATGGACAAGATGGCGCCTTATCCACTAGTTGCAGGAGACTTCGTGCAATTCTCCTTGCCCCCGCTCAGGAATCTCGATATACGTTCCGCTCTGACTGCAGTAGACCTGTGAGGTTCCTAGAGTTTCCTGCGCGCACCTTCGGGCGCGGTCACAGTCGAAAATATCTGCTCCCCACCCTGAGATTCTCAGGATGTATGCTTCACCTCCAACGTAGGTCCAGTGGTACGCTTTCCTTGCGGCCCACGCGAAGGTCACACCAGTGCTGACAGCGAGCGCTGCAACGACAAGCAGGGCACTCAAAATCCTTCCACCGTCCTTTACACTCTGTCTCATGATTTACACCCCTTGGCCTTGAGCCCATTTGTGATGTGGAACTTGACTCAGTCGATGAGAAAACTGAACACGCCTAATTCGCCACCCACGCGTATTCTTCGCCGCCATGAACAGACTTGTTGTGAGCATCAGCGTCCGCCTGCGCGGCCCGATAGGTTTCGCGCTCCGGACCCGTCCAAAAGGAATGATCCGTCTCGCACAATGCGTAGAACGTCGATTTCGCGGCATGCAGCGATGTGTGTCCAAGGACACCGAGAGTACTGAGCACTATTGCTGCGACGATCAACGCCCGCATCAAATTAAATGCAACTTTCCTCATTTTACTTTCCTCCCTTTGATACTGAGTTCGGTAGTCTTGTGCCAGCTCGCTCGTAAATTGAGGCGGAACTTCGGCTTCCAATCTGGGCTTTCTCATCTCTGCGTCATCTGACCTCACCTTCCTCTCTGCGACGCATTCCTTTTGCTCGGCATGACACGGAACACGCCGCGGCAGTTTCTTGGGCAAATGCAACAACACTCCAAGGTCGGACTAACCTTCTGGTGGTTGGAACTGAATTGTTGGACTCAGGCGGGAGAGACTAAGGCTACAGTCACTGGCTAGAGTAGGAATAAACGAACACGGGAGACAGTTCCCGCGCGCGGCGCCCGTACTTGGTTCAACGGAACCGTGTTGTCTCGATGCGTCGGATTTTGGCGACCTCGGCACGACATCTCGGGCAATTTTCGACGTGGTGCAGATCGTCTGACTCGCTCGCAAGGCGCTCCGGCTGGAGAGCAACCGTCACTACTTGATCTGCAGACAGGTGGCCCGACAGGGCGGCAGGAGTCGCACGCCTGATGGCGTCGATTGCGAGTCTCAGTAGGGGTAAATTGCGCTGACAGTCTTTGCAGGAGGCCAAGTGCTCTCGAAGTTGCTCATCTTTTTCGAATTGCAGCAGATTCACAATATCTTCGCATTTCATTATTATCACTCCCTATAGCCTGATGGATCTCGAGGACCTATCCACTGGGTGTACGTGTTGGCAACGAGTGGATATTAGTGGCTAAGGGAAGTACCTCACAGCCGTTCGAGCTGGATCCCAAGGCTCGGCAGTCAAGAAAGAACCTGGATGTTCAAAATCACAACCCGTGGCATCCCGCTGGAAGTCGTCAACTAAAGCTCGCTGGATAAGCATCGTACACTCCTTCGCGATGCCGGAGCCACCTTGCAAACAAGACCGGGAGTTCCCTAGCACGGCATCGCTTGATTTCTGACTATGAATGAAAACTGGGTTATCAGACCTTAGCTGCATTAGTGATCGGGAGTTGAGTAGGTGGGAGTGAATCAGACTACAACGACACGAGGGGCGCTGTGCACGAGAATCTATTGATCGAGTTCGAGCGGCAACAAAACTCTCGAGCACAGGCATGCACTTGGGTGAACCAGATCGCATCAGTTGGATAGCACCCGCAAATCCACGTGTGCACTGAGCACTGGCCATTTCGCCCCGCGACTCAGTAGTGTGATCTTGCGCCTGTCTTAAGATCTCAGTTAAGAACGGCAGAACCCACCCTCTCTCTTTTCCTTACCGCAAGCGCTCTTGCTATCTTTTTCCCCGCCCACAGGAGACTCTGGTGCATCAACCACTTTACTGTGCCTTCCGCCAAGCCAAGCCGCGCGGCAGCTTCGCGATTCGTGAGATTCTCAAAGAGTCTTAGGACCCATATCTTGCGATAAATCTCAGGAGCGCTAGCAATGATCGAATCCACTAACTCCTTATCGTCCTGTTTCTCGAGCAGCTCCAACGGACCAGAAGCGGAGTCCTCGACGGCTTTCAGTTCCTCTTCGGGAACGACCTTCCACCTGGAGATCTCTCTCCAGAGCTCCACCGCCCGTCTGTAGGTTATAACAACAATGAAACCCTCGAAGTTCTGGATAGGATCGCCAGACCCTCGCAGCCTTTCGAGCAAAGAGCAGTAGACCTTCGATTCAAGGTCGTCCCAGTAGCCCGATAGTTTGGGAAAGTTGTGAAGGACGCTCCCGATGAGAGACTTCGCCGCTTCGAGCGTTTCTCGATCTCCATTGAGAAATCTTTGCACGGCATTTGGACCTCGGAGGATCGAGTCTCTACTGAACATTGCTGCTCTCCTTAGTGTGGTGAAGCACCGCTATGCGGCGGAAGGAGGACAGGCAATGAGTGTGCCAATGATTTGGCTGGTCACGGTCTTTGCGTTTCTTGTGAACGAATGCCTGCGTCAACCCATTGATAGATGCACCATTCGAAAGGGAATTCTAGCCCTATGAAACCGGTAGACCGGCATACAAGGATCGTGTGCTGCACCTGATCTGAATTTCAAAACTGTAATCCACGGACAGTTTTTGCAGCATGCATTCTTATAACCCACCCTCATAGGTTGTCTAAACCATTTCCGTTGGGCAGTTTGAGCTTGTCTCAGACTGGGCTTGGGATGGCATGCCTGGACACACTGTGCCAGTCTGCGGCGGCGCCAGACCCTCCCTGCGGACACTTGGTAGCAATGCTGATCCTGCGCGCTCATCGGCGAATAGGAGTGAAAAGCTGGATTTTGGCGCCGGACAGTGGGTATTGTTTCAACGTCGTCACTCTTGGGCAGTCAAAGTCAGGGCATTGAGAGTCCCATCAAGGGCGGAGTTCAGGATTCATGAAGCTGGCGCCTCTCGACATGAAACTGGCCACCCGGATTCGCCGCCAGCTCAAACGGGACACTGCTGATCTCGTCGACTTCGCTACGGCGATGGTGCGCATCCCGACCGAGAACCCCCCAGGCAAGTCGTACGCCAGGTGCGCCGATCTGATCGCATCACGGTTGCGCCAATTGGGCCTCACGACCCGCCTCATCGATCCCTCCGGCTCTGCGCCGTCGGTCGTTGGCGTGTTCGGCGCGGGGGAGCGTGCGCTCTACTTTAGCGGACACTACGACGTTGTCCCGGCTCAACACCAAGGGCAGTTCGCGCCTGAGGTGCGCAAAGGCATTCTGCATGGTCGCGGGGCGGCGGACATGAAGGGCGGCATCGCGGCGATGGCTTTCGCTATTCATGCGCTCGACAAAGTCGGATTCGAGCCCGCGGGCCGCATCGTTTCCATGTCCGTGCCTGATGAAGAGACCTCCGGCCCGGGAGGCACGGTGGCGCTCGCAGCCGCGGGTTTCGTGGAACGGGATGCGGTGGGCATGCTGACCATGGAGCCGACCGGGGGCGTTGTCTGGAACGCCAATCGCGGCGTCATATCGCTGCGCATCACCGTGAAGGGCAAGCCGGCGCACGTTGGGCTGCATTTTCGCGGCGCCAATGCTTTTCGTGGAATGCTCGATGTGGCCGGCAAGCTGGCTGAGATTGAAGCCCGGATTGCCCAACGCCGTACCGCATTCAATATCAAGCCCGACGCCGCGCGCCGGTCCGTCCTTCTCCTGGGCGGCGAGCTCGCGGGCGGTCACAATTTCAATGTAGTACCGGACCGGGCATCCTTCACCGTAGACCGGCGCACCAACCCCGAAGAGGATTTCGACCTCGAGCGTGATCGCCTCCTGGAGGTGGTTGAGAAAGTGCGAGCACCGGGCCTGAAATTCACGGTGGAGGTGTTGCAGGAAGGTCGCTCGTCAACCACGAGCGTCAAGAGTGCGTTGGCCCGCTCCCTCGGGTCGAGCATTCGCAGGGTGACGGGAAAAGCCGAACGGTTCGAGCTGTGCCCGGGCGTGCTGGAAACGCGACACTACGCGGCGCTCGGAATTCCTGCACTTGCTTATGGGCCCGGACTGCTGTCCGTGTCGCATGGCTCGCATGAATTTGTATCAGTGCAACGCCTCGTGGAGTGCGCGGAGGTGTATGCGCTGGCGGCAGCGCGTCTCCTGGCCTGAGATTGCGCACGCCCTTTCACGCCATCGACCCGTCCTCTTCCGGTCAAATCCATCCGGTTTCGCGTCACTTCAAGCCATGTGCCAGTCGATCACCGCCGGACTCAGGGTCCTTCGAAAACCGGGCGGATAGAACTTCAAGCTGGATTTTGGCGTCCGAGAGCGGGTATTGTTGTCAGCCGACCCTGTCCCGTTTCTGCTCAGGAGCCTTTCATGAAAACCCGTGTCCTTATTCTCGCTTCGCTCGTATTGCTCGCGCAGTTTGCGGTCGCGCAAAACTCCGCGCCAGCGAAGCCGGCTGGCAACGAAAAGCCCGTCACCGAGCTACCCTACAGTCCCAGCCTCGACCTCACTTCGATGGACAAGTCGGTCGATCCCTGCACCGACTTCTACGCGTACTCGTGCGGCGGCTGGCAGAAAAACAATCCCATCCCCTCCGACCAGTCTTCCTGGAGCGTCTACGGCAAGTTGACGAACGACAACCAGCGCTTCCTCTGGGGCATTCTCGACGACCTCTCCAAGCCCAAGGCCGGCGCCACCCGCAACGTCAGCCAGCAGAAGATTGGCGACTACTTCGGCGCCTGCATGGACGAATCCGCCATTGAGCAAAAGGGCGCCTCGCCGCTCAAGCCCACGCTCGACCGCATCGCCACCCTCCGCGACAAGCGCGCCCTCGCGCCGCTCATTGCCCAGCTGCATCTCGCCACCCTCAACTTCTATTATGGCGGAATGATGTTCGGCTTCGGTTCGAACCAGGACTATGCCGACTCCACGCAGGTCATCGCCTTTGCCGAAGCCGGCGGCCTCAGCCTCCCCGACCGCGACTATTACACCAAGACCGATACCAAATCGCAGACCATCCGCGAAAAGTACGTTGCCCACGTCACAAAAATGTTCGAGCTCCTCGGCGACCCGCCGCAAACCGCTGCCCAGCAGGCCCAGCGCATCCTCGACCTCGAAACCCGCCTCGCCAAGGCCTCGCTCACCCGCGTCGAGAAACGCGACCCCTATAAGCTCTTCCACAAGATGTCGCGCGCCCAGCTCCAGCAGCTCACGCCTTCGTTCGATTGGAGCGCCTTCCTCTCCGGCGTGGGCATTCCTTCCGTCCAGACCTTCAACGTCACCGAGCCGGAGTACTACAAGGCGCTCGAAACCGAGATCAACAACGTCGCGCTCGATGACTGGAAAAACTATCTCCGCTGGCACCTCGTCCACAGCAAGGCGCAGTACCTTTCGTCGAATTTCGTGAACGAGGACTTCGACTTTTACAGCCGCACGCTGCGCGGCACGCCGCAGATGCGCCCGCGCTGGAAGCGCTGCGTCGCGCTTGTGGACCGCCAGCTCCCCGAAGCGCTCGGCCAGGAATTCGTCGCCCGCACCTTCACCTCTGACATGAAGCGCCGCACCCTCGAGATGACCCAGAAAATCGAAAGAGCCATGGAGCAGGACATCAACACCTTGACTTGGATGAGCCCGGAAACGAAGCAGCAGGCTCTCGCCAAGCTCCACGGCATCGTCAACAAGATCGGTTATCCCGACAAGTGGCGCGACTATAGCTCTCTTAACATCGTCGCTGGCGATTTCTACGGCAACGTCGACCGCGCCCTCACCTTCGAGTCGAGCCGTCGGATGAACAAAATCGGCAAGCCGGTCGATCACGGCGAATGGGGCATTTCACCTCCCACCGTCAACGCCTACTACGATGCCCAGATGAACGACATCAACTTTCCCGCCGGCGTCCTCCAGCCCCCGCTCTACGACGCCAAAATGGACGACGCGCCCAACTACGGCAACACCGGCTCGACGATCGGCCACGAACTCACCCACGGCTTCGACGACGAAGGCCGCCAGTTCGACGCAAAAGGCAATCTCAAGGACTGGTGGACTAAGCAGGATGGCGAGGAATTCACCCGGCGCGCCCAGTGCATCGTCGATCAGTACGCCGGCTATGTCGTCGTCGACGACATCCACATCAACAGCAAGCTGACCGAGGGCGAAGACGTGGCCGACATCGGCGGCACCATCCTGGCTTGGATGGGCTGGAAAGCCGCCACCGTTGGCCAGAAACTCGAAAACCGCGACGGCTTTTCGCCCGAACAGCGTTTCTTCATCGGCTTGGCGCAGTGGGCCTGCGAGAACCAGCGTCCGGAAGAGCAGCGCGTCCGCGCCATCACCGACCCGCATTCTCCCGGCAAATACCGCATCAACGGCGTGGTGGTGAACATACCGGAATTCGGCCAGGCATTTTCCTGCAAAGCCGGCTCACCCATGCTCAAGTCGAAGGACAAGATCTGCCGCGTCTGGTAATTCGTATCTTTTCACACTTGCTCGACTGCAGAGTTAGTCCGAAATCGTTCGCACTATGCCCGAGGTCCCGTCTACTTCCACGAGAGCACCGTCTTTCCAAATAGTCGTAGCATCCTCCACTCCCGCCACGCAGGGGATGCCGTATTCGCGTGCCACGAGTGCGCCGTGCTGAAGCGACCCGCCGATTTCCAGAATTATCCCGCCGGCGTTTACGAAAAGCGGCGTCCATCCGGGGTCGGTCGCTCGCGCCACCAGGATTTCGCCCTTGAGTAGCGGCTTTTCGCTCGGCGAGTGCAAGACCTTCACTTGTCCGCGCACCATCCCGACCGATACGCCGGCTCCCGCATGCTCGCCCGGTTTCTTAGGCGGTCGCGGCGGCTGAGGGATGAATCCGCGTGAGTCGATCAGAGCCGGCGGCTTCTTCACGCGTGCGAGCTTGCGCAAATAGGCGGTATTGTCGTGCCCGAGTTTCCGCAAATCCAGCGAACGGTCAACCAGCGCAGCCTCGTACTGCTCCATGGTCAGATCAAATACCTGATCCACGCGATCGAGTCGGCCATCAACCACCCATGTCCGCGCGGTCGCCTGCATCATGCGGCGAATGATTGCCACCCCCAGCACCAAGTATTTCTTGTGAGTCTCACGATATCCGCCAAACGTGGAGAAGAATCGATAGTCCTTCTCAAATGCAGCGGTTTTCCTCGAATCGTTGGCCTGCATCCGCGCATGCATTGCTTCATAGGCCGCCTCGCGCTCGCGCGCTTTGCGTTCGAAAGCCTGCGTAGGAGTCTCGCCGGTCGCGTTTTTGGTCGATATCAACAATTCAATCAATAGCCGCGGGTCGTCGTAGTAGCGCACCGCCGCCACATCAATTTCCGCAGCACCGCGAAAGCCATAGGCGTCGAGAAAAGCCATCCATGCACGCTGAAACGCTTCAGGAAGTTCTCCCGACCTCAGTTTCTTCTCCAGCTCGTCGGCGTCGAGCCCTTCCGGCAAAAGCTTGGCAACCTCCGCAAGCATGAGTCCCATTTCGGTCGTTACGTTGTGCGGAAGTGCCATCAGAAGCTTTCCCGCATCAGGATCGCTGCCCGCAGCCGCTTCCATGCGGCCCGCCGCATAACGCGATGCAACGGTGAGCGGAATCGTGTAGAAAATGACTTTCAAGAACATCTGTCGCAACAATTCTTCCCAAATTACGCTCACGGAAGCGTCCTTTTCCGCGATGCGTACCATTTCCAAGTCAAAATCTCGCAGTCTCTGTTGCACGAATGCATCCATCGCTTCGGGGTCATTCTTCGCGCGGCGAATCATGAGAAATATTTTCGGCAGACGCCACATGAGTCCGTACGGAAGGAGTCGGATTTTCCAAGTAGGCGAGACATATTCACGTTCATCCAGCGTCCCAAGCGCCTTTGCGCCGAGCTCGTCGACGATGGGCATAAGCTCCATGACCTTTCTTTTACCGGCGAGCTTGAGCCCGTTCGATAGGTTGAAAAAAAGCTTCCCGTCGCTGATCCACGGAATAGTCGTCTCGACGTCTTCAGAAATGTCGCGAAGAAAAAGAAGCGTGCCGACGACTTTCATGAGATGGCGGAAGAGGCTCGAGCCCATTTTCGACATGGGCTCGGCCATCGCCTGTGCGGTGGCAGTCACGTCGAAATACAGACGCTTGCGTGCACCGGGCACGGTAATGAGCTCAGGCGAGAGCGGAACGTAGGTGGTGATGGGGCGGGCTTGTAGCAAAAACAATTTGTCTCCCGCAAAGGCCCATTCGATATCCATCGGCATTGTGTATTTCGTTTCAACTTGTTTGACTAGCCGAGTCAGCTCGACAAGCTGTTTGTCCTCAAGTGTCCGCTCCTCGCTGCGGTACTTTTGCTTTTCCTTTGTTCCTCCACTGCCGACAAGCCACAGGGAAGTCTCCTTGCTCCCGATTCTCACGTCTCTTACTTCTTCGCGTACTTTGTCCACGGTAAAAGTGTCGGGGGTTACAAGGCCGGCGACGACGGTCTCGCCGAGGCCCCAATTTGCATTGAATACGGCGTCGTCAAAGTTGTTTGTGACGGGATTCAGCGAAAATCCCACACCTGAGATTTCGCTCGCGATTTGCTCTTGCACCACGACCGCGATCTTCGGATCGTTGGCGACGAAGCCGTTTGCGCGCAGGTACACGACGACGCGATAGTCGAGCGCGGATTGGAAACACTTTTTGATTGCGCCGTGGAGCGTATCCGCATTCACGCCTAGCACCGTTTCGTAGCCACCCGCGAAAGACGCGCCCTCCAAATCCTCGTTGGGGGACGAAGAGCGCACCGCAAAAAGCGCTTCGTGCGTGAACCTTGAGAGAGCTTCGGCAAGCGCTCCTACCTGCTCTTCTGTGAAGTGAAATGTGGACGCGGCTTTTTTCATCTCGTCGCAAGCCAGTTTGTCCTCGGGTGCCTGAAAGAAATCCTTCCATTCGGCAGTGCGTTTCAAAGCCGCAAGCCACTCATCAAAAAAGTGCACGGTGAGGATGAAGCCCCGTGGAACGGGGAGTCCAGCACGCGCACTCTCCATCAGGGAGAGGCCCTTGCCGCCGACGTCGGGCAGAGTCGCTTTCGCTTCGTCGGGAAAATGATAGACACGCTTCTGCATGGGCCGATTATACGGTTTCGCGAGGTGCTTTCATGTGCCGCTTGCCCATCAGGGCTCAGTCAGCCTCATCAGGCGTATTCGCGGATTCATCCACTAGGTGCTCCCAAAGCCCGCGGATTTCCGGCTCTTCCAGCTCCGCAGGCTTCAAGTGCTTGAGCATTTCGATGATCTGATAATCCACGAAGTCCAGCTGCCCCGTGTGCGGCGCGAGGAGTGCCGCCAGCTTGCCGCGGTCCAGGCGTCTCAGATCGAGCGCCACGCCGACCACTTCCGCGGCGGGATCGATCCATCGCAACAGCCCCGCCTCGCGAAGCGCCGAAGCGTGTTCCGACAGAGCCTCTTCGATGGGAATGTCGAATTCTCTCTCGGGTCGGTTTTCGACCTCCTCCTCGGACCAGGAATTCGGATCCGAGATGGGTCCGAGCAGGCGGCGCGGGATCCAGCAGTGCATGCCCTCGAAGCCATCCACCTCGACCCACCTTTCATCCTCACCTTCGAAGTAGTCATAGATCCTCGCGGTGCTCCCGGCGCTGAGCCTCATCCAGTTCACAGGTTTCGAGGGGACTCCCGGCGACTGGTCGCACCTGACGGAATGCATGCCGGCGGGAGGGACTACCTGGAGAACCCTTGGATCGGTCGGGTCCAGAGATCCCGAATACCCTCCCCAATCCGTGATGCTGCAAACGTAAGGGCGTGACTCGGAATCGCCCGGCAGGAGCGAGCGGTCGCGAGACAGATAATCGATTACCGATGCGACCGTGTTCCGGCCCAATCCCAGGGAAGGATCCAAGTCTCGCAGGCCCCGAACGGCGGATGCTTCGTCGAGGAGTTGGAGCGTTTCCAGGGCGGCGTCCACCAGTAGGATAGGTTCGACCTGGGCCCGTTGGCGCAACAGATCAACCAGGATTGGAACGGTTCCGGGGTGGCGGACCCTTTGAAGGGCATGGATCGCGGCCAGGCGATCCATCAGGTGCTCATCCTGGAGGGCGATTTCCTGGATGCGCTCTATCGCCTCGCTCGAGTCGAAGGCAGTTAGCGAAAAAGCAGCGCAATCCCGCACGAAGTTGTCGTCGGCCTCGCTGACGGAGAGCAGGGTTTCCAGGGCCAGCGGGGAGTCGGCCCAATTGGGAAGGGCCTCGACGGCGGTCCGCCGCACCCAGGCGCTCTCGCTGCTCGCAAGCTCGGCTATCACGGGAAGGGCGTCGGGCAAACGCGAATCGGAGAAGGCGTGGATGGCGGCGACCGCGAATGCCGGATCACGCCTCGGGGCAAACCTCAGCAAATCGCTCCAATGAACCGCGGAGCGGTTGCGGGTCAGAGCCCCTATGAGATCAACGCGCACCCAGGGTCGGCTCTCATGGCGCCAGGCGGACTCGAGCAATTCCGCGGCGTCCGGATCCTCGTGTCGCGCAAACCATCGGATGGCCTGCCAATGAGCGTTCTCCGAGGGACCGCGCAGCGCTTCCAAATAGAGCGGAGACAAGAGCGTCGAGTCGGTGTTGATGAGGTTCTCCAGAGCCCGGAACTCCGTCCATTCGTCCCTTGGAGACTCGATGGTGCCGCGCAGGAGAGCGAGGACGCGCAACGCGTCCGAAGGAGGGGCCAGGGGGTCCAGGTCGGCCAACGGATCGAAGGCATATTCGGAATCTTCGGCCGCTCGCCTCCTGTCACACAGGTTGTCACTTTGCAGCGAATCAAGAGTATTCATCATCAACTCGAACTCCTCCGTGTCGAGGGGCTTCGCCGCTGGGGTCTCCGGGCTCGCCGTGAGGCACAGAAAGGCCAGGCTCAGGGAAGTGAGGGATGGAGGGTGGGTTCCTTGCCTTGGAGAGTCTGTCATGGGAGCCTCCTGAAAATTTGGCCCCCTCTCGACAGAAACATAGCCCCGTCGGATTGCCTGAGCAATGCATGATGAAGATGCTGTCCGTCCACCGCGTGACCGGTGGGCCAGCGATGCGTTTGTCGGCGCGCAACCGCCGATGGGGAGTGAAGCGCGGCCTGCGCGTTCGCGGTTCAGGCTCAGCGAATCCTGAGAATCGCCTCCCCGGAGGACTGGGCCTGCGCGTACATTGGAAGCAGGAGGCGCCTATGTGGAACAAGCCATGGTCGGGTAACGTGCAGATTCTGATCGGTGCATTGACGTTGCTTCTCGGCGCGATTTCGGTGCGCGTCGAGGCGGAGCCGGGCGAGTCGAAACAGGGGCGGGCCCTTGCGGCCGTCGCCGCCGCCATCGTCACCTGTTCTTCGCACCCCTGCTTCGGGGAGAGTGGGGAAGAGGCCCGCAAGGAGCTGCAAGGCAGCCTGCTTACGGATGGCTACTTCGATTACAGCGATTTCGCGACGGCCTACCCCTCGGCCAAGGGGTTGGTCCAGGGTGTCGTGGAATGGGAACTCGAGTCGGAAGTTAAACAGGTGGATCTCAAGATCGCAGACTTCCGCGTCAAACCCGCGGACTTCCTTCCCCAGCTGGGGCAAGCGCTGGAGGGGTGTGAGTTGGAGTGGGACGATGAGTTCGGGGAAGACCCTCAGGCCGGTGAAAACCAGTGCGATGGCGGCGCAACGTGCGCCTGGACCTGCTCGGCACAGGGGCAGTATTCCGACGACATTCTCATCTCCGTCTATTACATTCCGGGGCTACTGCTGCTGGAAATCGGGCCCTGACGACTAATGCCGAAGGGGTCACCGTGGCTACGATTGGCACCAGGTGATGGTTGGGTGGCGAGAGCATCGCGGGCGAGAGCCAGGGCAAGACTCCGGTCAGAGCCGCCGGGCGGGCTTAGCGACAGGCCGGATTACGCCGGCCCACCATCGGCCGGAGGGGCCTGCTGTGGTGGTTGCGCCGGGGGCGCGAGCTCTTCCGGACCGGGAACCGAGGGTTCCGATGCGGGCTCCTCTTCGCCGGGGAGCACCCAGTGCTCGGGAGGCTTGCGCGGATAACTGAAGACAGAATCGGGAGTCAACCCGATGATGATGATCGCCGAGAGGACCAAGGGAGAGACGACGATGAGCGCCAGCGTGCGCTTTTCCAGCGCCAGGTGCATGAAGTAGGCGGCCACCAGCCCCGCCTTGACCAGCGCCATGACCACCAGGCAGATGATCATCAACGCGGTGGGAAGGTGCAGGTAGAAGACCCCCACCTCCGCCAGGGTCAGGACCAGAAGGGCCCAGAAGACATGCAGGTATTTCGGTTCCTTGTGCTCCGCCGCTGACATAGCCCGCCTCTCAGATCAGATAGACGAACGTGAACACCAGGATCCAGATGAGATCCACGAAGTGCCAGTAGAGTCCCACGATTTCCACCGAATTCCAATTGTGCACGGTGTAGCGCCCACGGGCGGCGGCGGAGAGGATGCAACCCAGGTAGATGACTCCGCTCAGAACGTGACATCCGTGAAACCCAGTCAGGACGAAGAAGGTGGCCCCGAACAGGCTGCCACCGACGCTGAGCCCCTCGTGGATGAGGTGCGTCCACTCGTAGGCCTGGATGCCCAGAAAGGTCGCGCCGCCCACCATGGTCGCCGCCAGGAATCGCTTCAGCCCGACCACGTCCCCCTTCTGAATCGCCGCCACCGCCTTCACCATGGTGACCGACGAGCAGATTAGGATGAAGGTGTTGAGCGCCGTGAGCGGCACGCCCAGGATCGAGGACGGAACCGGCCAGACTGCCGGATTGCTCATCCTGACGGCGGCGTAGGCACACAGCAGGCCCGCGAACGACATGGCGTCGCTCATCAGGAAGAGCCACATCATGATCTTGCCCCAGTTGGGGCTCAGTGGGGACGGCTGCGCGGGGTCCATCGGGTGTTCCATGGCGGCGGCATGATCCATGGTGACGTTCTCTCCGGGCGATGGCTATCTTAGTGCTGGATCCGGAAGGAATCCCCCTCCGGGGCGGGGAGTTTACCACAGCCCGCAGGGACGCTGGAAGTCAACCTCGGTCGGCGCCTGGAGCCGGTTCAACCCTTGTCCCGGGGGTGGAACGCCGGGTCCAATCGTCGACGAGGTATACTTTTCCCATGAACGCCGCATCGATAACACCCGCCGGACTCACTCAGGAAACTCTCCGGACCCTCCCTCCGTTCGGGAATTCTCGATTGGCGAATCTGAGTTTTCGCAACGGACACCGGGTGGACTTCCCGATTCTGGTCGCGCCCATGGTGGGGATTTCGCACGTGGCGTTTCGGGCGCTGGTGCGCAGCTATCTCCCTGCCGGCTGCTCGACCCTGCTGTTCACGGAGATGCTATCCAGCCGGCGGCTCCCATCGGAGCGCGTCGGCAGCACCCCGCTCACCTACGTGATGCCGGAGGGAGAATCCGATCTCGTGCCGCAGCTGTTGGCCAATGAAGAGCGCTTCATCAGCGAGTCGGTGAGAAAGCTCGAGGCTATTGCTCCCGCCGGCATCGACATCAACATGGGCTGTCCGGTAAAGCAGGCGCTGTCGCATAACTGGGGAGTCGCCTTGATGGGAGACATCGGCTACGCGTCCGGCGTGGTCAGCATGGCGCGGCGGCACGTGCGGCAGCCGCTATCGGTCAAGATGCGCAGCGGTTTGACCGAGAATCTTCCCTATCTGATGGATTTCATCCAGGCGATGGAGGGGGCCGGAGCAGACTGGGTGACTCTGCACCCGCGCATTCAGCCCCAGGGGCGCCGCGGGCGCGCCAGCTGGGAGGCCATCGGCAAGGCGCGCGACGCGGTGCGGATTCCCGTGGTGGGAAATGGCGACGTGCAAACCGCCGACGACGTGCTGGCCATGCGCTCCGACACTGGCTGTGACGCCGTGATGGTGGCCCGGGCCGCCACCGCCCGTCCCTGGATCTTCTGGCAGATTGGCGAAACGCTGGGATTCCCTTCCCCTGCGGGGCGGGAGGGCGAATCGGCCCCCCGCACTCCAGAAGAGGAAGGGCGCGAGTACGGACGCGCGCTGCTCTACTTCGTGGATCAGCTGGAACAGCGGTTCACCGGGGAGGAATCCATGCGCCGCCTGCGCTTCTTCGTGGCCTGGGGCCACCGCTGGCTCCCCTTCGGCCACCACCTCTGGGCCCAGATGACCAAGGCAAAAGACCTCGCCGCCGCACGCGCCGCAGTCGAGCGATTCTTCCTCCACCCGCACAGCATGCGGCCGAGAACCAATCTCTAGTTCATTGCGGACAGAACGTGCTGAATCGCCGGCATGGGGCGATCCCTTGGGATCCACTGCGCTGGAGTCTGGAGTGAGTGGGCCCGGGGAGGCGGCGAAACTGGTAGTTCCCCTCTCACCGCTCCCCGGGCGTCCCTAGCGAAGGGGCCAACACCGCAAGGCCTCGGCGCGGCTCAACGCTGTGGGGTAAGAACGATGGATAACTTGTACCACCGCCGTTATCCAGAATCGGCAAATACCCCGCGGTTCTTTCGTGACGACCTGGTGGCTTTTCGGGGAAGCGCCCCATCCTGTTCTCCGCTCTGCAGTTGAATTAATTCGGAGGCTGGGGATGGGGGCTCCTTCTCTGTGCCTTGACGCACCGAAGCCGGCCCGCCGCAAAAAGGCTGGAATATCCTGAATCGGCATCGGCTTGATGCATCGTATAATGGCCGAAGTCACTCCCAAGCCAAGAGGCCACGCCATGCAACCGAACAACGACACCGTCACCACCAGACCTCTCTACCACTGGTCACCTTTCCAGGATCACGATGAGCTATCGAGCCTGATCCAGGGCGGCGACTCGGAATTCATCCAGCGGGAGAGAGGGGCCTTTGAGGGAGATTTTACCTTCGTCGGCATGGATGCCGGCACGGTGCAGTTCGGCTACATCAAGCTTCCCTACATCGGCAAGGGCGTGTCGAGGGTCAACCGGGCTGGATTCCTCTTGCGGCTGGATATGCGGGGAGAATGGATCTGGCGCGGCCAGAGCATGGATCGCCGCTCCATCGTTTACCTGGCACCGGGGGCGGAGTACCAGGACATTTCACCCGGAGGTTCCACCTGGGCATTTCTGTCGTTCGACTGGAAGCCGCTGGAGCGAGCGCTGGGCGCGTTCACCGGGACCGACTTCACGATGGCGCCCCAGGGCTGCCGGCTGTTTCTGCCTGAGGAGGATTCTTTCGAGACCTTGCGCCGGCGGCTCAAGGCAGTGCAGGCCGCAGTGCGGACCGATCCGTCCCTCCTGCAGGAGAGCGGGGCCCGTCACGGGATGGAAGAGTCGGTCCTGTCCGTTTTGGCACTGGCCCTGGGCTCCGCTGCGCAGATCCGTCCGGTCACCTACGGCGCGCCGGCACGGGCCCGAGTGCTCAGGCACGTGGAGGCGTGCCTGGAGGCGCGCAAGGGGGAAACGGTCTACCTGGCGGATCTTTGCGCGGTGACCGGAGTCAGCGAGCGGACGCTGCGCACCGTTTTTCAGGAGAGCTACGGCATGAGTCCGGTGCAGTATCTCAAGCTGCGCCGCCTTCACCAGGTGCGCCGGGCGCTGCGGCGGGCCGATTCCGACCTGAATACGGTCCAGAGCGTGGCGAACCGCTTCGGCATCTGGCACCTGGGCCGATTCGCGGTGGAGTACCGGAAGCTCTTCGGCGAGCCGCCCCTGGAGACTCTCAAGCAAGTCCAACCCGGCGCGGGCTCGAAAGGAGCGCTGCTCCTTCCCGCCCTCCGCCCCCGCTCCGATTTCTCGATACCCGAAGCTTGATGAAGGGTGGGGCTGCCTGGCTGCGGCGGGGGACTTCCGCCGTGACCCTAGGATCCGCTGAACCCCGGGGTGTGCCCGTCCAGGAGCTGATGCAGCTCGCGGGCGGAAAACTGCAGGCCCGTCAGGAAGGGGCCGAACTCGCCGTACCAGGAGCTGGCCTCGTCGAAGCGCATCTCGTAGACCAGCTTCTTGAAGACGATCGGATCATCAGCGAACAGATCCACTCCCCACTCCCAATCGTCGAAGCCGATCGACCCTGAGATGATCTGGCTGACCTGCTCGCCGTAGCGCCGGCCGATAACCCCGTGCTCGCGCATCATTTCCGCCCGGCGGCGCACTCCCTCGGCGTACCAGTTCTTGATCTCGCCGCGCTTCTTGTTCATCGGGTAGAAGCAGACGTAGCGCCGCGGCGGAATGGAGCCGGTGAGCCGCCCCTTCATCCGCTCCCGCTGCTTCGCCAGCTCCTCCGCCAGCGCCTTGTCGAACTCCGGAGTGTTCGACTGCAGCCCTCGCCCCTCCAGATCGCCATGAATCTTCAGGGTCATCTCGTAAAGTCCCAGCTCCACCACGGACAGGTAGGAGCCCGCCGGCTCCAGGTACTCCCGCAGCTCGAGATTGGCGAAGTCCAATTGCGCCTGGTGCAGGTCTTCCAGAGTGGGACGAAAGTGGATCAGCATCAGGTCGGCTTTCTGTCCCAGGATCGCCACGGCGCAGGAGGCCCCGTCCGAGCGCTTTTCCATCCGCTCGAGGAGGCTGGCTGCCGCCTCCGCCAGGCCGTGCCGCCGCTCTTCCAGGAGCTTTCTCCATTCCCCCCGGCGCACGTGGAACATTTCGTGCAGCAGGTAGTGTCCATCCAGCGTCAGGGGAGCCAGCGAATCCTGCATCGAGAAGACCTCCGAATGTTTCTCAGGCTTTGTAGATTTCCCGGGCCATGCGGACGGTATTGGCGTGGATGGCCACGGTGTCCTCCACCTGGACGGCGTAGCCGCCGGCCAGCGTGATGTGCGCCGGGATCTTGCGCTCCCGTGCGGCTTCGAGCACGAGCCGGTCGCGCTTGATGAGCCCTTCCATCGTCAGGGCCAGCCCGCCCAGCTGATCCTCCTGGTAAGGATCGGCCCCCGCCACGTAGAACAGCATGTCCGGCTTGAAGCGCTGCAGGGAGGTTGTCAGTCCCTCTTTGAGCTTCGCGAGGTACTCGGCATCTTCCACCCCGTCCGACAAGTCGATGTCGAGACTGCTGGCCGGTTTCCAGTTCGGATAGTTGTTGAATTGATGGATGGACAGGGTGAAGACATCAGGGTCGTGCTTGAAGATGGCCGCTGTGCCGTTCCCCTGGTGCACGTCGCAGTCCACCACCCATGCCCTGTCAATCTTCCGCTCTCTCTGCATGCGCCGGATGGCGACCCCCACGTCGTGGACCAGGCAGAACCCCTCGCCATGATCGGGAAAGGCGTGATGAAATCCTCCTCCCAGATTCACCGCAATCCCCTCTTCCACGGCCAGGCGCGCCGCCAGGATCGACCCGCCCGCCGCGAGATAGAAGGCATCCACCAGCTCGCGCGAATAGGGCACCTCCTGGCGCATGATCTCCACCGGCGAAAAGGTGCCCAGCCTCAGCTTTTCAATGTAGGAAGGCGTGTGGACCAGCTGCAGATCGTCGTCGGTGGCCACGGCCGGCTCCACCAGGTCCGTCGGCGCGATGACCTTGTCTTCCAGGAGCTTTTCCTTGATGCGACGATACTTGACGGCGGGGAAGACGTGCTCTCCCAGCTTGAGAAAATACCCGTCGGAATAGACCACCTTCATGATGCGTTCTCCGTGGTAATGGCCTGGATTATACCCGCCTTCGCTCCCTGCCCGCCGGTACCGGATTCACAGGAGTGGCTTTGCGCTATCATTCGTGCGCCTCAATGGAGCCATTCTTGACCCACAAAGATCCTGTTTGCCTGATGGAGGTGGAGCCGGGCACCGCCGCCGGCACACACACGCACGCCGGAACGACTTACTACTTCTGCAGCGATTGGTGCGTTCAGAAGTTCAAGGAGGCCCCCGATCGGTATCTCGCCCCAACCCGTGGGGCGGCGGCCGCAGGGGAGGCACCTCCGGTCAGCTCGCCCACCCGACAGGGCTCCGAGGCCTTGTACACCTGCCCGATGCATCCCGAGATCCGGCAGAAAGGCCCCGGGACTTGCCCCCTATGCGGGATGGCGCTCGAGCCGGTGGCAGTGGAGGCGTCGGAGGCGAGCGAGCCCGAGCTCGTGGACATGGCCTTCAGGCTGAAGGCCGCGGCGCTGCTGACCGCCCCCATCCTGCTCCTGAGCATGGGCGAGATGATTCCGGGGCTCGCGCTGCACACCTGGATTCCCGACAGTGTTTCCCGCTGGATCCAGCTCTCGCTGGCGTCCCCCGTGGTGCTCTGGGCGGGCTTTCCCTTCTTCCAGCGCGGCTGGGACTCCATCCGGCGATTGCGGCTCAACATGTTCACGCTCATCGCCCTGGGAACCGGCGCCGCCTACCTGTCCAGCCTGGCCGCCGTGCTGTTTCCTGATGGATTCCCTGCCTCTTTCCGGGACGAGCACGGGGGCATTCCCCTCTACTTCGAGGCCGCCGCGGTCATCACCGTCCTGGTCCTGCTGGGTCAGGTGATGGAGCTGAAGGCGCGTGGGCGCACGCGCTCGGCCATTCGATCGCTGCTGCACCTTGCGCCCGATTCAGCGCGGCGGGTCCGTCCCGATGGAGTTGAAGAGGACGTGCCCCTAGACCAGGTCAAGGTGGCCGATCGCCTCCGAGTGCGCCCCGGGGAGCGGATTCCGGTGGACGGGTTGGTGGTGGAAGGGGCCAGCGCGGTGGATCAGTCGATGATGACCGGCGAGCCCCTGCCGGTGGAGAAGCGGACCGGGGACAGCGTCATCGGCGGCACGGTGAACGGATTGGGATGGCTCATCATCACCGCCCAGAGGGTCGGAGACGATACGCTGCTGGCCCGCATCGTTCGCCTCGTCGGCGAGGCCCAGCGCAGCCGGGCCCCGATCCAGCGCCTGGCGGATCGGGTCGCCGCCTGGTTCGTCCCCGCGGTGGTCCTGATTGCGCTTCTCACTTTTCTGCTTT
>Ga0065705_10104277_pt1 | contig 24338 bp, 26 predicted proteins | sample SwibulcommuniRL2_FD_59092 | JGI IMG/M metagenome (GOLD analysis project Ga0065705, IMG submission 59092) | Bulk soil microbial communities from switchgrass field near Rose Lake, East Lansing, Michigan, USA - RL2 Bulk Soil v2 (version 2) | ecosystem: Environmental > Terrestrial > Soil >...
CGGGGTAAAGAAGAAGACATTCGGTTCACTCCTAACCTTGGGTATGTGCGCCGTTACGAAGTACCGCGTCCCCTCCTCGGATTTTGTGCTCGCCAGGTAACAGATGCAATTCAAATCCAGAGGATCCCGCAGGATGCGGTATACACACGAAGACATCCCGCGTTGACTTGGCGGGATTGCAAACCGTAATTATATATGAAAGTTTGTATATCCGCAAGGGATTTTTGGTCTTGGTTTTCCTCCCTGTTCTCAATCGCTTGAGTGTTTTAATTCTAACATATTCTCGGACTTTCGCAACCTACAATCACCATACGGGGTTTTGACTACATGAAAGGCAAATCTCAGACTTAGAGGAGACTTCATGGCAACTGCACAGGCAACGGTCAATGATCGAAAAGAGATTTTCGGCTGGGCGATGTATGACTGGGCGAACTCAGCCTTCAGCACCACGATTGGTTCTGTATTTCTTGGCCCTTTTGTTGCAGGTTTGGCAACTAGTGTCGCGAAAGCTGATTTTCTGGCTCGAACCGGCACTGCATGGACAGAGGCAAGTGGTCAGCCATTAGTTGTAAACTTCCTTGGTCTTCCTGTCGCTCCGGAGGCGATCATCCCGTTTGCGATATCACTCTCAGTTGTTTTTCAAGCAGGTTTTTTACCCATACTGGGCGCAATCGCAGATTATTCCCATCGCCGCAAACAGATGCTGCAACTCTTCGCAGTCATTGGAGCGATTGCAACCGTTGCCATGTTCTTCATCACTTTAAATACATGGACACTCGGCCCTATCTTATTCGTGATTGCCAATCTATCATTTGGCGCGGCGTTGGTTTTCTATAATGCCTATCTTCCTGATATCGCCAGTGAAGAGGAACGTGATCGGGTTTCCTCGTATGGCTTCGCCATGGGCTATCTGGGTGGATTTGTCCTGTTGGCGCTTAACCTGGTTCTGTACCTGCTTCACAAAAATTTTGGAATTTCGGAGGAACTTTCCGTCCGTATCAATCTTGCATCTGCTGGTATATGGTGGCTGGCTTTTTCAACAGTAACCTGGCAAAGACTGCGCTCGCGGCATGCAACACATGAAATCCCACCCGGTGATAATCTGTTAAGTATTGCCTTCAAGCAGCTGTCCAAAACGATGGAGGTACCGGCAAGGTCAATCGCGTTCTACCTGCTTTCCCCGCTCCTGATTTTTATCTGGGCACCCTTGATCACCCCATATATTACGCAACTTATGAACAGCGGCAAATTGGACTCTGAACTTGCGATCCTGCCAGTGTTTATTCCATTATTTGGTCCGATCATCCTGTTGGTGCGCTTCCTACGCAACAAAGCCCGTACCACCCCGGAAACTTCCAAGTACCTGACCGCCTACCTCATCTATAACGATGGCATACAAACGGTGATCGCCGTAGCGTCCACGTTTGCGGCCGCGCCATTAATACGAGGCGGGCTTGAACTTTCGCAGCAGGTTTTGATTGCGGTTATTCTTTTGATACAGTTTGTGGCCTTCTTTGGTGCGTTGCTGTGGGGAAAACTCGCGAACCGGATCGGCGCCAAGCGAGCGATCATCGTGAGCCTGATCATCTGGGGCGGCGTTGTGATTTATGCTTACGGCGGCATGAGAGGCGACAGCCGCACAATTGAGTTTATCGTCTTGGGCGCCATTATTGCGCTTGTTTTGGGAGGCTCACAAGCCATCAGCCGCAGCTTGTTTTCACAAATGATCCCTAAGAGTAAGGAAGCCGAATTTTTCTCCATTTATGAGATCAGCGAACGCGGCACATCCTGGCTGGGAACACTTGTGTTTGGAATTGCAGTAACCGTATTTGGCAATCTGAGGATCGCAATCTTCGCCCTGATCTTTTTCTTCGTAGTCGGGTTCTTTATTCTGCTCTTCGTCGATACAAACAAGGCGATGGCGGATGCGAAAACGAATAGTGTGGAATAATTCATCGATAGCATAAAAATAGGCTGAGGTGGTTTACTTCAGCCTATTTCTTGCTTAACGGGATTTCTATTACTTCAGCAAGACAAAGGATTGATAACTCAGGGCTTGTTGTTCAAAAGGTTTGCGCACGCAGAGTTGTGTGCACTGCTTTTGTTTGAAGCCGAATATCAAACCGATCTGAAGAATGACAACATATCGTTTCCATAGGTAGCACGGAACAAAGCCACACCGACCGCCGGAAGACTGGACGGACCGGGATACACGAGATAGCGCGGCGACCACGTGGGATGAAATTTTTCCTTGAACACATGTAAACCACGGAAATTGTAGAAACGGTCTACATTCTCGTAGATGTAGTGGAGGGCACGTTCGAACACCGGGTCATCGGAATGCTCCCCTACTCCGGAAAGCGCACTCAATCCCAAATTGAAGGTGGCGTAATTCTGTTCATTCGCCCACAGGAAGAGAGAAACAAACAGGAAATCCATCAAACCTGATTCCATATGGGAACGATGACGCATTAGATCGACGGCAACACCATTGTTCTGAAATTCAGTGACAATATTCGCGAACGCTTCAATGAATCCTTCGCGGTCACGGACCAAAAGCATTGGACAGGTATTTAGATACGCTTCGCCAAACCAGCCGAGCGAGAATCTCATCTCTGAAGCGCCGCGGCTGCTCAACCACTCATCACTGATGGAATTCAACTCGCGCAACATCCGCGGGGAAAATGGCGGCTGGATCACATCATAGTGATAGCCCTTCTTTACAAGTTTGTTGTACCCATTGCGCAGGGTCTTTTTCTCGCTGCCTTCCAGAGTAAACGTGGGAAGATTTACGATGGCTTCCTGTCCAAGGGTCATTACTTCGAAGCCAGCTGATTTATAGGCATTGAGGTAAACAGGCATGGTCTGATAAAAGGCAGCCAGCCAGTCATTGGTTGCGCAATAGGATCTGAATTCCGAGACTGAAGAGGAAACATCCGCTGGTTCGCCAATGGGGTCACCCAACACCAAAGCGACGCGGTTTTCAACTACGTGAGAGATCAATACGCCCTTCTCGCTGAAGAAGTATTTTTTATCATCGAGAACCGCATAGCGTGCCAAAGAAGTACATCCGTAGCGGCGGACAATGCCCCAGGCCTGTGAACGCTCCTCTTCGGACACCGGGCGGCGATTCAGCACCGGGCGAAGCAGCATCAGCAGTGCGTAGCCAGTTGTCGCCGCGCCGACCGCATAGATCGAATCCGCGAAGTAGCGACCAAAGCCGGTGATCGGCTGCAGTCCGGGATCATAGAACTGCGTGAACATCACGATCGTTTGACGCAGCGCGGTCCAGAGGCCAAAGCCTATTCGAAAGTGACGGTCAAGCAAATAAAATCCAATAACACCGTAGGTCAGTGTAAACGCCAACGCGGCAACCAAGACTCGCAATCCCTGTCTCACCGATGGAGGATCGGAGCGCGCATGGAAGCAGGGTCGCAAATAGATCAGGAGCCCAACCAAAAGCGCAGCGAGAGCCGCCTCTTCGTAATCCAATCCTTTGAGAAGATGGGCGACGATGGAGATCGCCAGCGTGACCAGTGTAAGTCCCCACGCCAGTTGTTTTCGACGCCAAAGGCCTTCGGAGAGTACTAGTAACGCAAACGCAGCCAGCGCCGAAGTGAGATGACCGCCTTGGGTCACGGTGAAGGGAGAATATCGCTCAAGTAACCTCAGACGATTCATCAGGGATGGTGTGACTGCCGAAAGCAAATTGATCACGCCCATAAGGGCCGTCAACAGTGCAACCAGGTGCACAAGAGTTTCCTGTGAAGACGTAATCTTCGATTTCATTGCCACTCCATCTCGAAAAAAATGACCTGACAATTCATCGGGATTTATCAGGTCTTCGAGTTACAACTTCGGCAGGACAATGGATTGCTGCTTCTGGTATTTCCCCTTCTTGTCTGCGTACGAGATTTCGCATTCCTCGTCCGCCTCGAAGAAGAGGACTTGTGCCAAGCCTTCGTTGGCGTAGATTTTCGCAGGCAGCGGTGTCGTGTTCGAGATTTCCAGCGTGACGAAGCCTTCCCACTCAGGTTCGAAGGGTGTGACGTTGACGATGATCCCGCAGCGCGCATACGTGGACTTTCCCAGGCAGATGGTCAACACCTTGCGAGGAATGCGGAAGTATTCCACAGTGCGGGCAAGCGCAAACGAGTTCGGAGGAATGGTACACACATCGCCGATGTAATCCACCATGGACTTAGTATCAAAGTTCTTCGGGTCGACGGTCGCGGAAAACACGTTCGTGAAAATCTTGAATTCATCCGCGACACGGACATCGTATCCGTATGATGAAACGCCGTACGAAACCACGCCATTGCGGACTTGTTTCTCTTCAAACGGCTCGATCATCTTATGTTCATGTGCCATCTTGCGGATCCAGTGATCAGGTTTGAGTCCCATATTCTCTCCAGTTTGAGTTTTATTAACCTGCCATAAATACTACTTGGGTTAGTTTTCCCGATTCTACTTCAACCCAGCGTTCGAAACGCTGACCGTTATATTGCAGCACCATTCTATACTTTCCGGGGGACAGGTCCCCGATCGCGGCGTTCTCGTCCCCTGCTAGCATGTCCGCGGAGTAGGTCACTCCATAATAAACGTTGCTCGCAGGCTGGTCTTGAGCGTCAAATCTCTGAAGCGTGAATTCTGCGCGCTTTGCCAATCCGCCTTCGTGATTCAAGGCAGAGATTTGCAGCGCGCCCAATGACAGACCATTCTTGTCCAGATTTGGGACCAACCATAGCTCAGGATTTTGAGTCGAATAATAGTTCTCCACATCGCCGCGTCGGACCTCGAAATGGAGGTGACTACCGATTGCCACGCCGGTCTGTCCCACTTCGCCGATTTGATCCCCGGCGAGGATGCTTTGTCCCGCCTCGACCATGATCCTGGATAGATGAGCGTAAAGGGTATATAGGTCTTCAGCGTGCTGAATGACGATCACGTTGCCATAATAATTGAGCCAACGGCTGTAGGTCGCCCGGGTATCAGGTCCTGCAAAGAGTATTACCCCATCCCCCGTCGCGTAGACGGGAGTACCGAATTTGTTGAGAAACTCGACCCCGTGGTGCGGATCCCGCGTCCCGTTCGCGGTGGAGGCGTATGGATACGTTACATCTACGGAAGTATTTCCTGGCAGCTTAATCGGTCTCTGAAACAGGAAGTGTCCGTCTGTAATGCAATAATCGACGAGGCGCGGATCGCAGACTCCAGGAGTAGCTGTCGATGTTTGGGTCGGTGTTTCTGGCGTAGAAGTTGCGGACGGTGGAATGGATGTGAATGTGGGTTGGAGTGCAACTGAGGTCGGTATGGGTGTCGATAGAGTTTGCGGTGTTTGGACAGGGGCGCAAGAGAAAAGAAAGAGGTAGAGGAGAAAGAAAGTGAAGGCGCGCTTCATATTTTAGATGTCATGTCGCTGCGAGCCGCGTAGCGGCGAAGCAATCTCCCCCAACCAGAGATTGCTCACCTGCACTGCACCACACCTGCCCTGGCGGGCGGTGCCAGGAACGCACGATTTGCTTGGCAAATCGGGTGCAAGTGTCGTCGGACTACGTCCTCCTCGCAATGAGATAGACCACTTATATCCTCCCGCGCTCGGTCATGGTTTTGCGAATCTCTTTTTCCAGATCATCGGCTTTGGCTTCGTAGGTCTTTAACTCGTTCAACATCTTCTCGCCCGCTGATTTATCCACAGGACTGCTTCGCTGGTCTTCCAGCGAATTGAGGTTGATCCGCACGTTGTAGCCTGCAGCAGTCAACGAAGCACGTGCCATCGAAAAACCAGACATCGCATCGCTGATGGCATTCAGATTGCCTTTCTTCGCCAACTTCAGCGCCAGTTCCATGACCTTGATCACATGTTCCGCGACATGCAGCGGAATATATGCAGCGTTGATCGTGGCACCACGGATCGCGGCATTTCGGGCTATTTTTTCGGCGTCTGTTTCCTTGGGAAGTTTAAACGTTCCCATCAACGCTTCGAACGCAGAAGAATCGTCGTCCACGGCATGGGTTAATTCCTTGCGGAGCTTTTCTGCTACGACTCGGATGGCTTGCATTTCGGCTTCCACGTCCGCGTATTTCTTTTTGCCCATCGTCAGACCGGCGACCATTGCCACAAGTCCGGCCCCCATGGCGCCCGCATATGCAGCAGCGGAGCCTCCACCGGGAGTCGGTGTCGGGGCGGCTAACTCTTCAATGAACGAGGGTGCCTTGGCGGTCTGGGATGAATCGGATTCATGCGACTCGAAAAGACGAGTTTCCAGGACTTGCGCTTTATCGAACTGATCCAGCTGCATATACCAGACCGCCGCATCCATCAGCGCTTCCTGTGGGATAAGTCCCACGAGTTCACTGTGATGGATCCCCACGCCGTAGCGCAGTGCCTCACGCCGGATCGTCTCGACCACGCGCGCAACCGGAGTTTCACGGAAGTTGGTGAGGTTCATAGAGACCTGAGCGCGACCTTCCACGAGCAACCCCAGCCCTTTGACATACCGAAGCCCGCCCGACGATTGACGGACAGCTTTTGCAATCTTTTTGGCAATGTCCACGTCGCTGGTTGTGAGATAGACATTGAAGGCGATCAGAGGATTACGCGCGCCGATGACCGTCGCGCCTGCCGTCCCCAATTTTGCCGGACCAAAATCAGGGTGACGCTCTGCATTCGTTTCGATCTCCGCCTTGAGTCCCTCGTATTGACCCCTGCGGATGTTTTCGAGATTCGTCCGCTCGGGACGCGCTGCCGCGGCTTCATACAAGTAGACGGGGATGCCAAGCTCGTTTCCGACGCGCTCCCCTAATCTGCGGGCGATCGCCACGCACTCTTCCATCGTCGCATCGGAGAGGGGTACAAAGGGGCACACATCTGTCGCGCCAATGCGCGGATGTTCACCAGCATGGTTGTTGAGGTCGATCAATTCGGCAGCGGTGCGGATGGCGCGGAAGGCGGCTTCCTCCACGGCGAAGGGAGGTCCGGCAAACGTGACGACCGTGCGGTTATGGTCAAGATCGGAGGAACGGTCCAGCAGGCGCGCCCCTTCGACAGAAATAATCGCCGCGACGATCTGGTCGATGATCTCAGGTCGCCGCGCCTCGGAAAAGTTGGGAATACATTCGATTAGAGTGGTCATTTCTTCCCTTAAGAGAAAGTCTTGGAGTAACTGATCCCAATTATAAGGGGTTTAAGTGGATGGTGAAAAAATCATTGTTGATCCAACTGGAAACCTAAAATGAAAATGCGCACTCTCTTTCTGATCAATGCAATCGTTCAATTTGTCTTTGGAGTGGGATTCATGTTCGCACCAACCGTTTTGCTCGGTCTCTTTGGCACGCAGACCGATACAACGGGAATCACGCTTGCCCATGTCGCGGGTGGAGTGATTCTCAGTCTGGCGATCATTTCGTGGCTCGGAAAAGACGGCGAGGGTTCAGCTCAGAATGCAATTGCCTGGGGTGGCGTCTTTTTCGCACACCTGCAGGCTGGCATCTATACCCTGCTTGCCATCCTGAGTGGAACGTTCAACGCCCTGGCGTGGTCAGCCGTGGTCATGGACGCGCTCTTTGTAATTGCGTTCTTCTGGGTGAGGGGCAATAGTAGTAAATAAACCCCGAGACATCATCTTCCTGATCTCAATTGCATTAGAAATTCACGTCATCATCAGAGGCATGGGGGTATGGGGGTAAGGAAGCAGATGAGGGAAAATACGTAATTGATGTGGCAACTTTAGGCCAACTGCTTTTTGTTGGATGACAAACATCACTTGCGCCAATTAATTTATAGCTGTAAAGTCTATCCATTGGGCTATGCGGCACAGTTGCCGGCTGCGAACATGTGGAAAGGCTCTCAACATGCCATTAAAAAATTCAGATCTACCTTCCATTGAGGAAGCACGCAACTATCTTTCCGGTTTTTGTCAGGAGGGATGCGAGTCCTGGCAACAGGAGAATGAACAGTATTTGCAGGCCCACGCGCACCGATTCCATGAAACCCTTGCGGCGCTTCCCCCAGGCAAGCCAGGCGATAGGCTTTTGGAGTTGGGTGCAACACCCTATTTCATGTCTCTTCTTTTGGAGCGCTATTCCAATTACGACGTGATGCTAGCCAACGGAGTGGCTGCAAATCGCGCTGAACAATCCACGTTCCAATTAATAAAGTCCAACCCGCCTGAAGAGCACACATTTTCCGATGAAAAGTTCAACGTTGAAATTGACCGTTTCCCCTATGCTGACGATAGCTTCAATCTCGTGTTATGCAGTGAACTGATTGAACATCTTGCTCTTGACCCGACGCACATGCTGCTGGAAATTCATAGGGTCCTGGTACCCGGGGGAAAAGTAATGATTACGACCCCGAATGTTCTGGTATTGCGAAACATCGTCTCACTTCTGAAACACCAGCGGAATATCTATTATCCTTACTCCGCCTATGGGGTATATGGTCGACACAATCGAGAGTGGACGCTTCAGGAATTGGTGCAGTTGGTAAGTGGATGTGGTTTTGTAATTGAAACAGCTGAAGTTGTAGACACTTATCGGCATCGCGGTTACTCGAAACTACTGAAGAGATTTTTTCCTTTTCTCCGTGACATGCTCGTTGTCGTTGGCCGCGCCGAAGGAATGCCAATCGAATACTACCCCTCCGAGTTATATGAATCTTATCCAAAACAATACTGTTCAGAAAATCCAATACCGAGCAGACTACAAAAGAAGCGGGCAAAAGCTTTACTGCCTAAAGAAGAAAAACACCCAGTATAGCGAAGGCGACTTCCCTGTTTCAACATTTGCTGATAAACACTCCTGCTCGCCACAGGAGTGTTTTGCAAACGGGATCGCGAAAGAACTCAACGTGCCGGTTACGCCGGCTGGATCGGCGTGGCGCCTGGCATTGACGGAACATCAGAATTGACGCTCTGACAGGAGGATGGCAGTCACCCGACTGAGCAAGGTACGTATCTTGCAGCACGTGTTTTCTATGAAACCATCTTTCAGGAAACTCCGGTGGGATTGAAATATCGTGCCAACTTATCCGCAGAAGTTGCCACAACTCTTCAAACGATCGCATCGAAGATCAAGTATTGAAGCTTCCTATCATTGATGTAGAACATATATTCTGATAAACTTCTCTGTGTCGTTTACCGATCCATTGAGAGGAGAAGTCTTTATGAGTGTCAACCGCTCGATGCCGCCTGGGGTGTTCATTCCGGAACTTCCCTACACCGATATCATCGAGGCAGCTAGCTGGCTTTGCCACGCGTTTGGATTCAAGAAACGGCTGCAAATCGGAACCCATCGTATTCAATTAACGTTGGGAGATGGATCGATGGTTGCCATCCAGAGTACGGACTCAGATCGATCCTGCTCCATAATGGTCCACGTAGAGGATGTGGACGGTCACTATGAAAAAGCCCTCTCCGTGGGTGCACGGATCATCAACCCACCGACAAACTATCCATTCGGCGAACGGCAATATACTGTTGAGGATATCGGTGGTCATCGCTGGACCTTTTCCCAGACGATTGCAGATGTCGACCCCAGCACCTGGGGCGGCAAATTGTACGAGTAATCTCGAGGTCGCCTGTGTTATGCTACGAATATTCACAAGGAGTCACTCATGACTGCCACCGTCGAATTCCACGGTTTGATAGCCATCATCAGCATCTCGGGGGGTGTAGATTATTCAACGCAGAATGAAATTCAGGATGCTATCAACAAAGCTTTGGCATCCGATCGAGTAAATGAGATCCACGTCAATCTCGCGGATGTGACATTTATGGATTCTTCGGGCATTCGAGCATTGTTAGTCCTTCAAAAGAGAACGGAAAAAAGAAGGAAGTCACTGATCCTAAAAAATTGCAGCAAGTCCATCCGTGAGGTATTCGAACTTGGAGGATTTGATCAGATGTTCACGATCCTCTGATGGCGTGAGATCTGCCAGATCTCACAATCAAAGTGTAAAGGATATTCTCTTGAATAACATGGACCTTCAACACCTTCGAACGGCAATCCAGGTGGCACAAGCTGCCCGGGATCATGGCAACCATCCCTTTGGCGCGATCCTTGCAGATGAAAACAGCCAGGTATTATTGCAGGCTGAAAACACCGTCGTGACCGGCAGCGATTGTACAGGTCATGCCGAGACCAATTTGATGCGGCTCGCAACGCAGCATTTTTCAGCGGAACAACTGGCAGGCTGCACACTCTACTCCAGTACCGAGCCGTGTGCGATGTGCGCGGGCGCCATCCATTGGGGCAATGTCCGCCGGGTTGTTTACGCTTTGAGTGAAGTCGGCTTATATGAGATCGTCGGTCCATCGCCCGATCATTTGGTACTTGCCTGTCGGGAAGTCTTTGCCCACAGCCAGCGCGAAGTGGAAGTCATTGGACCGGCGAATGAACTTGCCGAGGAAGCACGCCGCGTCCATGCTGGTTTCTGGAATGCGTAGGAAACGAGAGAGAAAGTTGCATCATCTCAGCAAATTTCCCTCCACTTATTTAATCGTTCTATAATTGCATGGTGCCGCATGATTTACTTTACGCTTGAATTTCAGCCTACGAATACATTCGAAAGGTAAACTTAATTATGGGACAGGCGGCAGGTCCGAAGTAGGCAATTCTTTGTCCTGAGTTCTCACAGCTCAGAAATCGAGAGGAGTGCACATGGATATCAGCCTTGCTGAGGAACATGCTTATTATTTCGTTCCACAGATCTCACTCGAAGTAGCCCGCGACCGAATTGAAAAGAAGAAAAACACGCTTGTGGCTGGTATGTTCGGGACGTTGATCTCCCGTCCGAATTCGGCGGAGATTCAAGTCGTCTCGGTGGAGAATCGCCTGGAGCCGTATTGGGCAGTGACTGTGGCAAGTCACACCGCGTACGACCGGCAGCAGGTGTACACGATCCCGATCAAGGGCGAAGAGGTGCGCGCGGTCAGCATCCTGGGGCAAAAGCTGATGCTCAACAGCAAGGGCAATCCATCGGTTACCCTCAACGGGACCGAGCATTGCGTGGAAGAAAACCGCATCACCCGGTTTTTCGATGGACTCACCGGTCAAAAGGCGGACCTGAGCCGCTTCCAATCCTTCACGAAAACCGAGATCGCAGACCTCGAGCAGTTTTCCCCGGACGGAATGCTGGTCGTCCCGCCGCAGATGAGGGCAACCGCGATCGTCCGGCAGGTCATGGGAGAGATCATTCAGCCTGTGACCAGGGCACAAGTCATTCACGAAGAACGCGTGGACGTAGAGGCGATCGAGCTCAACTTCCGGCCCGTCTATGCTGTGGAGTATGAATGGACAAGCAAGGGCAAACGCGTGGTCGTGGAATTCGATGCGCTTCTGGGCGAAACTCGCACCGGCGGCAAAAAATGGAGTGACCAGATCAAGGGCATCCTCAGCCGCGATCTGTTCTTCGATGTAACAGCAGATGCGGTGGGGATGCTGGTGCCGGGCGGGGGCATCGCCGTCAAACTGGTGAAGGCAGTGGTGGATCGCGGAAAGAAATAACCGAGGCGCCATGCAAACCTCGATCAAGCCCATCCCCGGTCCGCGCGGGCTGCCGATTCTCGGTGTAATGCCCGAGATGGTCAGCGATATGCTCGGACTGTTCACTAAAACCGCCCGCGAGTTTGGCGGCATCGCCCAATTCAGGTTGCTCAATTCCACATACTTCCTGATTACCGAACCCGATTACGTCAAATATATCCTTCAGGACAATCACAGGAATTATGTCCGCGGCAGGAGCGTGGAAACAGGCCGCGTGCTGCTGGGAAACGGTCTGCCATTGATAGACGGAGACTTCTGGCTGCGCGAACGAAGACTGCTCCAGCCTGCCTTTCACCGCGAAAAGATCGCCAGCCTTGCTTCCACAGCCGGCAGTGTGATCGACTCGTTCGTGCAGGATTGGGAAAAGTCTGCGGGCAGTAACCAGCCTATCGACCTGGATGAACAAATGATGCGGCTGACTCTGACCGTTATCATCAAATCCATGTTCCGGGCGGAGATCGATGACAAGATCCGATCCTTGAGTCACGCCTTCAACGTTGCATCCAAATTCATGCTCTGGCGCAGCCAACAGATGTGGGCTGCCCCACTCTCGGTCCCCATACCGCGCAACGTGGAGTACAACCGGGCTCTCAAGGTTTTGAACGAGACCATCTTCCCGCTGATCGCAGAGGCGCGCCAACATCCTAAAGACGACCTGCTCGGCATGTTGCTGGCGATGCGCGATGAAGAAACCGGTGAAGGGATGTCTGACCGGCAGGCGCGGGATGAGGTTGTCACCATTTTCTTCGCCGGGCATGAAACCACTGCCGCCACCATGACCTGGGCATTCTATCTTTTATCAGAGCATCCCAAGGTTGAAGAACGTGTGCGGAACGAACTCAAAACGGTTCTCAACGGACGAGTCCCCACGTTTGCGGACCTGCAAAAACTGACCTACACACAACAGGTTCTCAATGAAGTCTTGCGTTTGTATCCTGCGGCATATCTCTTCGCCCGTGAAGCTGTCACAGACGACGTCATCGATGGTTTTCGAATCCCTGCAAAAACGCTGATATTCATCACACCGTTCATCACGCACCGCGATGCAAAGTACTGGAAGGACCCTGAAACCTTCGACCCGGAGCGGTTTGCACCCGAGCAGGTTGGCAGCCACCCGCGCCACCATTACTATCCATTTGGCGAGGGACCTCACGTTTGTATCGGAAACAACTTCGCCCTCATGGAGATGCAGCTGATCCTAGCAACCGTGCTGCAGCGATACCATCTTAGGCTGGACCCAAGCCATCCTATTGCCTTAAAGCCTGAAGCGACTCTGCGCCCCAGGAACGGCATGAAAATGACCGTGGAAAAAGTGTAGCCTCGACACATAGGAAATATTTCGCTTGAAAATTCTTGAAACAGAACGATTGCTCCTTCGTCATCTCTCCGTGGATGACGCCGCATTCATGCTCGAGCTCATGAACGAACCGTCCTACATCCGTTTCATCGGCGACCGTAAGATTCGCACGCTGGAGGGCGCCACGGTCTCGATCACTAACGGTCCGATCGCGAGTTACGCAAAGAATGGGTTCGGGCTGTATCTGGTCGAGCTGAAGGAAACCGGTGAGTCGATTGGGATTTGCGGACTCATCAAACGCGACACACTGGAGAATGTGGATATTGGCTATGCCTTCCTGCCAAAGTTTTGGTTGAAGGGCTATGCGATCGAATCGGCTATGGCGGTAAAGGATTATGCCCGCAATGTCCTCGGATTGAAACGTATGGTCGGCATCGCCGATCCGGAAAACGCAGGATCCATCCGGGTGCTCGAAAAAATCGGCATGAAGTTCGAAAAAATGATCAGACTATCAGAGGACGACATCGATCTGAAATTATTCTCGCTTGATCTGTAGGTTTTTCAGGAATCATGACTTTGGATATCCCCGCTTACCGGTTACAGAATCAGCGCTTAACGCAGAATAAATTGGATGATCCCGCGCAGGTAGTGGGCTGGCTCGGCGCGGTCCAGTCGCAGGATTATGGTGGGGGAAGGTGGGCGATCGGACTCCGCACAACGGGACTTACCGATTCGGACGTCGACCGCGCCTTCGCGGACGGGTCCATTCTACGCACACACCTGTTACGCCCCACATGGCATTTTGTCACCCCTACGGATATCCGCTGGATGCTGAGGCTGACAGGGCCACGCGTCCAACAGGCAAACTCATCCATGTATCGCAAACTCGAACTGGATGCAGCGGTACTCAAACGAAGTCGCTCCGTCCTGGAAAAAATGCTTCGTGACCACCATCAACGCACACGTGTCGAGTTGACCGCAGCGCTCCACAAAGCTGGGATCCCCACCGATGACCTGTTACGCGGCACCTACATTATCATGCACGCCGAGTTGGAGGGCGTCATTTGCAGCGGCGCGAGGCGCGGCAAACAGTTCACGTATGCCCTTCTGGAGGAGCGCGCACCGCAGGTCAAAGCCTTGAGCCGCGACGAGTCCTTGGCTGAACTTGTGAAACGATATTTCTTAACACGCGGCCCCGCGACCTTGCAGGATTTCTGTATGTGGTCCGGATTAACCATGGTAGACGCCAGGAATGGCATCGATATGGTCAAGTCAAAATTCGCCAGCGAAGAGATCAATGGTCAGACCTATTGGTTTGCGGAGACCGAATTGTCCCCCCAGAAGACAACTCCTGCGGCTTTTCTTCTGCCAAATTATGATGAGTACTTTATCGGTTTCAGGGACCGCAGTGCGATCGGGAAGTTTCTCGGGCAGGCAAATATACAAAAGGATGACCCATCCCTGCTTGCCAATATCATCATTCTCGATGGTCAGGTCATCGGCGGCTGGAGGCGAACGCTGAAAAAGAACGAAGTCCTGGTGGAAGCCAGCTTGATCAAAAAGCCGAACGAGTCTGAAGTAAAAGCAATTTCAGATGCAGCAGAACAGTTTGGCAGGTTTCTGGAACTCCCGGTTTCATTGAGCTTCAAGGAGCATACGGATGGACAAAGGAAGACTCGAAGCCTTTAGCGATGGCGTGCTCGCCATCATCATCACGATCATGGTCCTGGAACTGAGGGCACCGGAAGAAGGGACGCTTTCTGCCCTTTATCCTCTCGTCCCCAAACTGGGCAGCTATGTGTTGAGCTTCATCATCCTCGGGATTTACTGGAATAACCATCACCACCTATGGCAGGCTGTGGAGAAGGTCAGTGGCTCGGTCTTATGGGCAAATCTACACCTGCTCTTTTGGCTATCGTTGATCCCGTTCACAACGAGTTGGATCGGAGAGAGTCATTTTGCCAGGATTCCCGTCGCTTTGTACGGTGCGGTCCTGTGGATGTCTGGATTGGCATACTACATCATGGTCCGTAGGCTGCTGGCATATCACGCAAAGGATTCGCTGCTTGTCTCTGCCGTTGGAGACAATGCCAAGGAAATCCGCTCTCTTTATATTTACACGGCAGCCGTGTTGCTGGCATTTCTGAATCCCTGGATTTCGATGGCGCTTATCGTTCTTGTTGCGGCCATGTGGCTGATTCCGGATCGTCGTATCGAGGAAAAGATCGCTAATTAGGGTTTCCATGCAAAAATACATCGCTTTTCTACGTGCCATCAACGTCGGTGGAACGACGATCATTAAGATGACCGATCTGAAGCAGATGTTTGAATCGTTCGGCTTGGAAAATGTAGAGACGTATATTCAAACCGGAAACGTGATCTTCGGATCCCAGGAAAGTGACACGTCCGTTTTGGAGGAACAGATCGAGCGTCAACTGGAAATAGCGTATGGAAAACGGATCCAACTCTTCGTGAGAACGATCCCGGAGGTCGTCAAGATGGTAGCCAAGTGTCCCTTTCAACCACAAGGAGAAGAAACGGCCTACATCGCCATCCTCCAGAGCAAGCCTGCCCGGAAAAATGTGGATCAACTGATGTCGTTTCGCAGTCAGGCAGATGATTTTTCTGTAATCGGGAAAGACGCCTATATCCTGCGCCGCGATCGCGAGAAATCCATCTTCTCCAATAATTTTGTCGAGAAGATTCTTGACGTGCCGGGAACCACGCGTAATTTGACAACCATGAAGAAGCTGGCGGAGAAGTATCAGTAGCTCTCATCTATTTCTGTAACAGCCTCAGGCCTCTATCGTTAATCGGATAGAGGTATTTCATGAACAAATTCCTGCAAATCGAGAAGATCGCGTTTGGCAAAAGCAATGTTGCGCTCTGCGCTTTGCCGAATGACATCGAGGAACTCGAACAGGCCCTGACACAAATGGGACTTGTAGATCGCCCGGTCATCGTCCTGATTGGCGGACATATCCTCCCCGAACATGCCAACGTTACCCTCCAGGTGATCGAGGTGATCGCGAAAATCGCAGAAGCGTTGGATGCCGCCGTGATCTGCGGCGGGACCGATGTCGGCGTGATGGCTGCGATTGGGAAATCGCGCGGGCGAAACGGTTATCTTTTTCCCCTGATTGGCATCTCCCCGGAAGGTGTCGTGACCTGGCCCGAAGGTCCACGGAACGCTGCCTTGATGTTACCGGGCGGTGAGCGGGAACCGTTGGAGCCGCATCATTCCCATTTTATTCTCGTGCCAGGCAACGATTTCGGCGCCGAGTCCAAATGGATCGTCCGTGCCGCAACCATGGTCGCAGCCGGGCGCAACAAATCGGTAAGCGTGCTGGCAAATGGTGGCAAGGTTTCGCAGCAGGATGTCGAGGAAGGATTAAAGGTGAATCGCCCCTTGATAGTCCTCGCAGGAACCGGTCGCCTGGCGGACGATATCGCCGACCATAATATCAAAAGCAACCTGATCAAAATAATTCCTGCCCAAAACAGGCGCTTACTGGCGGAAACGCTTAAGACGATGCTATCGTGAAGAAGTGCTTACCGATAAGATCTCCTGAGTAGTCAGGAGATTTTTCATCCCCCGAATCTCGGTATAATAACGAAGCACATGGACATCCCCGACCACCTCATCACACAGATGGAACTACGCCGCAGCACTGGAGAACGCGGCACCCGAAAATTAATCGCTTTTCGTGGAATTGTCTATGATGTGACCGATTGCCCCAAATGGCGCACCGACCTGCACGAGCAGCTCCACTTCCCGGGGCAGGATCTCACCTCCGAGCTTCCCGACGCGCCTCACGAAGAGGATGTTTTCTCTCGACCCTGCGTAAAAGTGATCGGCAGGCTCCAAACAGCCTGACGCACTTTTCAGATCAAATCTGCGGAGAGCGGTAAGAACTCTCTTCATGATGAACTCCTCATGTTGCAGCTTGCGAAAGTTTCCGGTGCGGATTTTCTGGTGACCGGCTTAGCCTCGCAAAGTTTTTAGAAATTCTTCCAAATCACACTATTCGAACAGGGACACAAATGCAAACATCCAAACTCAAGTGGTGGCAGTCCGCAGTTTTCTACCAAATCTATCCCCGCTCTTTCGCCGATGGCAACGGTGACGGGATCGGTGACTTCAAGGGCATTACTTCCAAACTCGATTATCTCTCTGACCTGGGCATTGATGCCCTCTGGCTTTCGCCTCACTTCCCCTCTCCCAATTGGGATTGCGGCTACGATATCTCGAACTACATGGATGTTGCTCCCGAGTACGGCACACTGGATGATTTCAAAACATTTCTCGCCGAATCCCATCGGCGCGGCATTCGAGTCATTCTGGATCTTGTTTTGAATCACACCTCCGACGAGCATCCCTGGTTCCTCGAATCCAGGTCCAGCCGCGATAACCCAAAGGCTGATTGGTATGTGTGGGCGGATACGCCTCCCAATAACTGGCAATCCTGCTTCGACGGCGACGCCTGGACCTACGTCCCGGAGCGCGACCAATATTATTATCACTACTTCATGAAGCAGCAGCCCGACCTGAACTGGCACCACCTGGAAGTGAAAAAAGCCATGTGGGACGTGGCTCGCTTCTGGCTTGACCTCGGTGTGGACGGATATCGCCTCGATGCCATCGGCACTATCTATGAGGACCCGAATCTGACACCACACACCGTCCCCATGAACCTGACCCAGTTACGCCGTGCCCTCGACCTTGCAAAGACGCCGGAAGAAAAGAAACGACTCGAAAAGGTTTGGGGCGAAATGTTCAAGCATCAATATGGGCAGCCCGGGGTGCATGACCTTATGAAGGAACTGCGTGCAATATTGGATGAATATGACGGCGACCGGATGCTGGTCGGCGAGGACGACGACATTAAATACATGGGAGACGGAAACGATGAACTGCATCTCGTCTTCAATTTCCCACTCATGCGGACCAAACGGATCACGCCCAGCCATATTCGCTCCAACCAGAAAGAACGTTTGGCGCAACTGGAGGCACTTCCAATTAAGGGCTGGCAATGCAATACGCTTGGCAACCATGACTCCTCGCGCGTCCATACAGCGTTTGGAAACAGGCAACACGATGCCGAACTGGCGCGCATCCACGCAGCATTGGTCTTAACGCTCAAGGGAACTCCCTTCCTGTACAACGGCGAAGAGATTGGCATGACAGATTATATGTTGACCGATATTTCCCACGTCAAAGACACCATGGGCTCATGGTATTACCATTCCATCGTTACCGAAATGGGTGTTCACCCCGAAGAGGCGATGCAGCGCACAGCCGAGATGACCCGCGACAAGAATCGCACGCCGATGCAGTGGTCCAATCATCCGAATACCGGTTTCTCCCCTGCCAATGTGCAGACGTGGCTGCCGGTGAATCCCGACTACAAGCGCGGCATCAACGTCCGCGACCAGGTACATAATCCCAGTTCGTTGTTGAATTACTACAAACTCCTGCTCAAGGTGCGCAAAGGAAAACCGGCGTTGATCGCAGGCGACTACATTCCGCTGCACAACACCTCTCAGGATTACATTGCCTTTCTGCGCAAATCAGAAGAGCAGACGATTCTCGTTGTCTTGAATTTCTCGGAACAGGCGCTTAAGTTGGATTTTTCCCGAGCCAGAGAAATCAAGGGAAAGAATTTGCGCCTCGTGTTCTCCAGTGCCGAGCGCCTGTTGACCACAAAACCCGCGCGCGGACTTTCGATCAATCCCTTCGAAGTGTTCATCGCAGAAGTTTCTTGATTCGTAGGGCGGGATTCCACATTGTACTCGCAGAGCATCCCGCCTTACAATAAAATGTCTAAAAATACTTCACAAGACAAGAAGACAAAACAATTCGTCACCCTCTGCGGACGTGTTTTTCGTGATACAGATCCTCAGTATTACCCACGCGTGGAATATCGCGGGCGGACGATTCTCCTGTGTACCGACTCCTGTCTCGGCGCCTTTCTCGCCGACCCGGATATCTTCTACAAAGTCCATCGAAACTCAGAAAAGGGGAAATAAGATGTGGACGCCAGGCGACGTCATTTCATGGAGAGGCATTTATCGCGGCAAGGTCTGGCACGTTCAGCCGACGATACTGGTCAAGGATAGTCCGGAGGAAGTTGTTCTCACGCTCCTTCCCGGCACCGAATGCATTGCCGAAGAGACCTATCCTACCGGCAAGAAGAATGGTCAGCGCCGCTGGTACTTTGTGGATCATGACTGGCATCTGGCAAAATACACCTGGCAAACAAATCGGCTCCTGCTTATCTTCGAACCTGAGAAATATTATTCCACGATCCTGTTCTGGAATCATGCGAGCGACAAATTCCTTTGCTATTACATCAATTTTCAAGTGCCGTTCAAACGAAAGGACTGCGCGGTAGATACGCTGGACCTGGATCTTGACCTGATCATCAATCCCGATTTCTCCTATGAATGGAAGGATAGGGATGACTATCAAAACGCGATCGAACACGGCTTGATCGGCGCGGAATGGGTGCAGGGCATCGAAAATGCCAAGCCTGAGATTTTCCATCGGGTCGTGAAGCGTGAGTATCCCTTCGACGGATCCTGGCTGGACTGGAAACCTGACCCAGCCTGGTCGTCACCCAAACTGCCGGAGAATTGGGATAAGATATAAATCTTTTGGAGTGCAGGAGCGAGCTCCTGCATTTCGGACAGCGAGCTGTCCGACTCCACAGTTACTTTACCGGTTGGAGCAAATATGATTACCCCACAAAAAGCAATTCATTTTGATAAATATGAATTCAAGAAATGGGAATCGCTTGATTCAGAGACCATCGTCGAAGCACCTGTTTCACTAACCGTCAACGGACAGGTCTGGCTGACGTTCATGTGCACACCGGTCGATCTGGAAGCGATGGCGGTAGGCTTTCTCTACAACGAAGGTATGATCGAAACAATGGACGAAGTGGAGGATGTGCGCGTCTGTGAACACGGCGACAATGTGGACGTGTGGCTTAACCGCAGCGTGGAACAACCCACCTCCTGGCGACGGACATCCGGGTGCACAGGTGGCGTCACCGCTGTGGACGCGCTGGCACGCGTCGATGTGTCGTTTGACGGCGATCAGCCCAGGTTCCCGCCTGAAGCGATCGGTCATTTGGTGGAGCAATTTTTCGAATCGCAGGTTCTCTATCGTGAAACCGGCGGCGTCCATGCGTCCGCATTAAGCGATGGGGAGAAAATCGTCCTGGCAGCCGAAGATATCGGCAGGCATAACACACTGGATAAGATTTCAGGATTGTGCCTGATGAATGACGTTTCACCAAAGACCAGGATCTTGATCACCACGGGGCGGATCAGTTCAGAGATGTTGCAGAAAGCCGCCCGCATGAATGTCCCCATTTTGATCTCGAGAACTTCACCCAGTTCTCTGTCCATCGAAATGGCGGAACGATATGGAATTACGCTGATAGGTTACGCACGCACGCATCGATTCAATGTTTATACGAACGCGCAGCGAGTGGAAATAACAAGTATGCAAAGTTGAGTGGAAAATGTAATCCATAATATGACAAGTATCATCCGAATAAGTGATGAATGCAACTTACCCCGGGAAATGAAATCCGTATAATTTGCATATGTAGGGACGAGTTCTAACAATAAAATACATCGCTGCCTCATCACACTTCATCGCAGCTTCAACAGAGATCATCGCAGCACCACGCTCATCGCAATAACTCGTCCTTATGGAATTTTCCAGGCTTAGGTGAGTCTGTAACAATAGAGATCATCACTGAACCATCATCCGCATCAGATTTTCAAAGTAGCCCATCGCCGCACCGAAGTACATCGCAAAGACTCGCCTACCTGGAATTCTTGGTCTGGCGAGTCGATTCTTTAACCATTGTCTGTGATTTAGCTTTATAGGTAAATCACAGATTTTATTTTTAATCTATTTGTGAAATTTGTCACGATAACTCAAGATAAACGTCTCTGTGGATTATAGTTTACAGGCTTTATGATGATTGAGCAAGGTGAATATTGTACTGAACGGTATGACTCGTCCATCGCCATGTAATTGATGAAAGGATCTTATATCCATGCATTTGAAAGACATTATCCAGTTAGTCGATGGAACCCCACTCAATCCTCAGGTGGATATGAATATAAAAATTCGCGGCGGTATCGGTGCCGACCTTATGAGTGACGTACTCGCCTCCAGCCAGCCGAAGGCAGTCCTGCTTACCGGTTTGACCAACCCACAAGTGGTCCGCACTGCCCAGATCGCTGAGTTTCGTGCAATCATTCTTGTGCGCGGCAAACAGCCACAGGCAGAGACTCTTGCCATTGCAACACAGGAGAACATGCCGTTGATCAGCAGCCCGTTCGGAATGTTTGAACTCTGCGGCCGATTGCGCCAGGCAGGGCTTCCCAGCTTCGAATCAAATGTGTCCTCCAGCTAGAACCCCAACCGAACAGGAAATCCATGGACGTCAGGGTCGCACGATCACAGACCACGACGCTCATGAGATCAACCGTGTCGAGGAGCTGTCCTACGATTTAAAAGTCCGTGACGTGATGACGGCGGCACTGAAAACCGCATCACCGGACATGCCACTCTCGAGGGTTTTGGAGATCCTCCGGCTCAATCGTATTTCAGGTCTTCTGGTAGTGGAAAACGAACAGCTTGTCGGCGTCTTGAGCCTGGAAGACATTGTGCGGGCACTTCAAAAGAATGAGCTCACCGCACCGACCAGCAGATACATGACGCGAGATGTGGTCACTGTGGCAAGTTATGACTCCATCGTAAAAGCCATCAGCACATTTACAGAAAAACAATTGGGACGCCTGCCGGTCATCGACGAGAATCACAATCTAGTTGGCATGATCACCAAGGGCGACATCACACGCGGCATCCTCGTCGCCCTGCAAAAGGACTACAAGACCGAGGAAGTCCGCCGCTACCGTGCCAGTCATCTTTTCGAAGACATTATCTCCGAGCGCACAACCCTCGTCCTGCGCTACACGATCAAGGCTGGCGACTTCACCCAAGGTGGTAAGGCATCCAGCTACATTAAGCGCGCCCTGCTCCGTTTGGGTGCGGACCCCCAGATCACGCGGCGCTGCTGTATCGCCGTCTATGAAGCGGAGATGAATCTCATCATCCATAGCACGAACGGCGGCATTCTGAAACTTGAAGTGGAGCCGCACCGCATCAGCATGTCTGCCACTGACGAAGGACCGGGCATCCCTGACACGGAACAAGTCTTCGAGCCGGGATATTCCACTGCCACCGAGCAGGTGCGTGAGATGGGCTTTGGCGCAGGCATGGGACTCGTCAACATGAAGCGCTGCGTGGACGAAATCAAACTGGAATCAACCGTGGGCAAGGGCTCGAGGCTTGTCATGCGGATCTTCATTCCCAATCAAACCGTCGGCGTAAGCCGGGATGGACAAACGGATGAACCTTCAACAGATCATTGATCAACTCAATCTCACCGTCTTAACGGAATCGCGCGATTTTGCGAGCATCACCCCTACGGGCGGCTACAGTTCCGATCTGCTTTCGTGCGTCATGGCAGGAGCGAAACGCGGCCATATCTGGACAACCCTTCAGGCTCACCTGAATATCGTCGCGGTCGCGGCGCTGAATGATGTTGCCGCCATCATCATCACCGAAAGTGCCCAGCCTGACGTCGCTGCGATTGCCAAGGCGAATCAGCAGGGTGTGATCCTGCTGTCCACTCCACGACCTACATACGAAATTAATGGCGAGCTCTGGCAGCTGGGTATTCATAAGTAAGTCACGATGAAAAGATTTCGTGCCGACCTGCACGTCCACACGGTGCTTTCCCCCTGCGCCGAGGTGGAAATGATTCCCCCACTCATCGTGCAGAACGGGCTCGAACATGGAATCGACATTATCGCGATTACCGATCACAATGCCAGCGGAAATGTGGAGGCGGTGCAAAAGGCTGCCGAGGGAACAAACCTGACAGTGATCCGCGGCATGGAAGTGCAATCGCGAGAAGACGTTCATCTGCTCACTCTTTTCGATACTTCTGAGGCTCTGGGTGAATGGCAAATACAGGTAGATGAGGCACTTCCCGACCTGCCAAATAATCCGGATTTTTTCGGCGAGCAATTCATCGTCGATGCAACGGGCGACTTCGTCCGAAATGAGCCGCGACTCTTGCTGACGTCAACGAGTTTCTCGATCGATGAGATTTTCGAACGTGTGCACAAATTGGGAGGCATGGTAATTCCGGCGCATGTGGAGCGGACCTCGTATGGTCTCTTTCCAAGCCTGGGCTTGATCTCGGACGAATGGCAATTACTTGCCCTGGAAATCTCCCGCCTCACCACCCCGGAACAGGTGGCACTGAAATTTCCCGCTGTCAGCAAGTATCCATTGATCCAAAGTGGAGATGTTCACCGCCTGGACGAATTCCTCGGCACGACAGTGTTCACTCTCTCCTCCCCAACTCTGATGGAAATCGGCATGGCATTCCATAACGTCGATGGTCGCAGGGTTTGTATCGAATCGAAATCACAATCTCGAAATGTTACTCTTTTTATGTGACATTTGGCGATTGACGATTCAAGGTTCAACGATTAAACTAATTTGTGAAAATAATCACAATTATTGCCGCATCTGTCCTAAATAACTTAGCATCTCAACTGCTTTTGCAGTTGAAATTCAAAGCCTGAGTTTAGATCGCCATGCGGCACTGTGTGTCAAAGGTGTCCAAATTATGACCCGCTCTTTAAGAGAAATCCCGGAAAATGATCCGCTGAACAAGGCGGAACAAAGAGTCATTATCGATCAGGCAATTGCCGAAAACAGGGAACGACCCGGCGCAGTCATGCTGGTGCTAAACGAAGTACAGGGGAAAATCGGTCACGTCTCCCCTTGCATGCAACGGTATATCGCTCAAAGCTTGAATGTTCCTCCCGGTCAGGTGCATGGAGTCGTCACGTTCTATTCGTTCTTCAAGCAACAACCGCGCGGCAAACATACGATCAAGTTCTGTCTCGGCACAGCCTGCTATGTAGCCGGTGTCCCGCAATTGGTCGAGAAAGCCAAACAGATGCTGCACATCGAACTCGGACAGACCACCCCGGATGGAAACATCACACTCGAGGAATGCCGCTGCGTCGGCGCGTGCAGCCAGGCGCCAGTGCTCGTCGTCAATGACGAGGTGCAGGGAAAACAACGTCCCAACAAGTTCCCGCAAATCTTGAAGAAAGTGCAGGGCTGATCGAATGAGAGAGATTGCCCTACACCTGCTTGACATTGCTGAAAATAGCGCTGCCGCCGAAAGCAAGAACATCAATATCCAGATCCATGAAGACCTGTTCCACGACCGTCTCTCCACTTCCGTCATCGACGACGGGCGCGGCATGGACGCAGATACCGTGCAGCAGGTGCAGGATCCGTTCTACACGACTCGCACTACACGCACGGTCGGTCTCGGAATCCCGCTCTTGAAGCTGGCTGCGGAAATGGCTGAAG